>SL_8KL_010_SEDDRAFT_10003495_pt1 | contig 12941 bp, 12 predicted proteins | sample SodLakKL_010_SED_4_FD_11160 | JGI IMG/M metagenome (IMG submission 11160) | reverse complement strand
TCCCGGGTAAAATAACAACAAACTCCTCACCACCGTATCGAGCTACAAAATCATTGCTCCGAACAAGATTGCGATCAATTAGCTCAGCCAGCTTTTGTAAACATTCATCCCCCCGGGTATGACCGAAAGCATCGTTGTAATTTTTAAAATAATCGATATCAATCATCAATAGAGACAGAGAACCCCCAAAGCGACGAACATGAGCAAGTTCACGCTGATATATTTCATCAAAATAACGGCGATTAGGTAGTTCTGTCAGAGCGTCAATTTTCGCTTCTTTGGCCAAGCGCCGGTTGGTTTTTCTCAATTCCTGCCGTAAATTATGTCTCTCTGTAAAGTCTTCCTGGATACAGATGTAATGGCTTATTTCACCAGAATCATCATTTATTGGAGAAATAGTCGTGTGAGCCCAGTAAATTTCACCCGATTTACGACGATTGCAAAACTCGCCGCGCCACTCCTTGCCCGCCTGAATTGTCTCCCACATTTCTTCGTAAAATTCCTGCGACTGCCGGCCGGAATTTAAAATGTTCATATTTTCCCCGACCGCCTCTTCCCTCTCGTAGCCGGTTACCTCAGTAAACTTGGGGTTCACAAAAATTATGTTCCCCACGGGATCCGTAATTACTATCATACTCGAACTTTTATTAACGGCCTGGCAGAGGAGTTCGAGCCGTTTACTTACACGAGGATCGTCAACTTTTCCTTCCAGATCACAACATTCAAACCACATAAGCAAAATCCTTTCGACATCCTGGATATGAGTCGACTTTCCGCCAACAGCTCTATTTTAGCATAAATAGAGCCTAAACCGAGGTTTTGGTTACAAAAACGATATATACTGAAAAATTTGGCAAGAATACATTTTTTAAAAATTTTGAGAAGGGTTGTCATCGCAGATAAAACAATTTAGACTAAATTCAGTCGCAAAAAAGTTAAATAATTTGTCAGAAAGGAGATAACAATGATAAAAAATATCGTCATCGGTGGCGAAGCCGGCCAGGGGTTGAAGACTACCGCCGCCATCCTTGGCAAGGCTCTATTTAAAAACGGTTTTAACCTTCACACCTCGATGGATTTCATGTCACGGATCAGGGGTGGCCACAACTTCGGTCGTATTCGTTTTGGTGATGAGGAAATCCGGGGCCCACAGGAGGAGATTGACCTGCTGGTCGCCCTGAACGAGGAAACAATTACCCGGCACGTGGAAAAGCTGGCCAAAGATGGTGCCGTTTTATACGACGAAGCAGTTTCGGCGGTTGAAAATAGTATCGTGGTGCCGGCCGAGGAGATTGCTTCCGAGGTTAACCCGAAGGCAGTAAATACCGTTTACGTGGGCAGTATCCTGAAAGCGTTTGGCATTAATCTCGACTGCGCTCGGTCCGTGGTCGAGGATTATTTCGACGCGGAAAGCGTGATTTCGGACAACCTCAAACTATTGAATAGAGGTTATGAAAAAGGCGAAACTATTTTCAAGGCGCCCGAGCCGAAAAGCAGGACGGGAGAACAGATTTATTTGAACGGCAATGAAGCGACAGCGCTGGGCGCACTGGCAGGGGGGATCAATTACTACTCCGCTTACCCAATGTCGCCTTCGACCGGAATCATGAGCTACATTGCCGGCAAGCAGGATGAAATGAACGTTGTCGTCGAGCAGGCGGAAGACGAGCTGGCGGCGATTAACATGGCTATCGGCGCTTCCTACGGTGGCATCCGGACGATGTCCGGCACCTCCGGAGGCGGACTGGCGCTGATGAACGAGGCGATAGGACTGGCCGGCCTCACCGAGACGCCACTCGTGGTTGCCAACGTCCAGCGACCGGGGCCAGCAACGGGGCTGCCAACGAGAACGAGCCAGGGCGACCTGTTGTTTGCTGTTAACTCCGCCCAGGGCGAGTTTCCCCTGCTGATTACGGCCTCCAGAAATCAGGAGAACGCCTTCTATCAAACTTTCCGGGCCCTGAACCTTGCCGACAAATATCAGCTCCCGGTGATTTTGATGAGTGATCAATTCCTCGCCGATTCCTCAACTAACGTTCCTGATTTTGAGCTGCAGAACCTGGAGATCGAACGGAATCTGATTGCAGCAGAAGATATGGGTCCAGATGAAGAATACCGGCGCTACGAGTTTACAGAAGACGGTATTTCACCGCGCGCTTTTCCCGGTCAATTAAAGAAACAGACAGTGCTGGCTGACAGCGACGAACACGACGAAAAGGGCCACATTGTGGAAGCAGCCGACAAGCGGCGGCGGATGGTTGACAAGCGAGCGCGCAAGTTAGATAGGCTAATTGAAGACGATCTGGCTGAACCGGAGTATTTCGGACCAGAAAATATTGACTACCTGCTGGTTGGTTGGGGATCGACCTACGGTCCTCTCCGCGAGGCACAATCGCGCCTGAACGAAGAAGATATAAAAGCCGGTTACCTTTCTTTCACCGACGTCTGGCCCCTACCGACCACCGGACTGGAAAAGTTGGCGGACAACGAAGTCGAGTTGATTGATGTAGAAAATAACTCACAGGCACAGTTTGCCCGTTTGATTCGTCAGGAAACGGGAATTGAAGTTGAACACAGGATTTTAAAATACGACGGACGACCGTTCAGGGGCGAAGAAATATTTCGCCGTATCACGGAAGAGGTGATCCAGTAATGAGTAGCAAGTTTGAGCTTTCGGGAGATACAGCCTGGTGTCCGGGCTGTGGTAACTTTCCACTCCGGGTGGCACTTAAACAGGCGCTTGAGGAACTGGAGTTAAAACCGGAGGAAGTGGTGATGTCCACCGGAATCGGTCAGGCGGCCAAGATGCCGCATTACATAGAGGTAAACGGTTTCAACGGGCTACACGGGCGATCCCTGCCACCGGCCGTAGGAGTCAGGATTGCAAATAAGGATCTTCAGGTTATTGTTGAATCGGGCGACGGCTGTACTTACGGTGAAGGTGGGAACCATCTGCTGCACAACATAAGACGGAACGTTGACCTGGTCCACCTGGTGCATAACAACCAGATTTACGGTTTAACGAAAGGTCAGGCCTCGCCGACCACCGGCAAGGAAAACCGGACAGGCGTACAGACACACGGGATTAACGCCGAGCCTTTCAAACCGGTAAAATTTGCCGTGGGGATGGAGGCAAGTTTTGTCGCGCGGGGTTTCGTTGGGGAAAAGGAGCACCTGGCTGAACTTATCAAACAGGCGGCATGCCACCGCGGTTACGCGCTGGTAGACATTCTGCAGCCCTGCGTCTCCTTCAACAAGGTGAACACTTACGACTGGTACAGGGAGAGGGTCTACAAGTTGCCCGACGATTATCAGGCCGAGGACTACGACACTGCACTGCAAAAGGCTCAAGAATGGGACGAGCGGATACCGATCGGCGTAATCTACCGCGAGGAGAAGGAAACTTTCTACGACAACTTTTCTTTTCTCGACAAGCAACCGCTGGTAGAACAGGAAAGGTCCCCGGAGGAAGTTGAGCCGCTCCTGGCCAAATTTAAGTGAACTGCTTCCTCGATAGTCACTTATGAATTCTGAAGTTGTTTTTTCTGATTCAGCAACTAAAATTAGATTTTTGATAAAAATCTGATCATCTTTCGAATGGTGTGCTTCAATGACTAAGAACAGTAAACCACGTGATGATAGTCTACAGGAACAAGTTGAGGACCAGGAAAAACTTGAAGTAAAAGGCTATGGAGCCTTTTCTGGAGTTTTTGTTCCGGTTACTGTAACTCTCCTCGGTCTTATCCTTTTTCTGCGCCAGGGTTGGATTGTCGGTCAGGCGGGTTTGCTGGGGAGCTGGACAATTATCACCCTGACCTACGCAATCATTACCTGCACTGCCCTGTCGATGTCGATCATCATCAGCAACCTCCGCACGGGCGCCTGCAGCGCTTACTCAATAATCGCCCAGTCGTTGGGGCTGGAAGTTGGTGGCAGTGTTGGTCTGCCTTTATACCTGAGTCAAGCTTTGAGTGTCACCATATTCATCATTGGTTTCCGCGAGGGTTGGCTCTACATTTTCCCCGAGCATCCCGGGATTCTTGTCGACTTCGGTACACTTGTATTAATGCTGGTTATCACGCTCATAAGCCTAAAGTTAGCCTTTCGCTTGCAGTATCTAATTCTTGGCCTGATACTCGTGAGCATCGGTAGTTTTGTGCTTAATTATCCTAACCTCGAAGCTCAGCCTATTGTCTGGTGGGGAGAATATTCTGGAGCGATATTCGAAGGAATTGATATTTTAGGTAGCGAGTTAAACTTCTGGTTATTATTTGCCATCTTCTTTCCAGTCGGCACAGGTATTGTTGCTGGTGCCAACCTTTCAGGTGAACTCCGCGAACCCCAAAAAAGCGTCCCCGCAGGGACCATTGGCGGGATCGGTGTAACTTACCTGATTTACATGGCCCTGGCTTTCCTTTTTATTAGAATGATTCCCCTGGAGGAACTACAACAAAATTTTCTGGCCATGGCTGATTACTCGCTTGTCTCTGAAATAGTCCTCGTCGGCCTGTTAGGGGCAACTTTCTCCTCTGGTCTTGCTTTAATGATGGGAGCGCCGCGGGTATTAGAATCTCTGGACGAACATGAGATTTTACCAACCAGGGGAAATTTCATTCGCAAAACCGAGGACAGTCAGCCTCGCAATGCTATTCTTCTCACCGCTCTAATCGTAGCTCTTACGCTGTTGCTTAGAGACCTAAATTTAATTGCACCGCTGATCACCATGTTTTTTCTGATCACATTTACTCTTATTAATTTTGTTGTAGTTCTGGAAAAAAAGTTGGATATGATCAGTTTTCGCCCCACTCTGGAGCTTCCGGTATGGATTCCTCTTGTCGGTTTATTCGGCTGTCTGACCAGCGTCTTTATTATAAGTCCAACCTTTGGCCTGATAGCCTTTGCAACAGTCATAATCCTTTACTATCACCTTTCCCGGAAAACCCTGGAGGCTCCTGAATACGGGGACATAAGAAGCGGTCTGATGTTTTCATTGGCCGAGTGGTCGGCCAAACAGGTGGAGAGCATACCTTCGACTAACGAGAGAGCCTGGAAACCCAACTTGCTCGTTCCTGTGCGGGACTGCCGTGAGTTACATGGAACTTTTGATTTTCTTATCAACCTCACACGGCCGCGTGGTTCTATACATCTACTGGGTTTGCGCGGGGAAGATTCACATGAAAATATACATCAGGAACTTTCTGAACTGGCAGATGATTTTCGGCAGGAAAAAATATTCACTCGCTGCACAATCATGCATAGCGACGAATTTGAGGAAGGTGTTTCCAACGCAATTCAGGCGCTTTCCGGTGCATTCTTTCGTCCCAATATCCTCTTTTTGACGACGCCGCCCGAAAAATATGAAGACTCTCACCGCAAAGTTATCTTACGAGCGCGAAGACTGGGATTGGGTGTACAGCTCCTCGCCGAGGATCCGCTGGCCAAGCTTGGGAGACGACGGTCTATTAATGTCTGGCTGAAGGATCAGAGTCCGGATTGGGAACTTAGCTTTGAGCTCGGAAATATAGATCTACAGTTACTTACTGCATACAAACTACGGCGTAACTGGGGCGGTAAAATGCAGGTAATTATGGCTGTCTGTGATGAAAAAGAACAGCAGAAAGCCCGCCACTATGTTGATAATCTGCTCGACCTAGCAAGGTTAAAGAATGTTGACGTAAAAATAGAGTGCTCAGATTTTAAAAAACTACTTGCCAGCGCTCCACGCGCCGATGTTGATCTCTTCGGACTTCCCCCAAGCCCTGATTTTAAAACTTTTCGCCGCTGGGTGGATCTAACCCGTTCGGCCTGTATTTTCGTCGCCGATTCAGGAGAAGAAAACATTATAGCTTAACAGCAGAACACTTGCTTGTTTCTAACCTGATTAATTCATCAGCTGATGAATTAATCACCCGTAGGGCCGCCCATTCGTAGGAATGGGCGGGGTTAGCCCAGCTGTTTACANAAAAACTGGAAAATTACATTATGTAGAAATAGCCAGACTGGAATATAATTGCTTAATCCTTTTTTGGAGACGATAAACGGCTGTCCTGTGGATGAACTATTTACGACAGTTAAACTGTCGTGAATAGTTCAGGCTAAGGCTTTTTCATAGTGGACCGGATACTCCCGTAATTTCAGTATTCCCGGTCCCGCTCATTTCACCGGTTGTATTTCTGTTTTTATTAAACTTGTTCGAGCTCTTCTGATCAGATGATTATACGGCTAATCTTTACTGTAAACCCCTCGGTTTAAAGCGTCCCTTATTGCGGAAATTACCTTCTGACTGCGAATCGTAGCAGCGGTGTAGTCATCAACTTCAGTTTCAACGAAATTTTCAGGGAAATACAGGTCCGTCAGATAGGTTTTGAGCTCCTTCCCTTCAAGATATTCCAGGGTCTCTTTATACTGCTGAACTACCGACCTGTAAGGATCGTCCTCGGCCTCTAAGTTGTAGTTCTCGTCGCGACGCAACCAGCGAAAATCAGCCGCCTGAACGATTCCATCCTCTAATTCAAACTCCACGTTCACCTGTATTTCGTCGCCATCCGCAAATATACCTCTGTAGGTGCCGTTCTCGTAAAGGTAACGATCCTCGTGCAGAACCTCGCCGCGACCCAGGTAAAAAACCATTACCCCAGCCAGCACAATCAAGATAAGGTAAATAAGTATTCTCCAGTTTTTCATCTCAACCAGCTCCTCCCTTAATTAACTTGAGGTTCAATTTATTTTATTGGATACTTTTTCCCCTGTCAACAACACCCACCCATTCAGAGAAATCCTCCAGCGGTTTCGTCTATGGTAATTTTCTTGATCCACTCCTAAAAGTCTCTCCCTTGCTGGAAGGAGAGGGCCAGGTTGAGATAAAAAAGCTTTTCGGAGAGGGTCTACATAGAAAAGCTGCGAAGATAAGTAAATAATTCAAAGTATGAGGCAAAAAGATCATACTAACTGGGTTGCTTCGGTGTCGGGGTCCTGGTCGGTGTAGTGGTGATCGCGCCAGGCGAAAAAATAGACCTTATTTTCACCACAGTTTTTGAAAGCGTGAGCTTCATTGGGATCAAAACGCAGTGTCTTGCCCGGTGCAATCTCGAACACCTCTTCTCCCGATGATTTTTCCAGATAAACTTCAACCGGCCCATTAAGAAAGGTTATCCACTCCCGGCTGCGCTCATGACAGTGATTGCCGCGCACCGCTCCCGGTTCCATTGTCCCCAGGTGAATATTCTGCAGCTTCTCCCCCAGTTCACCGGAGTAAATTTCTCGGACCCAGCCGCGCTCGTCCTCGTGCTTCTCTTTCTCAATTATTTCCATCTTTTTGAACCACCTTTAAATCCACTCAAAGTAATCCGTCTTCTTTAAATTCTCTCCTCAGGGGGGAGAACATTCGGACGGTTTTTTATTTCCTCTCGTTTTTTTCCTGATGCTACCCTTTTCCGAGCAAATATTTTAATTTTTGTGGGATTAAGCTCTTCTGACCCATATTTTTTATAAAATCGCCTCGCTCCTTTTGAGAGGTCAAGTCCGAAATATTGTAGAAAAGTGTCGACCGGCGGTCTCTTCCTCTTTTCTGTTTACTCATTTAATCTTTCTTTTGTCTGCTCCGGATCTTTACGACAATCTAAAACAGCATATACCTGTACTACTTCTTCTTCTACTGTATAATAGACGGCATAAGGGAATTTGGTGGCAAGTAAACGATGATAGCCAAAATGCTTGGAATGAATCCCAGCGTAGAATTCAAGCGAATCAATATCTGAAAGAAGTGAATCTAAGAAATATTCTCCTAAATTTTCAACCTGACGTTCATAAAAATAATACCCTTCAATTAGATCCTGCTCGGCTTGAGCAAGTAGCTCAATTCTCATTGAACAGCTTTTCGAATATTTTCTTTAGCTTTTCCCCAATCAATAAATTCACTTTCACCCGCTTCAGCTTTCTTTTTGCGTTTTTTAAGTATTTCTTGGTGCCAATCAGGCGAAGAAAAACTTTCTTCAGATTCTTTTAAATTATCCCAGATATTCTCCAGGAGAAGCAACTTCTCTTCCTGGGACATTTCTTCAAGAGAAAGGTCTAATTTCATAATTATCACCTCACTGAGAAGTTTACCACATCCTGAATCAAAAGTCTAATTTGACTCCCATAACAAGCAAGACCCCCCATTTCTTTGATTCAGCTAATAAGTTTTTTCTTGAAAACTTTTCCCCCTTTCCAGTGCCTTCCCCCCGGAATAAAGAATATTTAGACGGAATTCAGCTAATCCAAGACTACAGTATAACTAATTTCCTCGTCTATATCCTCGTCATCTATTCGGGAGCTGATCTGGACTGTGCCGTTTTTGAACTCCAGCCGGTAGGGGCCGCCAGTGAAGTTGTCCACCGGAGGCTCAACTTCCGAATCGGGGTCGGGGTTTTCAAGGACAAACTGAAGGATACGAAGACGAGATTTTAGGACTTCTTTGTCTCTAATCGCACCGGTTAACTGGAACTTGGTTGCCCTTAGTCTTTGACTCCCCTATTTCATAATTTATCCTGTGATCTCACAAAACATTAGCGCTCGCTGCAATACTTCCTCAAGCGAAGGTTTCTCTGCCGCAACGACTTTTTCGGGAAAATGTAAATGATTCGGGAAGTTCTCCAGGCTTGGATGATGGGGAGCGTTATCAAAACGAAAAACTAAGTTTTCGTCGTCATCTTGGAAATGATAGCGATAATCTTGAACTTTAGTTGTCTCAGACACCAAAATAATATATTCGAACAAATACAGTTCGAATTTTTCTCTTAATTCAAAATTACCTTTCCAATAACCCCTATCAAAATCTACCACAATAAAATTTAAATTCTGACTAAAAATAAATGGACATTGTGAAAAAGTGTCGTTGACTGTTTCAAAATAGTCTCGTATCAACAGGCTTTTTCCAGTTTTTTGATTTTATTTTGCCAGTGTTCTATGCTTTCGTGTAAAGCTTTCCATTCCATATATTCCTCTTTATCCCCCAGCTCCCCTGCTTCATACCTCTCGATAAAATCTTCAGTGGACATACTATACTCTTCTTCGAATTGCTGTATTTTTTTGTGAAATTTTGAAAGTAGGTATTCCCCCTCAACTCTCTCTTTTGTTAAAGCAGATTTAACAGCCTCTTCTTCTGTCATCTTAATCACCTCACTCTAAGTATGATGGATTTATTATGTTTTTTCAAGAATTACATTTTCAACAGGGTCAAGTCCGATATATTGTGTAAATTCGTCCACTGGCAAAGTTAAAATCAAGCCACCTTCTACACATTTAGCTTGCCATACGCAACTGGCTTGGATTAATAAATTTTGTATACGTTAGATCTATAACCGATAGTTTTCTTCAGAGAACTCGCGGTACTGGAGAGCTTCGGCTATTTGCAGGTCGGTGATGTCTTCCTGTCCTTCCAGGTCGGCCAGGGTGCGACCGACTTTCTGGAGACGGTGGACAGTGCGGGCGCTATAGCCCAGGTTATCTACAGCCTGGCGAAGTAAATCGTGTGCTTTGTCGGTCAGAGCACAGTAGGTTTCAAGCGCCTTGGCGGGCAGCTCAGCGTTAAGCGAAAAATCTTCCCCGGCGTAGCGGGCAGCCTGTCTCTCTCGCGCCTCAAGTACCTCTTCTCTCATTTCTTTACTACTCTTGCTGGACTCGTCCTCGCGCAGTGTATCGTATTCAACCGGACCGACCGAGAGGTGCAGGTCAATACGATCAAGCAGCGGACCGCTCAGCTTGCGCCGGTAACGGTCAACCTGGCTAGGCGTGCAGATACATTCACGGTCGGGGTGTGTCAGATAACCGCACGGACAGGGATTCATAGCGGCGAGAAGGAAGAAGTTGGCGGGAAAACAGTAGGAACCACGGGCGCGCGAAATATGAACTTCTCCGTCCTCCATTGGCTGACGCATCATTTCGAGGACGGAGCGGCTGAACTCGGGCAGTTCGTCGAGGAAAAGGACGCCATTGTGGGCAAGACTTGCCTCCCCGGGTCCGGGCACCTGGCCGCCACCGACGAGACCGGCGCCTGAAATGGAATGATGCGGGGAGCGATAAGGTGGTTCGTGGACAATCGTCTCCTGTTCGAGAAGGGCACCGGCAACGCTATGGACGGCCGTGGTTTCCAGGGCCTGCTCTCGACTCAGAGGTGGTAGAATGCCGGGGACGCGGCGGGCAAGCATCGACTTACCGGTGCCGGGCGGACCAATCATCAGCGCATTATGGCCGCCGGCGGCCGCCACAGATAGAGCCCGTTTGGCCGACCCCTGCCCGTGCACGTCAACAAAATCAGGTATAGCTGACGTTTCGGGCTGAGTTTCAACGGCGGGCGGCTCCGGGTCGTATCTTCCCTCTAAAATTCCAACCGCAGCCCTGAGATGCCGGCTGGGAAGTGGTTTTATTTCAACCGGCTCGGCTTCCTTATAATTTCCCGGCGGCAGCAGAATACTCTTAAAATCGTTCTCAGCTCCAGCGAGAGCCAGGGGAAGGACACCGGGAATGGCACGCAAACGACCATCCAGGGCTATTTCGCCGACCAGCAGGAATTCTTCCAGACTTCCCTGGTCAATTTCAAGTTGACCGGAGGCAAGCAAAATTCCAACCGTAATCGGCAGATCGTAGGTTGAACCCTGTTTTGCCTTGTCGGCGGGCGATAAATTAACAGTGATTTTACGGTTGGGAAAGTTAAAACCCGACTCTTTTATCGCAGGCTTAATACGCTCACGGCTTTCCTTGACCGCCTGGTCGGGCAAACCAACAATATTGACTCCGGGCAGTCCGTCGCCCAGGTGAACTTCGGCGGTAACTATTTCCCCGTCAACCCCGTCAATCAAACCGGAATAAACCCTTGCTAAGCTCATTCAACACCCCCAAAAGCGGATTTTATGTGTCGAAGTTCCGGTTCATCCATATCAAATTCTATGGCAATTACGTCAAATTGACAATTCTTATGTTCACGTTCACGCAGCTCAAATTTTGCAACCCGGCGGAGCTGATCTCGCTTCTCGCGGTGGACCGCCAGTTCCGGCGGTCCATAGCGACTGCTGCCACGGGTTTTCACCTCAACAAAGATCAGCCGGTCATCGTGTTCAGCCAGGATATCGCACTCACCGACCGGGGTTTCTAAGTTCCGAGCCAGTATTTCATAGCCCTGCTCCTGCAAGTAGGCGGCCGCCCGGTCCTCGCCCCAGCTACCCAGGTCATGGCTACGATTAATTTTCCGTCACCTCAAATTGAAAATTAAGTTCCTGTGTAATTGTTTGGCCTCCCCGGTGTCGTTACGGGCTTGAACCGCAATCCTCTGAAATACGTCCCTTCCAGGGGAAAAGGAAGGGGTATTAGTTGCAAGTCACAGTCAAAAATGTGACCGCACTTTTATCCGTTTTCTGGTTGTCATTCCCGCGGAAGCGGGAATCCAGTGGCGTTGTATTTGAACGGTCTATGAGCAAAAGTCAAGATCAACGTCAAAGTCGCTGGATTACCCGGTCAAGCCGGGTAATGACGTTCGTTATGGGTTGCCCGGTCAAGCCCTGGGACGTTATTCGTTCCGGGCAATGACGATCAAGTATGCCCGGCTGTCCGGTTGATACTCAGATCAAGTCCGTGCACGATGATCTGTTGGCAACGACAGCAAAGGGCAACTTTAAAATTCAATTATGACCAAGCACTATTCAGCGTAAAACAATACTTGCGTAGCCGACGCCCGGCTTGATGTCACTGGTAACGTCACAGCTTGAGCGATAATCAAGCAGCTCAGCTTCGCTAACGTTTAGCGCATTCATAGCGACCAAAATTGGCGCGAAACCACAGACAGAACCGCTGGTAGCCTCTTTAAAAAACGCCTGGTCATCCATCTGAAGTATCTTTTCATAAACCTCGCGGTCGTGTTCCTCGAGCTCGGCCTGCATCTCGTAGTGGTTGAGGTCGGAACTGGCAATCAAGCGCACCTCCTGGTCCACAGCCTCCGCTGCCCGGTCGATAGAGGCGGCAAGCTGTCGGGCTCCAGAAACGTTGAGTGAGCCGGTGGCAATGGGAACTATTTCAAAATTTTCAAACTCGTGCTGCAGGAAAGGGAGCTGAACTTCAATCGCGTGGTCTTCGGCGTGTGGCCGGCCGTCGATCTTAATGCCGTCAAGCTCGGAGATAAACTGTTCGTCCACCGGCACCTCGCCAAGCGGTGTGCTCCAGCTCTCGTTGGAGACGGCCGGGCGACGGGTTGAGGCAAAATGGCAGGGACCAAGAATTACGTAAGTATCAGCCGGCTCGATCGCGCGATAAGAATAGGCGGCGCATTGGCCTGAAAACGGATAGCCGGCATGGGGGGCGATGACGCCGGTCGCATTTCGTTCGACATCGTCTACGTTGTTCAAAAAATCAGAAACAGTTGCTTGCAGCTCACGTTTGCTACCGGGATAAAAACGTCCTGTTGCCGACGGTCGGCGCATGGAATCACCTCGTTAAGTAGTATTAGGTAAAACTACTTCAAAAAACTTTCCCCCTCACCCTAACCCTCTCCCTCCAGGGGAGAGGGGATTTTTTAAAGGCAGAACCAGTTAATAAGATTGAAAGATAACTGGTATTTATTTCAACAACAACTGGCCGGGGAATTTTTTGCTGCTACTTCCATTATATATAATAGCCTCGCCATTAACAAACAGATATTCGATTCCCCGGGAAAGACGATGCGGGTCATCATAGGTCGCTTGATCGGTAATCGCCTGCGGATCAAAAATAACGACGTCAGCCCTCAGTCCGGGCTGCAGTCGTCCGCGATTCTTCAGTCCCAGGCGGTCAGCAGGTATTGAAGTAATACGGCGGACGGCTTCTTCCAGCGTCATTAATTTCTTCTCGCGGACATAGCGGCGTAAAAAACGGGGGAAGGTGCCGTAATAGCGGGGGTGCGGGCGCGTCTTCAGCCAGTGACCTTCCGGGGGAAT
>SL_8KL_010_SEDDRAFT_10003492_pt1 | contig 12953 bp, 9 predicted proteins | sample SodLakKL_010_SED_4_FD_11160 | JGI IMG/M metagenome (IMG submission 11160) | reverse complement strand
GGCTGAAAAAAATACAGTAACTTTGATGTAAAAGCGTTATGTAACGGTCTGTAAAAATGGCAAACCATGGTATTAAGAGACATAATTAATGCAATCGAAGACGTTGCCCCCTTTTCCTGGCAGGCGTCTTATGATAACTCCGGCATTCAGATAGGCTCACCCGAACAAGAGGTAAGGCGCGGTCTTGTTGCCCTGGATCTTACAGCTGCAGTGATGGAGGAAGCCATTGAAAAGAAGTGCGACCTTGTCATCACCCATCATCCGCTTATTTTTGAGGGGCTGAAAAGCATCACCGGTGCCACGGCAACCGAGAAACTCGTAAGAGATGCCATCAGACACCAGATCGCTGTTGTTTCTGTGCACACCAACGTGGACAGCAGCGCCTTCGGGGTCAATTATATGCTTGCTTTAAAACTGGGCATCCTAAAACCACACATTTTAAGGCCTGCAGACAACTGGCTGAAAAAACTGGTCACCTTTTGCCCGGTAAGTCATGCCGATAAAGTACGTGCTGCCCTGTTTGAAGCGGGCGCCGGAAAAATTGGAGAATACGACTGCTGCAGTTTTAATGTTGAAGGAAGAGGGTCTTTCCGTGCAGGGGACAATGCAAATCCGTATGTGGGAAACATTAAAGAACTGCACTATGAAAAGGAGGAGCGTATTGATACCATTTTTCCCCGCCACCTGCAAAACGCAGTTCTGAAAGCTATGATATCAGCACATCCCTATGAGGAAGTGGCTTATGACATCTACCCCCTGGATAACACGTATGAAAAAGCAGGTTCCGGCATGGTTGGTGAGCTTAAAGAACCGGTAAAACCTGTCGAATTCATTCAAACGATAAAAAAGACCCTTGACGTCAAATGTTTGCGACACACTGATCCCGCAGGCTCAAACATTAAAAAGGTCGCATTATGCGGTGGATCCGGGTCTTTTTTGATCCCGGATGCCATTAAGTCTGGCGTCCAGGCTTTTATTACTTCTGACATTAAATATCATCAGTTCCAGGATGCTGCCGGCAGCTTGCTTTTAATTGATGCCGGACATTATGAGACTGAGCAACATACAAAGGAACTGATTCATGATATCATTCAGAAAAAAATGATTAACTTTGCACTCCTGATTTCTGAAGTGGATACAAACCCCGTCAGATACTCATAAATTTGTTGCAATCAAGTCCTACATTTTAATTGAAACGCCCCACAGCAGGGTTTAAAAGAAACAAGACCATAGTCACAGAGAATCATCGAAAAACCCCCGATATTTATGGCCAAGCAAAAAAAGACTGCAAAAAAAGAGAAAGAAGCAGAAAAAATGATCAATCCGAGCACCGGAACCGAAGGTTCACCTGTTGAGGTGCCGGAGACCGCTACCGAAGAGAGTATTGAAAAGACGGTCAAAAACAAACTGACTTCCCTCTATACTTTGCAAAACATTGATTTTAAGATAGACAGGCTTCGAAGCGTAAGAGGTGAGTTGCCGCTTGAGGTGCAGGACCTGGAAGACGAAATTGCCGGACTGGAAACTCGCCTGGAAAAGTTCAATAATGAAATAAATGAGCTTGAGACTGAGATATCCAATAAAAAAATTTCAGCTCAGGAAAGCCTGGAGCTTATCAAGAAATATGAAGCTCAGCAAATGAACGTTCGCAATAACCGCGAATATGATTCATTGTCGAAAGAAATTGAATACCAGACCCTTGAAGCCCAGCTGGCAGAGAAAAAAATGAAAGAGTTTGCCGCCGAGGTTGAGGCCAAACAAGAGCTGTTGAAAGTTGTAGAAGAGGAGCTTAATGAGCGGAAGCAGGATCTGGAGGCTAAGAATGCCGAACTCAGCGACATTGTGGCCGAAACAGAGAAAGATGAAGCCATATTGTTAAAGCAGGCTGAAAACCAGAAAAATGAGATCGAAGAAAGACTGCTTAACGCCTATCAGCGGATCCGGGAAAATGCCCGCAATGGCCTTGCCGTGGTACCTGTAGAAAGAGATGCCTGTGGCGGCTGTTTTAATAAAATTCCTCCCCAGCGGCACCTTGATATCCGGCTGAACAAAAAAATCATCGTGTGCGAATATTGTGGCCGCATCCTCATTGATGATGTTATCGTAGAGACAGTAAAAGAAAAGATGGGCGAATAACCCGCTTCGGGGTTTGGCGTATTAAACCTGCCAGTCGAAGGTCAACATCCCGGGTCAGGGATTTGACGTATTAAAACCGCCAGCCGAAGGTCAACCTGAATGTACTTGCGGTAAAATCCCTTTGTGTTACCGGTGGGTGCCAGCTGTCTCCCGGGAGGTTATAATCAGCCGGGTTGTCGCTGTCGGGCAGGTAAAGATGATAATCTTCGGAGTAAAAGCTATAAGCATAAGAAAAGTCAATGAAATAATCGTTATCTCTGATGCCCAGGCCGGCAGATATCACACTGCGTTGAGCGTCATTGATTTCTGAGCGGTATGGGTTAGAATAGTAACCATATCCGGCCCGCAGGATCAGGGGGTTTAGATTCAACTCGCCACCTACGCGTACGTTGTGCTGTTCGGTAAAGGCGTTCCTGATCTGGCTGTTTTCGTCGGAGAACATGTAATCGCTGCTGCGAAGGCGTGCGGAGGTATAGTCGATATATTCATAGTCAACGTTTATGGCACCCGATCCGCCAAACACAAGACCAATACTTCCTATGGCTTTCAGAGGAGTTTCCAGGTCATAGTCGAAACGACCTTCAGGCGACGTAGCCCTCTGGCTGTCGTAATCAAGGTTAAGGTCTGACTCCATGGAAGCACTGTACCGGTCGGTAAGTTCATAGAAGGTAGGTGTGTGGAATGCTCCGCCGATGCGTATCATGTCGGTAAGCCTCACTATGGCGCCGAACTTAAAGTTATAGCCGCTCCCTGTTGTTTTGAGTTTGTTGGAGTAAGTCATGGAATTAAATACCTCGCTGGTGCCCTCGCTGTCTTTTTCCATGAATACGCTTTCTTCTTCATAGGATACCGAAGGAAATCCTACGGTGGCTCCGAGATATACCCTGTCGTTGTAGTTAGCTCCCATGGAGAGTACCAGTTCCCTGACAGAGCCTGTGGTGTTTGTTTCTTGTCGCTGATCGACGCCATGGAGCATGTCTGCAAAAAAACCGTCATCATCTTCGCCCAGCAGCCATGTTTCCCAAGCCAGCTCTGTGGAGAAGGGATCCAGGTTGTCTACGCTTCCTTCGGACTGTGCCTGCTGCAGAAGGCTTGCCATTTTGGAACTGTAGGGGTTAAACCCTTCAGCGATCCAGCGGTTGTTGAAATTGTTATGCCTGTTGATGCCAAAGCCTACGTTAACAAACTGCCAGCCGTCTTCATTCTGTGCACCTCCCATAGGAAAAGCAAAAACTACCCCCACATTATTCAGGTTAAAGTTGTATTTCATGTCTTCCTCCCAGTTGTTGAAGTATTGGCTTTCAACAGCACTATAGTTCAACACGGGGCTGATGGTAAATTCAGAGCTTCTGTAGATGCCAATGCCCGCGGGGTTGATGCTTAGCGTGGAGAAGTCACCCCCCAGTGCACCAAAAGAGCCGCCCATGGCGTTAAACCGTGCTGTGCCTCCCGGGAATATTTGTGAATATCGCAGGGCATCCATTTCATTTTGCGCCATTGCAGGGCTTAAGCCAAGCAAAGCAGCCACAAGTACAATGATGAGCTTTCTCATAACGGGAAAAGTTGATTTTGGTTATTAAAAAACCTCCCGGCATGAACCGGAGTGAGTTGTAAGCCGGGAGGTGGTTTTATATTGGAGGTTTAGTTACGATGTGGTATTAGCGGTTTCTTCTGCCTGAGGATGAACTGCTGCTTGATGAGGAGCTGCTGGTTCTGCTGGTTCCTGAGCTGCGACTGGAGGAGCTGCTTCGCGGTGGTGAAGCTGTGCTTCTTGACGAGGAGCTGCTTCGTGGTGGTGAAGCTGTGCTTCTGGACGAGGAGCTGCTTCGTGGTGGTGAAGCTGTGCTTCTGGACCTTGAACCCGAGCTGGAGGGCCTTGCGGTAGACCTTGAGGGTGTACGGCTTGGTGGTGTATAGCTCGGACGGCCTCTGTTGGTGCGTGAGGGCTGTGTTGTGGGACGGCTGTCGCGCGTACTGCCTGGTGCAGCTTGTTCACGGGATGGTCTTTCAGACGCGGGCCTTGCCGACGGTGTTGGCCTTGACCGCTGTGGTGAGCTTGGCTGCTGGTAGCTTGGAGAAGTATAAGACCTTGGCGGTGTATATTCCTCACGGCCGGCTGCTTCTCTTTGCTGCCTCCCGGAGCTTGTTTGTTGCGGGCGTGTATACCTTTCGGAGCCTTCTCTTTGATAGGACTCACGTGTGGAGGTTGAACGATAGTCTTCCACGCGGCGTCCTGGCTGATAGGCTTCTCTGGTTTCTCTCTCGCGTTCACCTTCAGCACGCTCTTGTTGTGTGGATTCTTCTGTGCGCTGAACGCTTTGTTCACGTCTGGTTTCCTCGCGTTCTTGTGTTTGTTCACGTTGCTCTGCCACTTCACCGCTGGTGCCCCTGGTGCGCGCAGCCTGTGTGTCTTCTTCCCTGCGCTCCTGGCGGCTGTCTTCGCGACGCATTTCCTGATCCGTGGTGGCGGCAAGCATCTGGCGCCGTCCGTCCTCGTCACGATAAGTTCTTTCTTCGAAAGTCTCTGCAAAGCTGGTACGTCCTGATGTTTGCGTGCGCCCGTCGGATCCGCGGCCTACGGTACCACCGGTTGCCCCGCGCGGTCCATAGTGGTATGCTGTGGTGCCGTCAAAGCTATTGTAGTAGTAATAGGGATAGCCGCCCCAGTGACCATAGTGCGGAGGCCAGAAGCCATGATAGCCCGCCATTAAGCCCATGTGATAGCCATGCCAGAATGAGCCATGGTGAAATCCATACCACGGCCTGTGCCATCTGTGGTGATGCCAGAACGGGTTGTGCCATCCTGGAGCATAATATCCGCCAAAATAAAATGGGGAGTAACCAAAGCCCAGGTATATGCTTGTACCGAAATGATAAGGATTCCAGGTGTAGAAAAACATGTTGGTGTAGAACGGATCAAAGTAGTGGAAGCTGGAATAAGGCCTGTGAAAACGCCTGATTCGGCTTGCATAGCTATAATCGTAATAATCACCGTAATAGTAATTATTTACTATAACCTTATTACCATCCTCATCATAATAATATTCCTGGTCCTTTTCTTCATCGTAATAATAATACTCTTCATCCTGCTCAGCATAATAATAATCAGACGTGCCTCCTGCTGGGGAAGCATTGGCAGTGCCTTGCTGGTGGCGGTCAGGTACCCTGTCCTCATCAATGACTTCCACGGTTCTGCCTTCGCCCTCTATGGAGCGTCTGTCGGCTTCATCGCGTTCTTCCCGGGGATTGTAGTAAACGTCATCTTCGTGGCTGACTCCATGCTGGGTTGCAGAACATCCCGCAAGGGCCAGGGCCACCATAAAACCTGTAAATTTTCAGTAATTTTTTCATGACTAATCCTCCTGGTTGTCTGTTTTGGTATTTACAAAGTTAATAACTATACTCGACTTTTTTGTTAAATTTGCCCGTTCATTCTGATCATTAAAATAACAAATACTATACCAAAAGCGCTTTATGGCTAAAGATTTTTCCACCAGAGAAGAGAATTACTCTAAATGGTACAATGATATCGTTCAGCGGGCCGGATTGGCAGAGAGCAGTGCTGTACGGGGATGTATGGTAATTAAACCGTATGGTTATGCCATATGGGAAAAGATGCAGGGTGCGCTTGACAAGATGTTCAAGGACACCGGGCACTCCAATGCGTATTTCCCGCTTTTCATACCCAAATCGTTTTTCAGCAGGGAGGCCGATCATGTTGAAGGGTTCGCGAAGGAATGTGCCGTGGTTACGCACTACCGCTTAAAAAACGATCCTGATGGCAAGGGTGTGATTGTTGACAGCGACGCCAAGCTTGAAGAGGAGCTGATCATACGTCCCACCTCGGAAACCATTATCTGGGATACTTACCGCCAGTGGATCCAGTCGTACCGTGACCTGCCCATCCTGGTAAACCAGTGGGCCAATGTGGTGCGCTGGGAGATGCGCACCCGCATGTTTTTGCGTACATCAGAGTTTCTCTGGCAGGAAGGCCATACTGCCCATGCCACGGAGAAAGAGGCGTTGGATGAAACCTATCAGATGCTTGATGTATACGCCGATTTCGCTGAGAACTTCATGGCAATCCCGGTGCTCAAAGGGCTTAAGTCGGAAAATGAACGTTTTGCCGGAGCGGTGGAAACTTTTTGCATTGAAGCTTTGATGCAGGATGGTAAGGCATTGCAGGCAGGAACTTCTCATTTTCTCGGACAGAATTTTGCCAAGGCCTTTGATGTGAAATTTGCCAGCAAGGAAGGAAAGCTGGAGCATGTGTGGGCCACTTCATGGGGGGTGTCTACCCGCCTTGTAGGTGCTTTGATCATGGCCCACTCTGATGACAACGGCCTTGTGCTGCCTCCGAAGCTGGCTCCCATCCAAACCGTTATCGTTCCCATCTATAAAAATGATGACCAGTATAATACTGTCGTAGGCAAGGCAAAGGAGCTCAGGGATGCACTACAGGGAAAAGGGATCCTGGTGAAGCTGGATGACAGGGACACACACAAGCCCGGATGGAAGTTTAATGAATACGAGTTTAAAGGGGTGCCTGTAAGGCTGGCCATTGGCCCCCGCGACGTGGAGAATGGCACCGTGGAGCTGGCACGCAGGGATACCCTTGAAAAAGAAGTGGTGAACCTCGACCAGGTAGTGGATCGCGTGGAGTCCCTGATGACAGAGATCCAGCAAAACCTTTACCGGAGGGCGCTGGAGTTCAGGACAAAAAACACCAGCAAGGCCGACAGCTGGGATGCGTTCAAAGAGATCCTTGATGGAAAGGGTGGCTTCATTGAGGCGCACTGGGATGGCACAGCAGAAACGGAGCAGCGCATCAAAGAAGAGACCAAGGCTACCATCCGCCTGATCCCGCTGGATGAAAATAAAGAAGCCGGGATGTGCGTTTATTCAGGAAAGCCCTCTGACAGGCGGGTAGTGTTTGCAAGGGCATATTAAAAGCATACTTTTATACCAAATGGCAAAAATGACCCGGATATTCAAGACATTGTTGCTCCTCCTGGTGTGTCTCTGCTTCACTGCGGAGACCGGCGCGGGTCAGCAGCAGCGTGATACCCTCATGCTTCCTCCCGGCAACCCCGGAATGGATACTCTGATGGCTGACACCCTGATGGTTGACACCCTGATGATGGATACCATTGAAAAACTGCATCCCCTGATATGGGAGCATGTGAAGCAGGGTGAAAAGATCGCCTGGCTTTTGCAGGCACATCGCCATGCCACGACACAGCAGCCTGGCATGCAGGGATACAGGGTGCATCTTTACATGGATTCAGGTAACCGGGCCAGGCTCAACACCCACAATGAAATGGCAGATTTTCAGAAAAAATACCCGGATGTCGACGCATATATTGTATATGACGAACCCTACTTCAAGCTGCGGGCAGGAGATTTTCGCACCAGGGTTGACGCCCGGCGGTTTCTGGAGAAAATACGAAGCGACTATTCCGCTGCCTATATTGTGGTAGACAGGGTCAACCCTCCTGAGCTTGATTAACTCCTGTTGCTCGCGTTCAGGTCTTCAAAGGCCAGCATCAGCCTGTCGCGCAAGCCTTCCTCTCCTTTGCGCAGCCACGCGCGGGGATCATAATACTTCTTGTTTGGCTTGTCAGCCCCCTCAGGGTTGCCGATTTGCGATTGCAGATACCCTTCATTTTTTTCATAGAAGCCTTTAACTCCATCCCAGAATGCCCACTGGGTGTCGGTGTCGATGTTCATCTTGATCACACCGTAGGAAATGGCCTCCCGGATGTCTTCCTGCGTGGAGCCGCTGCCGCCGTGGAATACGAAACTCAGCGGGTTGTGTCCTGTGCCAAACTTCTTTTCCTGCACATGGGCCTGGGAGTTCTTCAGAATAACCGGCTGAAGCCTGACGTTGCCAGGCTTGTACACCCCGTGGACATTGCCGAAGGCTGCCGCGATGGTAAAACGCTCCGACACGTCAGACAGGCCTTCATACATGGCTGCCACCTCTTCGGGCTGAGTGTAAAGTTTGGAGCTGTCGATGTCCGTATGGTCCACGCCGTCTTCTTCACCACCGGTAACGCCAAGCTCCACCTCAAGGGTCATGCCCATCTTTGCCATGCGTTCAAAGTATTTTTTGCTGATGGCGATATTGTCCTCCAGGCTTTCTTCTGAAAGGTCAAGCATGTGCGAGCTGAACAAGGGCTTGCCGTGATCGCTGAAATATGCTTCATTGGCATCCAGGAGACCGTCGATCCATGGCAGCAGCTTTTTCGCCGCATGGTCGGTATGCAGGATGACGCGAACGCCATACGCCCTGGCCATCTGGTGGATGTGATGAGCTCCGGCAACGGCCCCTGCCACGGCTGCCTGCTCGTTGTCGTTTGGCAATGACTTGCCTGCAAAAAAACGTGCCCCTCCGTTGGAAAACTGCAGAATAACAGGTGAGTTTATGTCACGGGCCGCCTCCAGGACGGCATTTGCTGAGTGGCTGCCAATAATGTTCACAGCAGGTATCGCAAACTGATTCTCCTTTGCAATACGAAATACTTCCTGTACATCGTCGCCTGTAATTACACCAGGCTCAATGTGCTTCATGAGCTTTGCTGTCATATTGTTTTAATTTTAGATAATGAAATTGATTTCCTTTATCAAAAGTAAGAAATAAAAGCATATTTTTGCCTTTTCACATGCCACTTTGAGCTGAAAAGCTTCTTTTGGTCCGTTGTCAATATAAACAGGAGTTGTTTTGAAAATCGCCGTAAACACCCGGCTGCTGCTATCGGGCAAACTGGAAGGGATTGGGTGGTTTACCCTTCAAAGCCTGAAACGCATCGTAAAAGCCCATCCGGAACACTCTTTCCACTTCCTCTTTGACAGGCCATGGGATGAGTCATTCATGTTTGCCGATAACGTACACCCCGTCAGACTTTATCCACAAGCCAGGCATCCGGTATTGTATTACCTTTTCTTTGAATATGCCGTTGCACACTATCTTAACAAAGTTAATGCGGACCTTTTTCTTTCCCCTGACGGCTTTCTCTCATTGAAATTTCAAGGCCCTCAGCTCCCCGTGTTTCACGATTTGAACTTCATGCACAACCCGGACTTCATCCCCGGGCTTTCGCAAAAATATTACACGCATTTCTTCCCGAAGTTCGCACGACGGGCAAAACGTATAGCTACCGTCTCCCATTATTCAAAACAAGACATTGTTGACACTTTTCAATATCCTGCAGATCAAATCGACGTGGTGTATAACGGGGTACATGAAGTATTTGGCCCGGTTGACGAAAGCACCAAAGTGGCAACAAGGCAACGCTTTGCCCGCGGCTGTCATTACTTTGTCTATATCGGAGCCCTGCACAAACGGAAAAATATTGACAACATGCTCCGTGCTTTCGACCGCTTCAAAACCATCACGGAAAAGGATTTTAAAATGGTTATCGTAGGAGCACCCATGTTTGGCTCCTCGGAGCTGCGCCAGGTGCTTGGTGACATGAAACATGCTGACGATGTGATCCTTGCCGGCAGACAATATGGTGATGATGTTCGTAACATCGTGGCATCGGCGGAGGCACTTCTGCTGGTATCCCACTTTGAGGGTTTTGGCATACCTATCATCGAAGCCATGCAGAGCGATGTGCCGGTGATTGCATCCAATGTTACCTCTATGCCCGAAGTGGCTGGTGATGCTGCACTGCTTACCGACCCCTCTTCCGTTGAACAGATTGCCCTGGCCATGCAATCCATGGCTAAGGATGAAAAGCTCAGGCAGGCACTTATCGAAAAAGGACGCAGGCAACGCCAGCTATTCTCATGGGATAAAACCGCTGAGCGCCTATGGGAAAGTATGGAGAAATGTCTGGAGGCCTAGCCGCTTTCCAAAATTGATTGTATTTTTGCATGCTGAATTGCAGCAGTTTCATCCATACAGACTACCTGCCGGATGAACTCATGATCCGGGGTCGTCCCTGATAACAAGCTAAAGTATTAAAGAACATGACACAATTAGAAAGACAAAGGGTGTTTGATTTGCTGAAAAAGGATTGTCAGCACCTGCTCGGTAAGGAAGTAAATGTAAAAGGCTGGGTCCGTACACGACGCGGCAATAAGAATGTGGCCTTCATTGCGCTGAACGACGGGTCGGTGATCCACAACATCCAGGTGGTGGTCGATGTGAAAGCATTTGGTGATGATGAACTGCTTCGTAATATCACCACCGGTTCATGTGTTTCGGTTAATGGCAAACTGGTGGAATCCCAGGGTAAGGGGCAAAAGGTTGAAATTCAGGCCTCGGAGATTGTTCTCTATGGCAGTGCTGACCCAGAAAAATATCCGCTTCAGAAAAAAGGTCATAGCCTTGAGTTCTTGAGGGAAATCGCTCATTTACGGCCGAGAACCAACACCTTTGGTGCCATTTTCCGCATCCGGCATGCCCTCTCTTTTGCGATTCACAAATTTTTTAATGACGAAGGTTTTTATTACCTCCATACGCCTATCATCACCGGGTCGGATGCCGAAGGTGCCGGTGAGATGTTTCGGGTAACTACCCTTGACCTCAAAAACCCGCCACTCGATGAAGAAGGACGCGTGGATTACAGCAAGGATTTCTTTGGGAAGGAGACAAACCTGACGGTTAGCGGCCAGCTGGAAGGTGAGCTGGGAGCACTCGCACTTAGCAACATATATACCTTTGGCCCTACCTTCAGGGCTGAAAACTCCAACACGTCAAGACATCTGTCTGAGTTCTGGATGATAGAGCCGGAGATGGCTTTCTACGATATCCACGACAACATGGATCTTGCCGAGAGCTTTCTTAAATATCTTGTGGGTTACCTCCTGGAAAACTGTGAAGACGACCTTGCTTTCCTTCAGAAAATGTATGACGACAGTCTTTTCGACAGGTTAAACATGATACGCAAAAACGTTTTTGAGCGTTTAACCTATACGGAAGCCATTGACGTACTTGAAAAAGCAGGGAAGTCTTTTGAGTTCCCCGTAAAATGGGGTGTTGACCTGCAGTCAGAGCATGAGCGTTACCTTGTGGAAGAGGTCTATGGAAAGCCCGTGATTCTTACTGATTATCCGCGGGACATCAAGGCTTTCTATATGAAGGTTAACGATGACGGCAGAACGGTGCGCGCCATGGATGTGCTCTTCCCTAAGATCGGAGAGATCGTGGGGGGGTCGCAGCGTGAAGAAGACTATGAAAAGCTTTATGGACGTATTAAAGAAATGGGCATTGTGGAGCAGGACGTGTGGTGGTATTTGGAAACAAGGAAGTTTGGCACGGCGCCTCACAGCGGTTTTGGCCTCGGGTTTGAAAGGTTGATGTTGTTTGTCACAGGCATGGGCAACATCAGAGACGTGATCCCCTTCCCCAGGGCGCCGCAAAACGCTGAATTTTAATTGTTGAACATCGTCAGGGCAAGCAAATCATTGCGCAACGGGGAGCACCGGCTTTATCATTGAGTAAGCATGTATTGCTGAGATTGTCGTAGTTTTTTCTTATTTTTGAGATGCCGGAACTCCCGTATGACTGATTGTACCGGTTTGGTAAAACGACTTTAAATATATGGCTTTATGCTAAAACAAAGGTTGCAGCAGAAATTGATGCAGAAGTTATCACCGCAACAGATTCAACTGATGAAGCTGTTGCAGGTGCCTGCGTTATTGCTGGACCAGCGCATAAAGCAGGAAATAGAAATGAACCCCGCGCTGGAAGAAGGCGAAGACCTTTACGAGGAGTCGGAGTTTGAAGACAACAACAGCGATGACTATGACAGTGCCATGGAAACAGGGCAGGAAGAGAAGGAAGAAGAGGCAGAACATACAGCAGATGATGAGTTTGATCTGGATGACTATGTTGACGATGACGAAATACCCGATTATAAGCTGAGTGCCAACAACACCTCCGCTGATGATGAGACAAAGGAAATGCCCTTCGTTGCCGGCAGCACGCCCCAGGAGGCACTCCTGGCACAGCTTGGCTTGCGGGCGCTGGAAGACAGGGAGTATCTTATCGCCTCACACATCATCGGAAACATCGATGAGTCGGGTTACCTGCAGCGCGATATACATTCGCTTATCGACGACCTTGCCTTTAACCAGAATCTCCAGACCGACTTTGCCGAAGTGCTCGATATTCTCCGGCTGATCCAGGATTTTGACCCTCCGGGTGTGGGTGCCCGGGACCTTCAGGAGTGTCTGCTGCTGCAGGTAAAAAGGAAAACCCCCAAGACAAAACCTTTGCAGGATGCCACACTCATCCTGGAAAAAAACTTCAATGACTTTACCCGTAAGCACTACGATAAGATCAAGAAAAAACATAATCTGACCGACGAGGATCTGAAAGCAGCCATCGATGAGATCCTCAAACTGAACCCTAAGCCGGGAAGTTCATTGATAGAAGGAAGAGGAGCACAGTACGTAGTACCCGATTTTATCCTTTCCCACAACAATGGAGAACTGGAACTCACCCTCAACAGCCACAATGCTCCCGACCTGCGCATTAACCGCACGTACTCAGAAATGCTAAGGGCGATGGCTGAATCGAAAGGCAAGGCAGATAAGCGGCAGAAAGAGGCTTTTAGCTTTGTTAAACAAAAGCTTGACAGTGCCAAATGGTTTATCGACGCCATTAAACAGCGACAGAACACCCTGCTGGTAACCATGCAGGCCATCCTGGAATTTCAAAAAGAATATTTCCTTACCGGTGATGAAACTAAGCTGAAGCCTATGATACTGAAAGATATCGCCGATATGGTGCATCTTGATATCTCTACGATCTCCCGGGTGGCCAACAGCAAGTATGTGCAAACTCCGTTTGGCACTTTTCT
>SL_8KL_010_SEDDRAFT_10003491_pt1 | contig 12954 bp, 5 predicted proteins | sample SodLakKL_010_SED_4_FD_11160 | JGI IMG/M metagenome (IMG submission 11160) | reverse complement strand
TGGTCCCATTGATAACGAGTTGGTCCAAATAATTCAATTGGTGTTGCTGCAGAACCATACCACATAGTACCTGCTACAACAAAAGCTGCCCAGAATACTGCTGCAATACTACTTGATAATACCGATTCAATTGAACCCATTGATAGACCGAAATATAAACGAATAGATGGTCTAACGCAAAGATGGAATAAACCTGCTAAAACACCCAAAATACCAGCTGCAATATGGTGAGCAGGTACTCCACCAGGATTATAAGGGTCAAAACCATCAGCACCCCAAGATGGGGCTACTGGTTGAACACTTCCAGTTAATCCATATGGGTCAGATACCCAAATACCAGGTCCAAAAACACCTGTTACATGGAAAGCACCAAATCCAAAACAAGTAAGACCTGCTAAGAAAAGATGAATACCAAAAATTTTAGGTAAATCTAATGCAGTTTTTCCTGTACGTGGGTCACGGAATAACTCTAAGAGACGAGTCGGAGGGAATGTTGCCATTCCAACCTCTCTTCCGAAACCGTACGTGATACTTTCGCATCATACGGCTACTCAGCATATGTTATCCTTTTCATGGAACTTCTAATACTGGTCAGTTAATTGGCTTTTTTGGTCATGGCAGTGTCTGTGAACCAGTTGGATGTTTTGATAGGCCCTATTTCCGCCATTGGATAGAGGAATAATATGGTCCATTTCAAAAACATCATCGTCCAAAAAGGGTAGGTTGCACAGATTGCAACGTCCCTTTTGCCTCTTTAAAAGCGATGCTTGACTCTTCGACATAAAGGCACTTTTGCCTAAGCGCGTTGCCCAATATACCTCATTGCCATCATAGGGGCTGCACTCACCAATGACTTTGTTATATTCTTTTATACTCGCGGAATATTCTACATGCTTATATAGCTTGACACCCGATGCAGTCACGAATTCCCAACGCCCTTCGGGACGTTTCCAATACTTCTTAAAACCAGCTGCCGCACTTTGAGTCGCGCGTTTAGCCCATCTTCTAAGTTTTAGATATAGTAGGTAATCCATTTTTTGCAGAGTTTTGCACGTAATTGCGTCAGATTTACCGAAGTAACGTGCCCAACCACTAATGATTGGGTTAAGTTTCTTGATTAAAACTTCTTGGCTTACGTTACGACTTTTTCTTATGGCTAAAGCAAGCTTATCTTGATGAATTTTGCACTTTTCCTTTGAGGGCACTATTAAAGTCTTAAAGCCACCCTCGATCCTAGAGCCGCCATACTTAGATTTGAACTGTCTTATTGTGAAACCAAGGAAATTAAAGCCTGGATGTTTAACACCAAATTCAATTTCATCTTCATGAGACAACTCAAGCGTATGAGTTATACGGGTTTTATCTTCTGAAAGTTCCAACCCAATATCGCTTAACCAGGTTCCAAGAGCTTTTTTACATTCAAGAATAACTTGTTTATCATAATGCATCACAACAAAGTCGTCTGCGTATCGTATTACCGATAGAGACCTTTGTTTATCTCTATTGCCCATACTAGTTCCACTCGGAGTACGTAACTTAATATTGTTCATAAGTTCTTTTAACATATTCTCCATTCCATGCAGTGCTATATTAGCAAGCAGAGGGGAAATTACCCCACCTTGGGGAGTACCTGCCTCAGTGTCTCTAAACACCTCTTGGTCAATTACTCCCGACTTAAGCCAGCTTTTAAGTTGCTGGTGCATCTTACCTTGACTAAACGCTAGTTTCTCAAGTAACTTGCTGTGGTCGATTCTGTCAAAGCATTTCTTAATATCCGCATCAAGTACGTACTTCGGTTTCTTATTTATGGACAGGTAAATCTGTTTAATTGCATCGTGACAGTTGCGACCAGGTCTAAAGCCGTAGCTATTAGGTTCAAACTTCTCTTCCCATTCCGGCTCTAAGGCCATTTTGAAGAGAGCTTGATTGGCTCTATCAGACAGAGTAGGAATGCCAAGCGGACGCTTCTCAGCCCTTCCAGGCTTGTCAATCCAGACCCTTCGAAGAGGCATGGCTCTTCCTGTAATACCAATCCTGGTAACAAAGGCTAAACGTGATGCTGGTTTAAGAATTTTAATTCCGTCTACGCCAGCCGTTTTCTTACCTTTGTTATCCTGTGTCACACGTCTTGTCGCCAGCAATTTTGCATCATGCGAATTAACTAAAGTATTTTGAATACTACGCACCAGCTTAATCTGACCGTTCTTAGAAGCAAAATAGATTCTCTTTTGTAGTTTTCGAACATGTATCTCAACAGTCGCCCATTGAACCATGTTCCACCCCTCTTTCGATTTAGGTTTTCTTACCATAAAAAGACCTTATTTATCACATAGCTGCGTCCTACGTCAGCATATCCCGGTTGTTAAACCTTCCCTTTTTCGGCAATGCTTGTCAATTCAAGCTGGGCGTTAGCTTCTTAGGACATCTTACTCCACCTATTCCATATAGTGGTCCAACCAAGCAATAAGCTTGGAGAAATAAGTGGGTTTCCTCGTTCCATAACACCATCATGAACTCTTTAGGGCCTGCCTCTCCCCCGGGGGTCTAAGTTAACGCGCAGGCTCAGTTGGGAGAACTAACCTGACTTATACTACCCTACATCATATTTGATGCGCAACGGGACGCGCCGCACGGAAGACGAGCTCCATTACGACCGCGTAAGCTTACTATCGTCGCTGGGAATTTACGAGGGCTAATGACGGCAGTTCGCATATTTATTTTCTACCCCACAATGTTCTTTCCTTGATATGATCTCAGTCCGAGTTGGATATGAAGTTCTTGCTCGCGGTGCACGTTTTCAGTTATTATCGTACATACCGCTTCCAGCCCCGCATGTACGTCCTGTGATAACCAGTCTCAGACGTAGGGGCTTCTGCTTTCAACCTCGCGTTAGAGGCGGTAGGATTTCCACCTACATGGTGTTATAGTTAGAAACAGCCAAATAAATTTGACTATTTCTCTCCTCCCCAGCAATTAGCTGTTTCAGAGAACGAGTCGCACTCCCAGTACACCCAGTGCCAAACTGAAGCAAGGAATAATAAACCTGAAAGAACAATATGTGAAGCAGCAGCTCCTTCGTAACTCCAGATACCTGGATTTGAAGCTGTTTCTCCACTAATTGTCCAACCACCCCATGATTGTGTTACACCCAAACGTGTAAGAAAAGGAAGTACAAACATTCCTTGACGCCACATTGGGTTTAAAACTGGATCTGATGGATCAAAAACTGCAATTTCAAATAATGTCATTGAACCAGCCCAACCTGCAACTAATGCAGTATGCATTAAATGCACTGAAATTAGTCGTCCTGGGTCATTAATAACTACTGTATGTACACGATACCAAGGTAAACCCATAAAACTTTTACGTTAGTCATTTTTTATTTCCTTAATTCTTCTTTTTATTCATTATTTAAGCCCTAGACATCTATTATTTACCCTAAAAACTGACCCCCGTTTGCAAAGAAAACGGGGGGTCTCGCGGAAAGTTAGTTTTCCGCAACAACTTATTTAAAAAGCTTTAAATCAATCTTAAAGTTAATAAAGAGTTAATACTTTGTATATGATTTATCATTCTCACAAAAACTCTTGGAGTTTTTTAAAGTTTAATGTCCGCGTTTTTGCGTCGAAAAACGCGGAAGCCTCGAATAAAATCTAGCGTAGCCGACGCGACGGGCGTAGGCCTAGCGTAGTCCTAGCAGTTTTATTCGAAATGGATCTTTTTTTTTTTTGAATCTATTTTGTCAATTTTAAATTTATGTCTATTAGTTTTGTATAGTGTGATACTCTTTTTATTCCGTAAAAAGTTTTCTGGGATATAAAGTATATTTATCCTTACTTTCTAAAACTTGTAGTTTCCACGAAAGATCCTGTCTCGAGCTTTGCAGGGTAAAAAACGTTATCTTAAAAAAATACTGTTCTAATATTGGAATTTTACCTTTCGGGATTGACGGGGCTCGAACCCGCAACTTCCGCCGTGACAGGGCGGTGCTCTAACCAATTGAACTACAATCCCATAATTATGTATACCATTCATATGGTAGTATGACCACTTTTTCTAAGAAAAACATATTTATCTCGAATCAAATTGGCCAATTTGATTCGAGATAAATATGTTTTATCCCGGAAACAAAGTTTCCGGGATAAAACTGGCGGAAGCAAACTTACATGTCCGCGTTTTCTTCGAAAACGCGTTAGTCCTTCGCTAGCCCGTAGGCGAAGGACTAGTAGTTGCGTCGAATCTCGAGTAAAACTCGAAGATTTTACTCGAAATCGTAAATGTTATGTATTTTTAAGGATTTTGATAAACTATTTATATCTTAACATAAAAGTTTCTTTTTGTCTAGATTAGCAGCCAAATCTAACCTTTCTGAAATTGCAACGAACTATGAACTTAATATGCATAAAAATTACGAATAGAGTGTTAATACTAAGTGACAAATTTTGTTTTTTTAGCGTTAACACTCTAATAAAGAATTAATAATGAAACAAATATAATTTACCGCAAAGATCTTTCATATAACAAAATGATTATTCAATTGAATAAAATCTAGAGTGGGCCTAGCGTAGACCTAGCAGTTTTATTCGAGACTTCCGCGTTTTCAACGTTACTACTAGCGAAGGCCTAGACGAAAACTCTTCGAGTTTTTGTCCCGTTAAACTGCGTTTTTTTGATATTTTAAAAAACGTGAACGGATTTTTTGGGCAAGACGAATACGTGTAATAAATTTAGTTAAAATATATTTAATAGAATTACGTGAATCATCATTTGCCGGAATAATATGGTTAGATAAAGTAGGGTCACAATTTGTATCAACGATAGTGAAAGTTTTTAAACCAAGTTTATTACATTCACGTACAGCATTCATTTCTTCTTGTTGACCAATAATAATAGCTACATTATTAGAAATTTTGCTTTGTGATAATTTTGTCATATTAGCAATACCACCAAAATATTTTTCTAAACGTTGCCATTTTTTCTTACGAGCAGCTGCTAGCTTTTTTGTAGTAGAACTTAAATTTTTGTCATAAATATTTTCAATAGGGAATTTTAGTTTAGGATCTACAATAGTAGATAATAAGATTTGAACAATCTCAGAGATTTTAGTTTGTGGCGTAGGTAAATAGCGAAGACGCGGTAAAAATTTAATTAATTTTTTTTGTGCATCTAATGCTTTAAATTGACGTTTAACAATTTGAATAACATGACGTTCTCCAATAGCTTTAGCTTTAAGTTGTTGTAATTCAATTACATATTTATTTTTAAGAGAATCATACGTTTGTAACGTTGTTTCAATTTGTTTCAATTGCTGATAAGCATCATTGCATTGTTTTTCAATTGTTTGAATTGAAGAAATTAATGTTTTGATTACCATTTGAATATAAGAACTTAATTGGCTTGCAAAGCGTAAAAGTAATGAACTACAAACAACAATATTCCCAGTAGTAGCTTTAGATGTTCTTAAACGTGATGTAGTTGTAGAACCACTTTCAGATTGGAAAGTATCGATTAAAGATGAATCGTTTTCACGACTACGTACAGTGGCTAAAGCAACTCTATTTAAAATTTCTTTAGGAGGATTTGGAACGATCCAAGATTTAATATTTTCTTCTTTAATATTTTTAAGTGTTCCATATGGAACGGTGTATAAAGAGAGATCAGTTTTTTGTAAGCTTTTCATTTCAGATGATAACATCAATAAATATTTGTATTCACGTAATTTTTGAGAATAAGCTGCTAATTGATTAAATAACATTTTATATTTAAAAGAGATTTGTAAACCTTTTTCTTTAACAAAAAGAGTTTCATCTATTAATTCACGACGTTTTTGAATCAGTTTTTGACGTTTTTGAATATATAACATACCTTTAGTCATTAAAACATTACGTTTGTCTGCGAATTTCTGTGCGCGTAAAGCAATGTCATTTGTATTATTTTTAAACATCTGCAAAATTTGACGTCCTTTAATTAAAATAAGTTTGCTTTTCTTCTTTAATAATAAAGCTCTTTTAATAAAACGAGATTTAATTGTTTGTCTTCTTTCTAAAATATCGCGTACTACTTTTTGTTTTTCTCTTAAAATAGGACGGATTTTAGAAATCGATTTACAAATTGTTTTCCAGTTTGTTAACATACCACCTAACCATCTTGTATTTACATAAAATGAGTTTTTTGTAAAGAAAGATGCACGAGCTATTAATCCTGTTGCCGGTTTTTTTGTCCCAATAAATAAGAAAGTACGTCCTTTTAACGCATATTTTGTTAGCGTATTTAAGGCTTTATTTAGGCAACGACGTGTTTTTAAAAGATTAATAACATGTTGACCTTTTTTCACAAATGGTCGGTTTTTATTTTGACCTATTGCAGAAACTTTGTTTCCACGAGGGCCCCCGTTTTCTTTGAAAACAGTCCCGGAAAAACCGAAGGTTTTTCCGGGAGTCTCGCCTTTTTCGTAGAAAAAGGCGACAGGGGCTTGTTTTTTTAACCAAATATATTGTTTCATACGTGCATGACATTTTACTGTCTTTTCCCCGAAATGCATACCGTGAGATAACATTTCACGAATACTATTCATAACAAGAGTTGCCTTTTTCTCTTTAGATACTGGATTAATTTGTATAATTTTACCTATAGCGCAATTAAAAGACGAATTTCCTATGTCGCGTGTTACTTTAATACGAACTTTATCACGACCTAATATAAGACCTTTTTGTAATTTAACAAATAAAATTTGACTTGTAGTGGAAACTTCGTTTCCATTAGACCCCCCGTTTTGTTCGGAAACGGGGTCTGGACCGTTTATTTTTAAAATCCCGTAATTATTGTATTTTTTTATATTTTCAGGTAAAATTGTTGTAAATTTACAACCATACATTAATTTATTTAATGATAATTTTGATTCTGCGGGAATTCCAACAGCCATTTGATTTATGTTTGTACTTAAATCTTTTTTCATTGAATTCGCTACTCCTTCAAAATTACGACCTAAAAGAGTTGAAAAAGCATAGTTTGCCTTTACACGAGTTATTGTAATTTTTGCTTTTTTAGGAAGTACATCTCCTGCACTTAACGGAACAATAATTTTATAATCTGGTGAAAATTCAACAATACCAGCACCTTTTGCACTTTTTTTAGTAATATCTACTGTTAAAACATCACCAGGTTTTACAGGTGATACCATCTTTTCAGATTCAGTACGACCACCTTCGATTAAATCTTTACCTGCATCACTCATAGAAACTAATTGTGCTACAGCATACGATGAATCTTTAAAAGAAGTAACCGATTTTTTCACTATTTTTGCTTTAATATTTCCTTGGTTTGCATTTGGTACAAAAATTGCGAATGGGTATGAAAATTCATCAATACCTATGTTATTAGGTGCTAATGCTGTAATTTTTAAATCACATATATCTCCTACACTAAGAGTTTTCTTTTTAACTCCATTGTTTTTCATTCTTGAGTTCCATTTTTTTGCTTGTGTTGTTGCCATTTTTTTATAATTTTTTTTTTTTTTTCGATTTTTTTCTACGGCCTTTTAAAAAAATACAGCCCCCGTTTTCAAAGAAAACGGGGGGTCTCGCGGAAACTTCGTTTCCGCGACAAGTCAAAAGTCGCTGTTTTAAGACCCCGTTTTCCTTAGCTCGCAAACTTTAGTTGCGGAAGAAATCCGCCGTTTCTTACAAAAACAGCGCCTTATGAAAACGGGGTTTTAAAACTACGAGGGACAAAAACTCGAAGCGTTTTTGTTTTTGATGTAAATTAGAATCAAATATAAGTTCAATTTTAAGGTAACAGAAGAGTTTTTGTGATAACGATACTTTTTCTACGAAAAAGTTTCATTGAAAAACGATTGAGTCAATTTTCACTTTATGCGTTTTAATAATCAAATACTTTGTTCTACGTTTTTTGTTTGATCTCGAATAAAATCTTGGGTTTTATTCGAGATGCGACGCGACGCCCGTAGGGCTAGTAGCTAAGACCTAGCAAATTTTGCTTGGAAAAACCAGCCCCCGTTTTCAAAGAAAACGGGGGGTCTCGCGGAAACGAAGTTTCCGCGACAGGATATTTTTATTTGAATTAAAAGGTCAATACAAGTATTATTTTATTTAGTAATAATTGAAATTCTTTATTTGTGTTAAACAAGTTTTAATTAAATTTGCCATCTTGAATTTAAATGACAATATTTTATTCGACATCCGACGCCCGTAGGGCTAGCGCGTTTTCGACGCTAGCCCTACGGGCGTCGCGAAGGCCTAGTTCGAAAAACGCGGAGATGGAAACTTTGTTTTTGAGACAACACTTCCCGTTTTCGGAGAAAATAGAAATTTTAGGAATGAGACTCTTTCTACGAAAAAGTGTGTGAAGCCCGACAGGCCTAGGTAAACTTCGTTTCCTAAACTATTTAAAAAATTTATCTCCCGAGAAGAGTCGTTCGAAGCTAGGACAAAAACTCGAAGAGTTTTTGTTTTTGATTTTTTTCTACGTTTTTTAACATTATTTAATAAATAAACTTTATTATCTTTATTTAAACTCAACGAATATATAATTTTATTTGTTATCTTGCGAAGTCCGACAAAGCCCCGTACCAAATAACATAATAAATTCGTTGAAAAGGGAAACAAAGCAATTTAAAGTGAAGTGTTCAAATTTAATAAAAAATATTTTATTCGAGACTTCCCCGATAGGAATCATAATATTTATTGACTAGAATGTCTCTAGTGCGAAGCCCTCTCAGGCTTCGCTACACTCTCACAAAAACTCTTCGAGTTTTTGTGAAAGTTTCGAATAAAATATTCTATTTTATTCGAGATGCGACGCGACGCCCGTAGCCGACGCGACGCCCTACGGGCTAGCGAAGGCCTAGCGCGTTTTCCAAAGAAAAACGCGGACATTACACTTTTTCTACGAAAAAGTGTCACTAGTTTTCTGTATCCGCGTTTTTCTTTGAAAAACGCGGATATGTGACGGAAACGAAGTTTCCGTCACACCTTTAAATTTACAATTTATTTATCTAAAGAATCCTTTTTCTTTACTAACAAAAGGTAATAAACCCATTACTCGAGCACTTTTAATTGTTTTGGCTATATAACGTTGTTGTTTTGCTGTTAAACGTGTTTGTCTTCTTGGTAAAATTTTACCTCCTAAACCGATATAACGTTGTAATAAACCGCAATGTTTATAATCAATAATACGTCTATTATAAACCGCTTTTTCAGGCTTTTCTCGTAAAATAATTACCAAAGATTTTGGTGGAATTAAAGGTTTAATAGGTGCTCTACCTGTAGAACGTTTTCCACGTTGTGTACGTTGTTTTTGAACATTTCCTAATAATTGTGACAAAGATAAAACACGTGACGGATTTTCACTAGATGCACTTTTGCCTTTTCCACGCGAGTCATATTTAGGGTTTATTTTTTTTGCAGAACTCATATTTTTTATTAATTTATTTTTTTCTCTACTGAACAAACAAGATAACTACTTTAACCGTTCAAAGACATTGAGGGCTTTGAACGTCAGCATGTTCTATTTTGAAATAGAAAATATAAACTCTACTTTAAAAAGTCTCGTACTCACAAAAACTCGAAGAGTTTTTGTGAGTAGTACTGATGTTTTAAAAAAGTCAGGTTTACTAAGATACTTGCAGTGAAAGTCATTAAGCTTTCAGACTAATTACTATTTATTTTCAAAATTTTTTTTGGGTCTATTAGTATGAGAAACTACTTTGTGATTTCTTTAAAATAAAGGTGATCTAAACCATCAAAAGATATATATAAAACTCCTTTGATTTAATACATATCCGACGCGACGCCCTACGGGCTAGCGAAGGCCTAGTAAAATCTTCGGTTTTATTCGAAATCTTCGCGTTTTGATTGGTAAAACGCGCTAGGCCTTCGGCCTATCATATCTGCAAAAACCAAATATTTTCGGGCTAGCCCTATGGGCGTCGGATCTTTTTTTTTTCTTGCCTTAGTTTATCATAAAAAAAGTTTTACGTATAAAAACTTTTTTAAGAAATTATATTAATTTTACATGAAATTAAATGAACCGAAAAGCATAGTGTCGGCTTCGTACAAATAAATATTTCGCAAACGTTTATGGCTGTATAAATATTTCTATTATATTTCTATTGCGGAAACGAAGTTTCCGCGAAACCTTCCGTTTCCTTTCTCCTGTAAAGTTAGTTTCCGGGAAAAGCTCTCCGTTTTCTACGAAAAACTCTTCGAGTTTTTGTTTTGGGAACGGGAGCGGAGCGGTTAAAAAAATCATTTTTTTGTATCAAATTTTTTTCAGGGAGTCTCAATAAAACAACGAAGTTGTTTTATTGACAGCTTTTTTACTTTCTACTAATAACACTTTTTCGTAGAAAAAGTTTAGGAAACTTCGTTTCCGTCGCATTCTCGTAAAAACGCGCAAGATTTTTGTTATAAGAGGTCTGAATAAAAAAGAAAGTTTTTATTCAAAATGTGACGCTACTACTAGGTCTTCGCTAGCCCGTAGGGCTAGCGTCGCCTGCGGGCGTCGCCTATGGGCGTCACAAAGGCCCAGCGCGCTTTTTGAACTAGGCCTTCGCGACGCCCGTAGGGCTAGCGTCGAAAACGCGGACATTATTTAATATATTTGTACTTAGTGTGTAGAACGAAAAAAAGCGCATTTATCGAATATGTAAGGTAAAAGGTCTACATAAGTTTAATCTATTTGGCGAAAAGATAAAAGATTTATGGAAATCTTTAAAAGATGATTATTTCAAAAAGACCCCCTGTTTTCTTTATCCCGGAATAAAGTTTCCGGGATAAAGAAAACAGGGGGTCTCGTGGAAACGAAGTTTCCGCGATAGATAAAAAATCTTAGAAAGAATAAGATTTTCTATCTGTTATTTCCACAATCTTCGATTTTATTCGAGATTGTGGAAATAACATTTCTAAAATAAAGCAGAGAAAAAGACTTAAAAGTAAAAGATTTAAAAGATTTAAACGATTTAAAAGATTTAAAAGACTTTTAACCTACTGCAATAATACGTGCTAAGAAGAACGACCATGTTGTTACAATACCACCTAATAGGTAGTGAGCAACACCTACAGCACGTCCTTGAGTAATGCTTAAAGCACGTGGTTGAATTGAAGGAGCTACACGTAATTTATTGTGAGCCCAAACAATAGATTCAATTAACTCTTGCCAGTAACCACGGCCAGAGAATAAGAACATAAGAGAAAACATGAAACCCGAGGTTTAAACCTCGGCATAGACTATACATTCTTCTTTTTTTAAGAAGTCGGCGTTTTATAGGTGTATACCTTGAAACTCGAATAAATTCTTTTTTCAACATATTTACCTATCTCGTAGTAAGTTTTAATACAGAGCTAATCCGCTAAATAAAAAACTTATACTAAGTCGTTACGGGGTTTATAAAAAATAAACTTCCCACGGTATTACCCTAAAATCAAAAAATATTTCCTGACAGTTAGGTGTAAGAAACTTCATTGGCTAACTAAAGCATTAGGAAACTTTTCTTTCCGTCAACAAATTTTCTTTCTCATACGCGAAAATTCGTTTCAGTTAGGTGTAACAACCCGTAAAAGATTGTGGACGAGAACTCACAACAACCTACGAGTCTACCCGACCGTTTTCTATGTTATCAAGTATGCAAAGAGTTTTTGTTAATTTTTTGTTTTTGAGATTCACCGTTATGAGCCGATTTAATTACTTATTTCTTACGAAATAAGAGGCCAATTCTTTAGCCCATACAAAGTGAGCACCTAAGAACATAAGTCCATATGCTGATAGAGATGAACCGTATGATTGGATAACTTGAGATGATTGTGCCCAAAGGAAGTCACGAAGCCATCCATTAATTGTATTTGCACTTTGACCAAAGTTACCTCCAGTAATGTGAGATACACCAGAATCTGTTACAGTACCCCAAACATCAGATTGCATTTTCCAGCTAAAGTGGAAAATAACAATTGATAGTGAGTTGTACATCCAGAATAATCCAAGGAAAACGTGGTCCCATGCAGAAACTTGACAAGTACCACCACGACCTGGTCCATCACAAGGGAAACGGAAACCTAAGTTAGCTTTGTCAGGAATTAAACGAGAACTACGTGCAAATAAAACACCTTTTAATAAAATTAAAACAGTTACATGAATAGTGAAAGCATGAATATGGTGAACTAAGAAATCAGATGTACCTAAAGAAATAGGCATCATAGCAACTTTACCACCTACTGCAACAACATCACCACCCCAAGTTAAACTTGTAGCAGCTAATGCATTTGGTGCCGTAAGCTGAGGTGCTGTAAAATGAGTATTTTGGATCCATTGTGCAAAAACAGGTTGTAATTGAATTGCTGTATCAGAGAACATATCTTGTGGACGTCCTAAAGCACTCATTGTGTCATTGTGAATATATAATCCAAAACTATGGAAACCTAAGAAAATAGATACCCAGTTTAAATGAGAAATAATAGCATCACGATGACGAATAACACGATCTAATAAATTATTATAGTTATTTGTAGGATCGTAATCACGAACCATAAAAATAGCTGCGTGAGCTCCAGCACCTACAACACAGAAACCACCAATCCACATATGATGTGTGAATAAAGAAAGTTGAGTACCATAATCAGTAGCTAAATAAGGATAAGGTGGCATTGAGTACATATGATGCGCTACAATAATAGAAAGTGAACCAAATAAAGCTAAGTTAATAGCTAATTGAGCATGCCAAGAAGTTGTTAAAATTTCATATAAACCAACGTGACCGTTGCCAGTAAATGGTCCTTTATGTGATTCTAAAATATCTTTAATACTATGTCCAATACCCCAGTTAGTGCGGTATTGATGACCAGCAACAATAAATAAAACTGCAATAGCTAAATGATGATGTGCTGTATCAGATAACCATAAACCACCTGTTACTGGATTTAAACCACCTTTAAATGTAAGGAA
>SL_8KL_010_SEDDRAFT_10003490_pt1 | contig 12958 bp, 13 predicted proteins | sample SodLakKL_010_SED_4_FD_11160 | JGI IMG/M metagenome (IMG submission 11160) | reverse complement strand
GTACGCTAAGTACGCTGTATTCTTCGAAATTTCGCAAGCCTTGATCTTGAACTTTTTACTTTGCCGTCCAAAAGCGACTTTTTACGAGACTGTCAATTTTAATGGCTGCATAGTAATCTTTTTTCATTTTTTTCTTCCTGTGTTTTTCTGTATGACGGCAATGCGGCATGGCGGGTGGCGACATCATCCATGCCGCATTGCCTTTGTTGCGGGTTATGTCGTATCCGGCTTTTTCCGTATTTTATCGACAATCCCTGTCGTGCTCTTTTCTTCCATCAAGTCCAGCAATTCCACGCGCCCTCCCCATGATTGGACAAGATCGCCGCCCACAACATTGTTCTGCGTATAATCAGCTCCCTTGGCCAGTATGTCCGGCCGCAGTTGCCGGATGATTTCAATCGGCGTATCCTCGTCAAAGTAAACCACCAGGTCCACGCTTGAAAGCGCGGCCAGGATGGCTGCGCGATCCTTCTGGTCGAGAATGGGCCTTGCCGGTCCCTTGATGCGCCGGATGGACGCGTCCGTGTTGAGCCCTACGACCAGGCAGTCGCCCATGGCCCTGGCCCTGTGCAGCAAGGAAACATGGCCGTGATGAAGAATGTCGAAGCACCCGTTGGTGAAAACGATATTTTTTCCAAGCATCCGCCAGTGTTCCACCATGCTTTTCGCGCGGTCAAGCGGACATGCGGCCGGCAACCCGGTGCCGCCGGCCCGGCGCTCCGCTGCCTGTGTAAGTTCCTGCCGGGAAAGGGCATAGGTGCCCAGGCGTCCCACAACCTCGCCTGCACCGATATTTGCCATCTCCATTGCGTTTGCCATCTCGAGCCCGGCGGCAAAACCCGCCGCAATGAGGGCGATGACCGTATCGCCAGCGCCTGACACGTCATAGACATCCCGGGCCATTGCCTGAACCGATGCGATTTGTCCGTTTTTGTCAAAAAGGGCCATGCCCGCGCTCCCTCGCGTAACGAGCAGGTGGCCTATGTTGTAGTATTGGGCCAGTGATGCGGCCGAAGCCTCGAGCGCATCGGGGTCGAGCCCTGTAACAGCGCATGCTTGAGCAAACTCCACGATGTTTGGGGTAATGCAGGTGGCTCCGCTGTAGACGGACCAGTCGGCCTGTTTGGGATCGATGAAAACGGGCGTTTCTTTTTCGCGGCACCAATGGATGCATTGCCGGATGGTATATTTTTCGAGTACTCCCTTTCCGTAGTCCGAGAGGATAACAACATCTGTCGATGGGATTTCTGCGGACCATATGGCAAGCAATTCGTCCCGGTTTTTGCTGCTTATCAGGTCCGGCTGTTCGTCATCCAGTCGGACCACCTGTTGAGCGCCTCCCATAACGCGCGTCTTAGATACCGTTGGGATGGTTGCATGGCGGAGGCTTTTATCCCGAATATTGCGGGCGGCAAGCATTTCACCGATTTTCTCCCCGGCGCGGTCAACGCCCAGGAGGCCGGCAAGGGTTGTGCGACATTCCAGGCTGGCCAGGTTGGCGGCCACGTTGCCGGCGCCACCCAGTCTGTGGGTCCTGTCCTTGACGAGAACCACGGGGATGGGGGCTTCGGGCGAGATGCGATCGACCGTCCCCCAGACATACCGGTCCAGCATGACATCGCCGGCGACCATGATGCGAACGGAAGAAAAATCCGGAATTTCAAAAGGAAGAATGGAATGCGTAATGGGTTGCATCATGGGTTACACCCCGGTTTGGCCTGGTTTGTCGATTTTTTCGATTATGCCCGCTGCTATAAGCGGCAGCATGATCTCATGGTGCCCCACGAGGTTAATGCCCGTGCCGCCCCCTTCGGTGGGTCGGTTCACCACGTTGGTCAGGGGTCGGTAATGCTTGATGAAATCCATGTTGACGGTCGTGATTCCCGATATTTCGTGCCCCAGGTTGCGTACCAGGGTCAGGGCTTTTAAAAAGATTTCCGGCAGGATGACTGCGGAGCCGGCGTTGATATAGACGCCTTGGGACAATTCTGCCACCAAGGCTGCAAAAAGCCTGAAATCGAGGTGGCTGGCCGCGCCGGCGGCACCCGGGTCAAAATCCGGGTGCATGTGGAGGATATCCGTTCCCATAGCCACATGGACCGTAACCGGAATCCCCATGGCGTCCGCTGCCGCCAGTATGCTCATATCCCGGTGGGGCATATTGTTGCGGTTGATCATGCGGCCAACGGCTGCGCCCAGGCCAAGGGATTCCGTATTGGCAAGATGGACGGCCTCGCTCAAGTACCGGCCGGTTTCCTCGGTCATGCCAAACTGCCCCGACCCCAGGGTGGCGGATACGTCCTCCGAGGTGTTGCCGGCAATGGCGAGCTCGAAATCATGGATGATACCTGCACCGTTCATGGCAACTGCCGAAAAAACGCCCCGGTGCATAAGATCAATAACCAGGGGGTTTAGTCCTACCTTGATTACATGGGCGCCCATGCCGAAGATAATGCGTCTGTTGTTTGCAAAGGCATCCGCAACAGCGGTAATCACACGCTTCAGATCCTCTGCCGCAAGAATGTGGGGAAGCGTGTCCAGGAATTCGGCAAAGTCGCCCCCTTTCGTCCACCTGCGGGCGAAATCGGATATGCCGACCTTGCTTTCACGATTTGAAATCGGGCAGGTTGTAAGGTTTTTGATCACTATAGGCGCATATTTTTTACTCATTGGTTTGCCTCTGTAAATAGTATTTCCTCCACGAGCCCGCACAGGATATGGCCGAGCGTAATGTGGGTTTCCTGGATTCTTGCAGCATCGGGGCCGTCTACTGCCAGCATATAGTCGCACAAGGGGGCCATCCGGCCGCCGTCTTTGCCTGCGATCCCAATGGTCGTCATTTTTTCGGTGCGGGCGTGGGCAAGGGCGCGTATAACGTTTTCGGAGTTGCCGCTGGTGGAAATGCCAACGGCGATATCGCCTTTTTTCCCCAGAGCCATAACCTGGCGGAGAAAGACATCGTTAAAGCTGTAGTCGTTGCCGGTGCAGGTGATGATGGACGTATCCGTGGTCAGGGCGATCGCCGCGAGCGGCCTGCGGTCAAACGCGAACCGGCCTACGAACTCGGCGGCGATGTGCTGGGCGTCTGCAGCCGATCCCCCGTTTCCAAAAAGCATGATCTTGCCGCCGTCGGACAGGCGTTTAGCAATGGTGCAGGCGACCTCTCCAATCAAGTCGGTGTTGGCCTCGATAAATGCTTTTTTCACTGCGATACTCTGCTCAAGGATCGATAATATTTTGATGTTCATGAGTCTTTGCTTTGTCAACGTAGGTTCAGGTTGTTTAAAAAAGTCGGCAATCCATGTTTTGCAATGGCACGTTGCCAGCGGCTAGCGTAAAAACCGGCAAGCCCGGATGCGTTTTTGTTGTCGGTTCTCGAACGGTCGAAGTCAATAATGTAAATGCGATCACTCCCATCCACCAGTACGTTTCCCGGGTGGAAATCCACGTGCACAATACCGTTTTCCATCAGAGTTGTAACCTGTTTTTCCACTTCCGGCAAGAGCCCTGCCACGCGGGGGGAGTCTGCTTGGGAGAGGTCTGCAATCGTTTCGGCTCCCGGGATTTCTTTTGTAAACAGCCATGCATGGTAGAATATAAAGCCCCTGGGGCGGGAGGCGAAGGCAACCGGTTCCGGGGCACTAACCCCTAAGCCGCGCACGCGGGAAAGGGTTTCGAATTCTGCCTCAGATCGGGTTTTGCCGGTTTTCAGATAGGTGCGCTGGTTCACATGCCGCAAAACGCCACCGCGAAAATAATGCTTGACGATCACCCGCCCGATTCCTTCGATTTCCGCTATGTGAGGGCGTATGCGGCCGGACAAGCCCTTTTCGTTCGCTTCCGGGGGCTTTGCTAATTCCCGGACCAGGGTTTGCTTCTGCGAATCAGAGAAATGACTGTCCGACCCTATTTGAAATGCAAGATATGTTTCTGTAATCGTCATTATATGATTTTAATCCCAAATCGATTTTTTCGATAACTTCGTCAACAGTTATCCGCTCCATCCGGCCCGGTTTTGTTTTCCGTGTGACAGGGGTATTTTTTTCGCCCGCATCGTTGTACTTGTCGATCAATAAGTCGCGAAATTTTTTATACGGTCCGCAGCGTCTTGGGTCGGTATAGCCATACAACCCGACAACCGGGGTGCCCATGGCCACTGCGATGTGCAGCGGGCCGGTATCCGGCGAAACCACAAGACGGCAGCCGGCGAGTTGGAGCATGGTTTTCCGGATTGGAGTTTTAAGGGAAACAACAGGGGTGAAACGGCAAAGGCCGCGTATTTTATCGGCGATTGTGCGTTCGCGGGGACCGGGCCCCCCGATCAGCACCGGCGTTATGCCGTATTTTTGGACCGTGTAATCGATGACTGCGGCATATCGATCGGGCGGCCATTCTTTTTCCGGGTGTGCTGTGGCGATAATAAAACCGATGATCGGCGATTTTATTTTATCAAAAAAGGATTTTTGCCAATCCATTTCTGTTTTTGTAAATTGAAAATTCCAGTTGGCTTTATAGCCGCTTATGCCTATGTATTCAAGAAATTCCAGAAACTGGTTCTGGACATGCCCCATAGGCCTTGGCGGAATATGGTGATTGGTAACCAGCCAGTGCATATCCCGGCAACGGTTCCAATCAAAGCCTATCTTGATGCGGGCGTTAAGCATCGCGGTGATCAGTGAGGTTTTTCCGCTCGCCTGCGGGATAATGGCAAGGTCATAGTGTTCTTTTCGAAGGCGCCGGAATAGGTCCAGCCATTCTTTTGCGCGGCCTTTTCGATTATAGGTAATAAACCGGTTTACAGACGGCTGGTACCGGAACATTTCAGCAGATATAGGCTGTAGAACCCATGTAATGTGAGCTTCAGGATATCCTTCCCGGAGGCCGTTTACAAGCCCCAGTGCGTGAACCGTATCACCGATCGCTGAAGGTCTTACAAGGCATATTGTTTTGGCGTTAAATCTTGGCATTTATCTGTTATTTGTTTTTTCCCGGATGATCCACTTTGCAGCCGCAAAAAGATCCTTGCCCACATAATCCGGCATGATTCCCATGGCGGCCAGTTCATTTTTTGCCGCCACGGTCTGGTAACCGGATTCGACAAGCACGGAAAAGGCGCATCCAGTCGAGCGGGCGCAGATGATGTCCTTGGCATTGTCGCCGATCAAACCGGCTTTAGCTAAGTCTATGTTGTATTTCGCCGCAGCTTTCCGAAGAAGACCAGCGGCAGGTTTTCTGCAATCACAGCCGTCTTCGGGAAGGTGGGGGCAGTAAAAGATATCCAGGATTTTTCCCCCTCCTGCTTCCAACTCGCGCTGCATATTGGCAGATATCTGGTTGAGTGTTTCCGGAGACATTATTTTTCTGCCAATTGCTGACTGGTTGGTGATAATGATAATGGAAAAACCGATCGCGGTAAGTTGTGCCACTGCCTCTATGCTTCCCGGCAGGAACTGGAATTCTTCCCATTTGGTTATATAGGACGGCCGATCTCTGTTAATTACACCATCTCGGTCAAGGAAGAGGACTTTTTTCATGTTTTTGAGGGTCGGCCTAAAAATGTCTTGATCCAAATGATGCTCTATGGTTTTTAGTTTTCATGTCATGGTTTTTGTTTGTAATCAAAAAAGTATATGTATCGATAAAGGATGACGCCTGTCAAGGGGCAAACTAAAGTGAATGTATGAAGATTCTTGTTGTAGCGCCGGCATGGGTCGGGGATATGGTAATGGCCCAAAGCTTATTTAAACAAATAAAAACCGACTGTCCGGATGCTGTCATAGATGTGTTGGCACCAGAATGGTCCATTCCTCTTATTCGTCGCATGCCGGAAATACAAAAAGGTATTTCACTGCCCATAGGTCACGGCAGCCTGCGTCTTTCGACGCGGATGCGCAAGGCGAAAATATTGGCCCGAAAATGCTATGACCGGGCGATTATCCTGCCTGCTACCTGGAAATCGGCACTGGTTCCGTTTTTTGCAAAGATACCAATTCGGACCGGATTTTTGGGTGAGTTTCGCTACGGTCTGGTCAATGACATCAGGGCACTTGATAAAACCGTTTTGAACATGACCGTGCTGCGATACTTGGCTCTGGGAGATGTAAAAAACGGGAGCCTTCCCCCGGAAATTCGTTTTTACCCTGAACTGGACGTGGATAGGCAAAACCGTGATCGAATGATAAGATATTTAGGCCTGACTTTGGACAGACCCGTTATCTGTTTTTGCCCGGGTGCCGAGTATGGCCCGGCCAAGCAGTGGCCCCCCGCATTTTACAGGGAACTTGCCGATATGCTCATCGCAAACGGATACCAGATATGGACCATAGGCTCCCGAAAGGAGGCGGGCATCGCCAGTCATATCCATCCCGGCCATGCCGGCGAATTTTACCGCAATCTTTGCGGCAAGACCCGCCTCGAAGATGTTGTGGACCTGATAAGTCTGGCAGCCTGCGTAGTTACCAACGACTCCGGCCTGATGCACGTGGCGGCGGCTTCCGGGGTTCTGGTTCAAGCTATATACGGTTCGTCCACTCCTTCCTATACCCCGCCACTGACCACCCAAGCCGATATCCATTATCGCGGCTTGAACTGTTCACCTTGCTTTAAAAGAAAATGCCCTCTGGGGCACCTGCGCTGCCTGAAAGAGATTTTGCCTTGGGAGGTCTACCATTCCATAGAAAAAAGACTTCGACATTAAACCTTTATACAGTCCTCGCACGCTGGTGTACTTTACCCTGATATGGGTTTAAACCGCATCAGGCGAGTTTTTTAAACAATACCCACAGGGTGTGTGCGTATCTGTTGAAATATCTTTCCGAATTGATGTGTCTGAGTTTTCTGGCAAGCCGGACGATTGAGGAGCGTGGTTTTTCAGTTGCATGCATATCAATTATAGTAAGTCCGTATCTTTTTTCCTGGGCCTCCAAAAAGCGTTTTGCTTCGGACAGGCTGAAAAACCACTTGTGCCTGTCAGCCGGTTTTTCAACGGGTAATCCATAATGGGAAAAGGATCCTTTTCCGCGTTCGATCCGTTTGCGCGCGATGCACCAGCAGTTTGGCAAAGAAATGATAATGTGGTTTTTTGCAACCCTTACCAGTTCTCCGAAAACCGTATGCAAACTGTCCAGGTGTTCAAGTACATCGGCGCATACCACACAGTCAAATGAATTGTCTTGAAAGGGCAGAGTCGATTCTTGCTCAAGATCATGATGAATATCAGGGGTGCCCCCAATGTCTATACCAACATATTCAATATCATCAAGCAGGTATTTCAGAACGCATTTGTCACATCCCACATCCAGGATTCTGCCTCTTAATGCGTTTGAATATCTGTCAGCTATGTAATGGGTTCGTATTTCGCGAGTTGTAAATTGGGCATATTCGGTTTTCAGCATTAATGAATCCTGATTCTGATTTTAAAAATATATGATCTTTAGGGTTGTTTTCAGTATAATAATCAAATAATCATGAGTATACAATTTTTTTTAATTGGTTCGGATAAGAGGGAAAAATTTTTGCGAACGTGATGTATTATAGCGGCAGAAATGGTTGCTTAAAGGCACTTTACACGAATCTTGAGTCCTGTTATGAGTATTCATACCCCGATTCCGATATAATTTTTATTTTTTTGTTATGCGGCGCTTCGTTTTAATCCGTTTTATTACAGGAAAAAATCCAGAATGGAAGTAAGCGTTTCCACGACGAGGGCTACCATGCTACTCTCGAGTGCTGGTGTTGCTTGATGCGATTGGCCTTTTTGTTGTTTAAATATTTTCCCTACGGCGGGTTGCAGCGCAACTTCCGGCGCATCATTGAACTTGCGTTGGAGCGTGGACATACCGTGGAAGTCTATACCCTGGCGTGGTCCGGCTGGGCACCGGAACATCCGGAATTAAGGATCCACGTGGTCCGGGTGCCGGGGTGGCGCAACCACACACGTTACCAGCAGTTCGCCAGGAAGGTGGCAGTTGAACTGACGGTTGATCGCCCTGACCGTGTAGTGGGTTTCAACAAGATACCGGGGGTGGATGTTTATTACAATGCCGATCCCTGCTTTGCGGAACAGGCCCATCAGCGCAGCGCGATGTACCGGCTAACGGGTCGCTTCCGTCAGCACGCTGCTTTCGAGCAGGCTGTTTTCCGGGCAGATGCGCGCAACCGTATCCTTTTGCTTTCTGAGGCGCAAAAAAGACTTTTCCAGCGTTGGTATCAAACTCCGGACGATCGTTTTCATCTGATGCCGCCCTTTGTGTCGGTCGACCGTTTTGCCGGCCCCAAAGCGCCGCAAATCGGCCAAACCCTTAGACGTGAGCTTGAACTGGCGCCGCATGACCGGATGTTGTTAATGATCGGTTCGGATTTTCGACGCAAAGGTGTGGATCGAAGTATTCGGGCTCTTGCCGCGCTGCCTTCTGACCAGCGTATGCGTACTCATTTATATATACTTGGCAAAGGCCGGGAGTGGCCAATGCAGGTACTGGCGTGGAAGCTGGATGTCTTACAGCACGTGCACTTCCTGCAGGGGCGGGACGATGTGCCCCGGTTTCTTTTTGCCGCCGACATCCTTCTGCATCCCGCACGTCAGGAGAACACTGGCACTGCTATTGTCGAGGCCATTGCTGCCGGGCTGCCATGCCTGGTCACCGTCAATTGCGGTTATGCATTTCATGTCGTTCGGGCCGGATGCGGGCGGGTGTTGGAGACGCCATTCCGGCAGTCCGATATGAATAATACGTTGAAGGCGATGATGGATAGCACGGAAGCCTCGGATTGGCGAGCCCGTGCACTTGATTACGCCTGGCAGACCGATTTTGGCGGTCGGGCGGAGCAGGCCCTGCGTATTATCGAGGGGCCGCTATATGGGCAGGAGAACGCGGTATGAGCAGTTGTTGCAGGGATGAGTTGGTTATGGAGCCGAGGTTTCGCTCAGATTTGTACGCCGCCTTTGGGCCAGGCAACCCCTTTGAGCAGGTTATGGCTTTAGATGGCGAGGTTGTACGTGCTGTGGATGGCCGCCGCACATTTCGATTTGAGCTCGGCGGCCGGAATTACTTTGCGAAGTTGCATGCCGGCGTGCCCTTTTGTCGGATCCTTCGAAAACTTATGCAGTTGCGTTTACCGATACTTGGGGCTGAACCGGAGTGGCGCGCTATTCATAGACTGCAGGCGCTAAATATAGATACCACACCACCTGTTGCATTTGGCTTTCAGTGTGGCCGCAATCGGTTGCGGCAGCGCTCCTTTGTCATTACCCGGGATTTGGGGCGAACCATTACCCTGGAGCAGGAATGCCGGAATTGGGTGGAACGCCCCCCTCATTTTGCTTTCAAGCGAGGCTTGATCCGTGAAGTGGCCAGAATTGCCCGCATCCTGCATAGTGACCATATGAACCACAGGGACTTCTATCTCTGTCATTTCAGGATGGAACTAAACAAAGACGAACGAGCTGTTCGTCAAGGACGAAAAAATCCCCGGTTGCACCTGATGGACCTGCATCGGGCTCAGCACCACTTGCAGCTGCCGAAACGGGCTCTGGTGAAAGATCTCGGGGGATTGTACTTTTCGGCGCTGGATATTGGCTTGAGCAGACGGGATTTTTTAAGATTTATACAAGCCTACCGGCAGGCACCGTTGCGCGAGACTTTGCAAAAGGATGCAAAGTTGTGGCGTGCGGTTGCAAAACGTGCTGCCCGGCAGTATCATCGTGAGCATGGAAAAAGGCCGGCGGAGGCAATTTACGGATGATGCGTTATCGGATGATGAAATGGCTGGGGCTGGCGCCGCGCAGCATGTCCATACCCGGCGGCAACTTTGCGTTGAAGGCTATCGCCCTTTCCGTGGCCGGCGGAAGAGCTCCGGAAGGTTGGCAGATGTTTGCCAGTTCCAGCTATACCCGGGTAGCTAGTGGTACATGGCGGGGCCGGCAGGTTTATCTCAAGGTCTTTTTGCCCCGCAGCACATTCGAAGGGCTTAAAAACATGGGGCGTGAGAGCCGCGGTGCGCGATTCGCAGACCGTTCCATACGGATGACAGGAGAAGAGTTCCCCGCACCACCGGTGTTGGCGTATGGCCGTGCATCATCGCGATTGGAATTCGTTCTCACGGAAGTCGTGCCTTATCCCGTATTGGAAGATTTTTTGACCATTGGTAATGGGAGCTGCAGTCTCCCACTCACATCGCGCCGTATTCTTCTCAGGGCATTTGGGGCCGAGGTGGCTCGTTTGCACCAGGCGGGATGGATACACGGTGACCTGCGGCTGGGCAATGTGCTCTGCAATCTTTCGAATGGCATTAAGCAACCTGAGTTCTGGTATTTGGACAACGAGAGCAATCGACGTTCTTTCAATGTCCGGAAGCAGCGGCGTAATCTCGTTCAGCTGTGTATGACCCCTCGCTACATACAAAGCCGGACAGATCAGCTGCGTATTTTGGAGGCTTACGCTGAGTCTATGAATCTCGACAGGAATCAGTATCGAAAAATGGTACGCCGTGTCGAGCTTCGCCGAAACTACCGCTGGCGACGGAGAGAAGCCAGAGGGGGGCCGAAAAGGCGATACCATCCGGAGGACAGGATAAAAGAGCCATGATTTGCACGCAAGGTGAATGCAATGGATATGATTACATATGCTTGCAGTCTTCGCCGCTGCACGGCGTGTTGTCCAGTGGTTACTGGCCGCCTGAAGACAGCGCATTGACGGTCATCAAGCAAAATCCTAAAGTTTCAAGCGGTTTTTTGGCTGCTGTTAACGGCAGCCGACTTTATTTCAAGGGATTTCCGATGCCCGGTTGGTCGGGTGCACTAAAGCGTTGGACCGGCTGGAACCGTGCCATGAATAACTGGACGGTTAGTTGGCGGCTTTGGCATAAAAAGATTAGCGCCCCCCGGCCTCACGCCTTGATTACGGGTGCCCATTTTGCTTGGTACATCTGCGCTGCCGTTGAGGAGGCAGTGACCTTGCAGGAAGTGATCCAGGGTGCGGCTGCAGACTGCGAAACCAAATCGATGCTTTGTGAGAGAGCCACCAAAGAGCTTATACGTCTGCATGAGGCCGGTATTGTACATGGTGACTTCAAATGGGGCAACCTGTTGGTTAAAAAGGACAGGGGCATCGTAATTACAGACCTTGACAGTGCTCGCTGCAGAAGATTCGTAGGGCCGGCAGCTGCCGCCAAGGACTTGGCCAGGTTTTTGGTCAACGGACTGGAGCATGGGCTGAATCAAGGCTGGGCTCTTTCAATAATAGGCCGTTATGCCGCTGAACGCAGGATGTCTGCAGAAGAGATGACTGCCCGGTTGCAGCCCTTGATTGCAAGAGTCAGTCGGGCACATCAGCAAAAATATGGCCGGAAAAGAGTATACCTGGAATTGAAAAAAATCTCTTGAAAACTCAATGGGGGTTCTAATGAGTAAAGCCCCAATGAAGATACTTCATGTCACGGGTGTCGGCCACAGTGGGTCGACCGTACTGGCAATATTGCTCGCACAATCGCCGGAGGTTTTTAGTTGTGGGGAGTTAAGTCAATTGTCCACGTCTATAACAGGTATACCAACTCGTTGTTCCTGCGGCCAACTATTGTCCGATTGTTCTTATTGGAAGGAGGTTGTAAATACTTGGAAAGCGATTTCACCAAGCTTGGTGATACCTGATCACGCTGAAAGACAGGGCTATTATCAAAGCAAGTGCCGCAAAAGCCTCAAAAAAGGTCTCGGAGAGCTCCCCAGAGATGATGTTTCACATTTCATTGAAGAGGTGGACGCGTTATATGAAGCTATTGGCGTTCGAAAAAATGTCAACTGCTTGGTGGATATTTCCAAGAGCGTTGGTCGGGCCTCTTTGCTTGCTGCTTATTCTCGGCATGATATACGAATACTTCATTTGATCAGGGATCCTCGAGGTGTAGCATGGTCTCATCGGAAGCCGAGACCTAACAAACCCGGCGTGGTTGGAGGGCAGCGTAAGGGTCGATCTGTGAAGAACACTACTAAGCGATGGGTTCGGGATAATAAATTAGCCCAAAATTTAGTTTCCAGGCAAGGAGAAAAAGGGATGACTTTGCGTTACGAAGATCTTGTATGTGATCCAATAGATTCAACAAAAAAAGTTTCCGAACTCATTGGTGTGGATTTTTATAAATCAATAGATTTATTGATTAAAAACAATAAGTTGGAACCCAATCATATGGTTGCCGGCAACATAAAGGTTCAAATGAAGCCTTTAACAAAGCTATCTTTAGATGAGTCTTGGCGGAGCAACCTTAAAATTTATGAACGTTTGTGGTGTCTCATTCGGGCGCAGGCGCTCATGAGAAAAGTCGGTTANTTGTAGAACTGCGAATAGGCATCATTGCTCCCAATCACTGCTGGAATTTTTCTTGATTTCCAGACTTTTCGTCATAATGAGGCCAATCGGAAGCCAATATAACAACCATGTGGTATTCGGGCTCGATAGAAAATCACGGCTCGTGAACATCATGGNCAANATTCCAAAGAGAATTATAGTCAGCAGGGTCCAGTCCTGGCAATTTTTTCCGATTTTATATGCTGCGTGAACAGTATAAGCGGTCAAACTTAACCATAAAAACAGACCTATAAAGCCGGTTTGCAGTAATACATAAAGTATGACATTGTGGGGGTGTACGAAAATCTTTTCTCCACAATCCAACGTAAATGAAGACGTCATGCCATGGCCAAAAAAGGGGCGTTCCATAACGTGATGCCATGCATCCAGCCATATCAATGGCCTTGGGCCGATCCCCCGTTCAAACAAGCCTATCTTTAATTCTGTAAGTTCCACAGAGACAATAAGGAGGATGACTGTTGTTCCCATAAAGATCAGAATTTTCCAGTGGCGATATATCATCAGCAAAAAGCAAAGAGACAAGAAAAGCGCAGCTATGGCTCCTCGTGTTTGTGCTAAAACCAGGAAGGTGAGTAATATCCCTTTGGCGGCAATGAGCG
>SL_8KL_010_SEDDRAFT_10003489_pt1 | contig 12959 bp, 15 predicted proteins | sample SodLakKL_010_SED_4_FD_11160 | JGI IMG/M metagenome (IMG submission 11160) | reverse complement strand
AAGGGTAATCTTTTTTATAAAGAGGAATCCGTCTGTGAAGGCTGCTCTTTTTTAAAATTCATAGGTTGTTTGACCAATTCGGAATTCATCGGAAATTACCGGCTTAACAGATTGTTGAAATACAATCCAATCTTTTGGGTAGCTCTCTATCTTGATTATAAAAGAAGATACAAGACCTTGAATTTTGTAGACCACTTTTTCAGCCTGAGTGAGTTTATCAACGAACTGTTGATCGATAGCGGAGTTGACGAAAAACACATACAGAAAACAGTTAATATTCCCGATATCGAGGAGTTAGACAATAAAGAAGATATAGAGATTGAAACTAACGACGAGATACCAACTATCGCTTTCATAGGCGTGTTATCTAAAATAAAAGGAGTCGATCTTCTGATAAAAGCTTTTCAAAGAGTCGAATCTGAAGCCGAACTCATCATCGTTGGAGACGGACCAGAGAGAGAAAAGCTAGAGGGGATGGTTAGAGAGAATGAGAAGATAGATTTCCTAGGGAAAGTGGAGCACGGATCGATATCTTCGATATACAAAAGATCTAGTTTTGTCGTTGTTACTTCCCTTTGGCCCGAACCGCTTTCTAGAGTGCTTTTGGAAGCAGCCTACTTCGGAAAGCCTATAATCGCAACTGATGTCGGTGGAAATCCAGACATAGTTAAACATGGGTACAACGGATTTCTGGTTAAGCCTGAAGTTGAAGATTTGGTAAAAAAACTCGAATATATGATAGAAAACGGAAGAAAAAAAGAGATGATGGAAAAAAACATGAGAAGATTTTTCAAGAAAAGACTTTCTAAGGATAAAATCGTTGAAAAGATTATAGATGGTTACTACCAAGAGTTTCGCGCAGGATAAAAATAGTTTGAAACGAATTCAAAGGTGAACTGATGAGAATATTACTGTTGAGATTACGACGACCTGGCAACATCCTCAGCAGGAACGCAGCCACTTTGATCAATGCAGAATTTTTTTCTAAGATGTCTGATGAGGTCTTTTTGGTAACATTGCCCGGATCAGATCCTTTGGAAGGAGATTTTAATCATGTCATGGCAGGAAAGATATCATACAAAAGACAAGAAAAAGAAGAACTAGACTTTTTACTCACTAGACCGACCTTTATTATCGATATGTTGACGGAGATAAAAAAAATATCTCCTGACGTTATAATATGCAAGGGAGCAGGTTACCTATATTCTGATTTTCTTTCCTCACTGTTTTTATCGAAGCTTATCGATGTACCCGTAATAGGTGAATGGATGGGTTCTGATCTTTTATTGAAGCCGTCAAAATTTAGAGATCGAATAAAAAAAATCCTTTTATCAAATCTCACCTTAAATATTGTACAGTCCGATGAGATGTTGGATAAAGCGTTACGATTGAGCTCAACTGCTGAAGTAAAAGTTCTTCCGGATAAAGGAGTAGATACCGATTTTTTCAAACCTTGCTCTACCGACGAAAAAACAACTGATACTGTGGATATATTATACGTGGGAAGGCTACACGAGGTAAAAGGTCTGAAATATCTATTGGACGGTTTCGCAGAACTCATAAAGGAACATCCTGAAATCAGACTCAAATTATTGGGAAAAGGTAATCTTGAAGAAGAATTGAAAGATAGAGCGCAAAGGCTGGGCATAAGAGATTATATAACTTTCTTCGAGGAAGTTAGATATCAAAATGTACCTAACTACTACAGGAAAGCGGACATTTTTGTTTTGCCCAGTCTTTCTGAAGGTTTACCTAATGTTTTGATGGAAGCTATGGCGAGCGGTCTACCTGTCGTAGCGACCGATGTTGGGGGAAATAAAGAACTTATCCAAGAAAACAAGGGAGGTTATCTTGTAGACCCTAAAAATAGTACCGAACTCTCTAAAGCCATAAAAAGACTAGTTGAGAATCCTGAGATGAGAAAAAAGATGGGTAGATTCAATCGAGACCATGCTATCAAGTACGATACCCAGAACATAATGAAGCAAAAAAGAAAAATCATCAGCGAAATAGTTGAAGGAAGCTCCGAAACTTAAATATGATCATGTTCATTACAGGGAGGTATAGATAAAATGGGCAAAATAATCGAGTTTTTCGGCCCTCCCGGATCGGGAAAAACGACTCTTGCAAAAAGTGCATATGCCCACTTGAAAAATGAAGGTATCGAGATCTCTGACTTCGAAAGGGCCCGTTATTTTGCCTTCAAAAAATGGCTCTCGATCCCGAAAAATTGGGTTTCGAAAACCGATGAGAAAAACATGAAGAGACTACAGTCAGTTTTAGATGTGCTACCGGATTTTTTAGGGAGAAAACTTTTCGACTGTTCATTTTTTTCAGGTATGTTTATCTTTAGAAACGATCTAGCGTATGAATTTATCATAGAAAATCCTGATCTGATCAATGAAGTAATAAAAAATATCGATCGGAGGCATGGGCCTAAAGAAGCGAAAAAAAGGTTGTACAGATTTTATAACGATTTCTTCAAATATCAACTCGCTAAAGATTATATAAAAAATCCAATAATATTTCACGAGGCTTTTTGTAAACACATCTCTAGTGCTCATTCTCTTTTTAGGACAGGTGAGATCCCCGAGGGTTTTCAGGCGGATGTGCAAAGATTTACTGAGCTCATCTCCGATAAGATCGACTATGCTTTTTACGTTAGGGCGGATTTTGATACCTGTTTGGAAAGGCAAAGTAAAAGAGGATACATAGTTGGCGAAAAGCTTGATCTCGAAAAGAAAAGAAAGGATTTTATGATCCGGTTGGAAACTTCCGAAATCATCCACCGCACCCTTAAAAAAAATGGTGTGAAATCTTTTAGGATCGANAACGATGAGGATTTTAAAAAAGCAGATGAAACAATTAAAAAACGTCTAGATGAGGTCATACCAGAACTCAGAGGTTGAACCAGCTCACGTAAAGTAGCCTTGCCTGCTGAGAAGTACATATGAATAGAGATTTATGATTACACTGCCTGCAGCATAGACAATCAAGGTGCTGTATGCTATTCCTATAAGACCATAGATAAGAAACAGTACAATATTTAAAGGTATGTTGATACCGGCCATAATGCTTTTCGCGAAAAGGACAACTTTTTCATTATTAGTGGCATTCAAAGCTTCTACAAAGGGTAGAGTTGAGAACCAAACGACCATATAAAATATCAGCACCTTAAATATGGGTATTGAAGCGGTGTAATCCTCACCGAACAAAATAGTTATAACTGGTTCAGCTAGGTAAAAAGCGAGGAGGGCTAAACCCATCATCCCAACAAAGAATAGGAAGGAATATTTTAAAACGAACCTTTTGCTCACACTCCCTTTATGAAGAGTTTTAACGGCTATCGGAAAAAATGCTTCTCCAATCAGGTGTTTCAAAAGATTAGCTTCTCTTGCAAGATTGTACGCTACTCCGTATACAGCTACTTGAGCTGGGGTACCCAAGAATGATATCATCAATAGGTCCACTCTCTTGTACATCTGGCTCGTTATGCTGATCCCGGAAAAAATTGCAGATGGCTTTAAAAGATCTTTATCGATATAGAGATCAGAAAATATATTGAATTCCACTATATTTCTCGAGTGATAGAAGCGGAAAAGAACATCTATAAGCGCGGTGAAAATAGTGATCATAACCACCGTGAAAAGCCCATATCCTAATCGAAGAAACAAGACTGCAAAACCTACGAAAAGCCCCATCCTTATGATCCTGAATACAGCTATGTACTGCATCTTCTCGCTATATTTGTAGATCGCATCTATAAAGCCTCTAAAACTTTCTGAAAACAGTTTCAGGCTGAATATCGCTATATATAATTGAGTGGTGACAGCATAGCCTGTGAACAATGATGCCACGAGCATAGCGATTATGGCTATGAATATGAATAGAGACTGAAGGCCTATAGTTTTATTCAAAACACTCGCTGCATTCTCCGTATCTCTACTGCATTCTCTTAAAACCACTTTTCGGAGCCCTGGTAGAGCTATCAGTTGGAATATACTGACGAAAGCTCCTACCGTGACAAATATCCCGTAATGATCCGGGCCGAGATATCTAGCGAGATACACAAAACCTATGAAGCCGATACCCTGGGATATTATGGTGCCCAAGGTGAGGTACGAGAAATTTTTTAGACCTCTTTTTATCTTGTTCATCTGTTCTCTCCCGGCATAATTCTAACACTCTATTAATAAATCCTTTTAAAAATTAACTTTGGACTCTATATCCTCAATTATCTCTTTTATGGGTTTTTCTGCATCGATCTCTATGACATCAACTTCCATAGAATTGAGATGTTCTACCGCTACTTCGAAACAGGCATTACAATCTTTCAATCTTTTGAGCATATTTTTTTCTGTGAGTTCATGGTAAGTATAAGGATATCCTTTGCTTCTTTTCTTCATCCTCTTTAAACAAGTTTCAGGAGATGATTTCAAAAATACTACTTTATCTGGGCAAGGTATTTTTTCTATGTATTCTTGGATATCTTCTTCTAGGAAATCTTTTTTTGGGTTTGGAGGGACAAAAACAGATGCTGTGAGTTGAACAAAACCAGCTGTGATGATCACCGGATCATCGAAAAAATATTTGTCTAGAATCATATATTTTTCCGCATTTAGGATGATCATGTTTGAAACTTTAGAATAACGTTGTTTTTCTGAGGTATAAGACTTCAAATGCTTTATCATCGTCTTCATAGAATCAGGATATTTTGATTCATATCGTAAAAGCATCTTGGTAGATAATCCAGTCATACCTGCAAAAAATGATGCATCGTACTTTTTTAGACCTCCAGGTATTACTTTTAAAGATAGAGGAAATACGATCCTGAAAAGACGAAGAGATGTCTTTTTTATCAGGCCGGTAGAAGGCAACACCAAATCTTCACCCTGATCGATGGCTTTTTTTACACCTTCGATGTAGGCCCTGTCTAGACTACGATATTTTTCATTCCCATCCAGTAGTATTTTGACTAAAGTTGTTTTGCCTACACCAGGGGCCCCTATGAATTCTATGATGTTTATCCACCTTTGATTTCTTAAATCTAATATCTTTTTGAAATTCTTAGTTCTATTTAGATATTCATTTCGACATCATGTAGTTGATCCCGATCTCAGAGATGTCAGTTGCATAAGAACCAGTCCTCGAGATACTCTCGATTATGTAGGAAAGAGGCGTAACGTTCTCTTTCTCTTCCTGCTTTATCTGATTCATCAGCTCGTCGTTCTTCTCTAAAAGATCAGNTCGCATCTCTATCGATTCGTTGAGACACTTTAAATCCTCATCGAAGAAAGCTTCTGCGGACTTTTCAAGGATCTCCATGGCCATATCGCTCTCTTCAACGATCTGGTCTTTTAACGGACCGTTGAATCCGTTCTTCAGGTTCAACACGTTTTCGGCTATCCTTACAGCGTGGTCTCCTATCCGTTCCATAGCTCTAGAAACCAACATATAACTGAGACTTCTCTCCGAAGTTATATCCAAGGTCTCTATCAATCTTGGATTCGAGAGAAGCATGTTGTAATGTTTAGTGATCATCCAAAATAGTCTATCGACGTCTTTATCTCTTTGAACTATATCTTGAGCTAATTCTTTATTTCCCTCCTGGAAAGCTGAGATAGCGTCTCTATGCATGTTTTTCACTATCAAATACATCCTTCGCAGCCCTTTCTTCTGGGAAAATTCAGATGGATCGATCAAGTCTTTGAAGGATGACCCTTTTGTCAGATTCTTCTATCACCTCAGGTCCTATGACCATCCTGGTGAAATCCATTATGGATCTTCTCAATTCAGGTTTTATACTGTTCTCGGCTGTTAGTTCTATCTTCGTGTATCCTGCCATATATACGCCGATGAGCTCACGGATAAGGGAGTTCTGATCCTCATCCGTTATATCAAGATGTTTTATGTTCGCTTTCTTTTCGTATTCTCTTTCAGGGCTGACCACGATGGAACCGTCTTTTCTCGGAGAAAGGATGAGGGTATCTCCTGCTTCTATCTCTTTCTGTCTTACCCAATCCTTTGGAAGAGAAACTATATAGGTCGATCCTCCAGTGATCTGGACTTTTCTGGATTCCGGCATATATCCGTTATTGGACTACATATATTTATGATTTTCTAAATAGTAGAATAGAAACGAAAAATATAGGGGATTTAGGAGATTAATGTTCATTTAGATTCAAGTATCGAGTCGATCATGTCTCCGACATTTTCAGCGTGGTCCGCGATAGAATCCATCCTATCTACCACTTTTAGAAGATGAACTGCTGTGAGAGGTTCTTTTTGATAGTTGAACATCGCTTTCGAGATCCTTTTTTCGATCTTATCCGCTTCATGTTCACGATCGCTTAGTTCTTTCTGCAGTTCTCTTGCTCTTTCTTTAGGCTTTCTCCCGAAAGAGGACTTGAGCAGTTTAGAGAAGATGTTCATCATCTCCTCGAACTGTTCGACAGATTCGAATACCTTTTCTGAGAAACTCTTGAAGTCTTCTCTTACCAATTCTGGTATCTCTTCTTCTCTCATGGGTAGAAGAACGCTAACGTCTTCTGCATAATCTAAAATAGAATCGGCTTCCTTTAACAACTTAAGAAAATCATCCCTCGTTATAGGCATGAAGATGAATTTAGGTAGGTTTTCTCTGATCTTGATCTTTATTTCGTCGGCCTGGTGTTCTAGTTTGGAGACTTTATCGAAACATTCCTTCGCCTCTTCGAACTCCCCCTCGCTGTAGTGGTGGACTCCTTTTTTCAATTCCCTTATCGCCTTTTTGATCAGATTAGAGTGTTTTTCTAGACCGTCAAAAGGCGAATCGAAAACCGCGTTTTCCAAGCTCGATCTTCTAAATTTTCCTGTCATATATGACACCATCTTATTTGCTTGATTTTAAATTTATCCTCGAATCAAATGAATTGGATCATTATACCATATAAAACCACTGATGTTGTCGCAGCGATAGGTACAGTGATCAGCCAAGATACTATAATTCGTTTTATGATGGAAAGGTCGAGAGCCTCAACACCTCTGGCAAAACCCACCCCTAGAACCGCACCCACGACTGTATGGCTTGTGGATATCGGCATACCGACCATGGAGGCAACCAACATGGTCGTTGCACCACCAAAAGAGACGGAAAATCCTCTGGTGTTGGTTAGACTGGTCAATTTGAAACCGATGGTCTTGATAACTTTATATCCCCAGGTAGAGATGCCTATTGCCAGTCCTCCACCGCCTATTAGAAGCAAAAGTTCATTTCTCAAGAAATATGGTAGTCCGGAATTGCCAAATGTGTTCTCTATGATCAGGACAATAGGACCTATCGCATTCCCTACGTTGTTTGCGCCGAAGGAAAAGGCTATGTAACACGCTGTAAGCAATTGAAGTCTTTTGAATACGTGTTCAACGTCTTCAAAACCATTATCTTTCTCTACACCTTTCATCATGGGATATTTACCCAAGAATCCTAATATCGCAGCGGGAAAGATCGAGTAAAACATCGCCCCGAATATATCGAGCCTTTCTCCGAAGAGCCTCTCAGATAAAGCAGTATTGTAAAGAAGGGAGAGAGAGATTATGAATATGGTTATACCCAAGATGAAAGGAACTGATCTTTTAGCAGTTTCAAAGGGTTTTTTAGAGTCGAAGATCAATTTTACTATGAGTTTGAACACCAAAAATGCTGTGATCCCTCCGAAGATTGGTGAAGTCAACCAGCTGGCCACTATTCTCCCCAAGGTCCCCCAGGATATTATACCTGTACCTCCAGCAACAAGTCCAAATCCCAACATACCTCCCACAATGGAGTGAGACGTAGAGATAGGCAAAGACTTCCATGTGGCTACGGTGATCCAAAGTCCCGCTGCGGTTACAGCCGCCAACGCACCTAGAGAAAGCCTGTTTATACCCTCGGATTCGATGACTGCTTGCGTATCGAAAATACCGATCTGGACCGTAGAGGTTACGTGTTCTCCAGCCAGGATTGCGCCACTGACAGTGAGGAGGGAGGCTATAACCACCGCTTGCTTGTGCGAGATGGCTCCTGAACCGACCGCAGGACCCATAGAGTTCGCTAGATCGTTAGCACCTATATTCCAAGCCATGTAAAGCCCAGAGGCCAATCCCGCGAGTAGAATCGTGAGGGCTAAAGTAGAAAGTCCTAGCATACAGATTTTTGAAAAAACCGACTCAGTATATTAGGTTTATCTGTATAATCTATTTAGTCTATATAGCGGCTATAGAAAAACACGGGAAGTCAACCATCGACTTTGGAGCCGTCAAAATCTTCGTCTTTGATCGCACTTTCAAAGGAATCAAGGTCTCGTCCGTCAAGGATATATGTCTTTATCTTGGCTCTTTTGATTATCTTCGCAGCTAAAGGATCAAAGACGACGTTAGGTCCTGCATTGTGTTCTGCTTGCGAGACTATCTCCAACAATCTATCGTAAGTTAATCGTTCCAGCTTTTCCGCGTTTTCGTCTTTCTTTGGATCATCAGTATAAACACCATCGACTGAGGTAGCGTTTATCATCCTTTTAGAGCCGAGTCTTTCAGCGAGCATAGCTGCGACAGCGTCAGTAGTATGACCGGGGTGTGTTCCTCCCATGGTGACTAAAGAATAGTGGTTCCCCGCCGATATCGCCTCGTCGAAGTTTCTCGCGGGCGTAGGATAAACATCTTTTTTCAAAGCGATTATCAAAAGTCGAGCGTTCAATCTGGAAGTAGCTATCCCCATCTCGTCGAGTGTAGCCTCGTCCGCGTTCAATTCTCTTCCCCAGTTGATGTACTGCCTCGCTATCCTGCCTCCGCCGACAACTAGAAAAAGATTTCTTTTTCGAGAATTACTCTGTAACATATCAACCAGCGATCTCAGTTTTGAAACGTCCGAATCTTCTGGCAGCAATATAGAACCGCCTATGGATATGACTAGATCCTCACTTTCTTCTTCCATCAGGACACCATCGGCCTTATTTTCTTCGTATTATATAAGGGTAAGTATCCGTTTTTTCGATGTACTCCCAAAATTATTAATCCTACTTTTTTTCATCTCACAGCAGATAAGATGTATGATGTTCTCATAGTGGGTACGGGTCCTGCAGGTTATACCGCAGCGATATACACGGCCAGATATAATTTAGATACGATACAGATCGGTGAGATGCCCGGCGGTTTGATCTCTGAAGCTCCCGACGTATGCAATTACCCTGGTTTTAAGATAGTATAAGTGGGATGGAACTTTCCAACAAGATGGAAGACCAGGTTAAAGATTTAGGCGTTGAGATCGTTTATGATGAGGTCACGAATATAAAAGGTTCTGATATGGATTTTGAGATCGAAACTCGGAGAGGAGAATACGAAGCTAAGAAGATCATCCTCGCCACGGGTCAGGAAAGGAGACGGCTCGGATTGGAACGAGAGAGCGAGTTTAAAGGTAAAGGAATTAGCTACTGCGCCACTTGTGACGCTGCTTTTTATGAAGATAAAGTCGTTGGGGTAGTTGGAGGAGGAGACGCTGCTTTAGCTTCTGCACTATTGCTTTCAGACCACTGTGAGAAAGTCTACATTTTTTACAGGAGGGATGAATTCTTCAGGCCTGAACCCATAAGGATAAAGGAGATAGAGCAGAGAGAAAATATTGAACCGGTATTCGAGGTCAACGTTGAAAGTTTGATAGGCGAAGATAGACTAGAAGCGGTAAAACTCGATGATTCTCAGGAGATGAAAGTAGACGGCCTCTTCATAGAGATAGGGTCTATTCCAAATTCTGGTCTTGCGGAGGACTTGGATATCGAATTGACAGAAAATGGATACATAAAAACAGATGAAGAGAGAAGAACCAATGTTCCTGGAATATATGCAGCAGGTGACGTGATAGATTCACCTCTAAAACAAGCTATCACCGCAGCAGGCCAAGGTTCTGAAGCGGCTTCCACTGCTTATGATGAACTTAAGGAACAAGAAGTGGAATGAATAAGTTAATTACAAATATCAGGAAAAATCATATCATTACCACGCATGTCAAGTAAGTATCACTTGTTAGGCACTATATGGGTGATCGTGATCATAGCGGCTTTGATCACCTATTCTTTTGTCCCGGCTTATGCGAAGGAAAGAGGAGATCTCTATCAACCTTACGAATATTCACAGATGCTTTTGGAGAATGAACCTTATCCAGAAGTCGTGATCGAATATGATTATATGGAGGGACAGGAACCGGACGAAACATCGATGAATATTTTAGAGGAAAAAGTTGAAAGATATACCGACAAGGAAAGTGTAGAGACCGTCGTAGATCAAGAGATAGACTTTGAAGACAGATCCGCCTCTTACGACAGTAATGATATCTCAGAACTGAAGGATAAATATCAAGATCACGAAAGAGGCGGGAATCAGATACCTATCCACGTTCTCTATCTGAACGGTGTCTGGGAAGACAATCCAGACGTTCTAGGTCTTTCACAAAGACCAGAGCAGATAGTCATATTCAGCAGTGTGATAAGCAATATAGACGCAATATAGAACAGGAGAACGATCTAGAATCTGCTGAGATCGAAACTCCCGTACTCGTTCATGAGTTCGGCCATCTATTATCTTTGGTCGGTCTCAATTACGAGAGCGATCATGAAGATGAGGAGTATCCTCATCACTGCGATGAAAGTGCAGGGGATTGCGTTATGGCCGGTTCTGTGGAGATAAAGGAAGATATGGCGGAGGACCCTCCTACCCACGAGTTCTGTGAGCTCTGCCAAGAGGATCTAGAGACCATCAGAGGATTGGAAGATCCTTTTGGATTGGAAGACGTGATAACATACTCATCGATCGTTGGCCAATACATGGTGGGTATCTGGGCTAGTACGGTTTTGGTGGAAAAAGCTGGAAAAGATGAAAGAGGCGGAAATGAACCTTACAAAATGTACGAGTATTATGAATCTCAAGGAAAAACTTCAAAATATGATGAAAGATATAATTAGGATTCAGTCCATCTCGTATTCGATAGAAAAAGATACTTCTTTATTGTCATCCTTTTCAACATACTCATCTTCGATCACCTCGTCACTTTCCATAACATCTTTCAGTCTCAATATATCGAGTTCTCTAGTACTCAATTCTTTTTTTAGTCCAGGAACATGACCATCACCAACCACTGCAACTACCGATCCGAATCGATCTTCTAATTCTTTCAGGTTATCGGCCATGAATTTGTTCCTGTCATCTATCAATATCTTAGACAAAGCAGGCATCTGGTCTTCTAAAGAGAAAGCTAATCCAGAATTCGATCCTCCTCGGTTGTAATTTTCTATCTCTTTCTCGATCCTTTCTTTACTGGTAAAAAGGCCTATCACACCTCCTAGAAAGAGTTTTATCTTTTCTCTAAAACTCATCTCTTTCATCAATCTATTTAGGATATCATGAGCGGGAAGATCTATGAAGGCGATCTTTGCGTTGATATCTTCAGCGGTATCTACCGCTGTCAGCATCTCTTCGCCCACCTGCACGCCGAATTTTTTCGCTATCCTTTTTTGAACGATATGGAGGAGACGATAGATCAGTGGAAGTCCTTTTTTGTCTGGACGCGCTCCTCTTCTCAAACCCTCGTATCTACCTCTATCCAATTCTACTGCGACAACATCAGGTCGTCTAGCCCTTATCTCTCTTTCAATTCTATCTGAGATGTCAAAAACATGGGCAGAACCGATTATCGTTATCATCGCCTATCAATCTCTCGCCACTATATAAAAAAGTGTCGTTGGAGTCCTACTTCATCAATCCTTTTATTAAGGACCTCAAAAATTACTAATCATGTCTATGAACGTGATGCCCTCCCTTTCATTCAAAGATAACAGACTCGTCGTAGTAAATGATGGCTCCTATGAGACCGTCTCCCATAGCGGAGTCGATATAACATTGAGAGAAGCTTTTGAAGAACTTTCCGATTATGAAAAGATATATTTCTTAGATCTGGACGGTATCAAGTCCAATAGACCACAGACTGAGGTGATCAGAAAGGCGAGTACCATGAAGAGGGTATGGGCTGATATAGGAGCTAGAACCGCTGAAGGTATAACCGATGCTTTTATAGCAGGGGCAGATAAAGCCGTTCTTTCAACCAAAACTATATCCTCTTTAAACGAGGTCGAAAGATCGATAGAACTTAGCGACGAACTCGTCCTTTGCGTTGATTACGATAACGGTATAGTTTCTCCTTCGGAACGTATACGAAAGATGGGTGTGAAGGATATTACGGATTTCTGTGTCGGTGAGGGCATCGACAAAGTGATTTTCAATGATCTATCTAAAGATGTTTTCGATGAAAAAGGTCTCAGAAAGATGCCTTCAGGAAACTACGACCTTTATGTCGGAGGCATACCCGTTGAAAGGATAGATTACGTTCAGCATGAAAATCTGAAAGAATTTATTTTGACCTTCAGGGAGGCGATAGAATTTCAGAAGAGTTGAAAAAAGCTCTAGCTTTTCTCTTTCAGAGGGAAGGCTCTGAGATAAGCAAAGAAGATTTCGTCTACGCACAATCAGTGGATCTAGAGTGGTTCTCTTCAGATGAGGCGAGAAAGCTGATAGATAAAGCACTTGAGGCGGGACTTGTTGATGCAGATGAAAATATCATAAAAGCTAATTTTGAATATGGTCAAATAGACATCCCTATCGGGTTTGAACCTTCGAAAAAGATACTCGAAAGTAAAAGTAAGGATATTTTTTCTGAAATACTCGATGAGATGGTGGAAAAAAGTAGTCTTTCGAAACAGCAGATAATGTCCAAAGTCAACGAAGTTCAGGATAAACTAGATATAGAGATAATCACAGCCATGCTTCTAGTAGCTCGAAAGAATGATATCTCTATCGGTAACCTCGATCGAAAAATAGAAGAAGTCACCATGAAGTTGAGAGGAAGATAGATGACAAAGAGTAAAATGAAGCATAGTCACTTTTAAGTAATAGGAATTATA
>SL_8KL_010_SEDDRAFT_10003482_pt1 | contig 12971 bp, 13 predicted proteins | sample SodLakKL_010_SED_4_FD_11160 | JGI IMG/M metagenome (IMG submission 11160) | reverse complement strand
TGTGGCTTAGGGGCAAAGCGATTCCTTGGTATGCAACAGGGTCCTCCCTGATTGTGCCTGAAGAGGAATAGATCGCGGGTTCAATTCCCGCCAGTGGCTCTCTTGTATTTTTAGAGGTTAAAATTATATCGCGGGTTCACGAGCTAATTGTGAAAACAATCAGCGAGCTTTAGGAATTTATTCCTGACAGATTCCCGACAGTGGCTTACTTTTACATAAATTATCTGGAGAAATGAAAATCTGTTCGATGAAAAACAGCACAAAACTAGTAGAGATCCGCCCACAATATATCGACTAAAAAAGACAAATCCTATAGATATTGAATAGAAAAACGAATTCGATTTTTTTCGTATTTTCTTAATATAGCCCGATTAGTGCGAGGACCTGTATTTCTCCTGTCGTAATTTTTAGACCAATTAGGTCCCCTATAAAGCTTGCAAGACCTTCTACTCCACCAAATACCACTTCTATAAACCCAATACCAAAGAATATTGCACCTATAATTCCTATAAGCACCACCACCCCAAGTGCAGCAGCACCGAGCTGCATAAAAAAGTATGTTAATAGCAATACGACACCCACGACCAATAAAAGCGTTATTAAGTCTATACCGAATATTGTCATTACAAATACCATCATGTTGAAGATATATATTTTTATTGGTTTGTAGAGATTGTCGATTTTTGTAAAATAAGAACAATCCTCTCATATTTGATCGAGAGATTTATCTTCTTCCCCATCTTCTTCGAAGAAAGTTCTCTTATTCGCATATAATCCACTTTTAAGTTATATAGAGATGGTCCAGAAGTTTTGAGTTAACAAAATAATTCCACATACAAAAAATGATGGATATTTTATAATGGTAAAAAAGGAGAAAAAGAAAAGATTTTTGTGATTACACTTTTTATAATCCTACAACTGCAAGCATATGGAGTGCTTCTGTAGCGATTTCTAAGCCAAGTGCATCCAAAATTTCGTCTGCTCCGCCTTCTATAAATCCAAGCAATGCTGCTACTAGAGCTACTAGGCCTAGAATCACCACGGCACCTAGACCAACTAGGCCGAACATGAACAGGCCTATCATCAGTAGTATCGCCAGACCAACCACGAGCAATATTGTCCAAATCATCCTATCGTTTCCCTATGTGTATAGAGATATATATTTTTATTGGTTTTATCACGGTGCTATCTTCGGATTATGGTTTCAACCTCTACGAATAGTGAGGATGAGACTCTGCAGAAAAATTAAAAATAGGGGTAGGTGAATCATATACTATGTCAGAGGAAGCGTTGAAAAAATATCTCGAAGGCACTCAATCAGACTCTCAATGTGAAGACTGTGATGAGACTATGAAGATCCTACATTTCTCTTGGGGCGACAGTGAAGCTCATGAAGGGATCATAACTGTACTCAATACTGTTTTAGATGAAGATGAGATGCTCAAAAAACCACTCGATTATGAAAAGATGAGGATGGAATACTGCCGGAACTGCAATACGATTAACCTTTCAATAAAGTGATATATTTTATGGAAGATAAGGACTCACACCTATCTTCCCCGGGGGTCTCTTTCCACCAGTTCTACCTCATCGAAATAATCTATTTTAGGTATTTTTTCTGCCTTCGAGCGGACCACTTCAATCTCACCAGATTTTTCTTCTAGATTTTTCACTTCGATCTCATCGTGCCTGATACCGTATTTCTGCACCTTCTTTCCGACTTTCCATCTGCTCGTCTTCTCATCGACTTTGAACCTGAACGTTACCATTCCATAAACATCAGAATGGTGGTCATAATCGATTTTATGATCGACTTTTCCTCCGGATTCCAGTTTAAGGTGTTTGAGTTCATCTTCGATAAACTCTTCTATCCTATCGAGAAATTCCATCTCATCTCTGGTAACTAGAGTTACGGCTTTGCCTTCTTTTCCCAATCTACCGGTCCTTCCTATTCTATGAACATAATCCTTCTCGTACTTCGGTATATCATAATTGACTACATGAGTTATATTCTCGACATCTATACCTCTCGAAGCGACATCTGTAGAAACCAATATATCTATATCGCCTCCTTTGAACTTGTTCATGGTTTTGGTTCTAGCGGATTGGCTCATGTCTCCATGCATCGGATGAGCTTTATAACCGTGTTTATTCAACCGATCGGATAGTATCTGTGTGTATTTCCTAGTGTTACAGAATATCAGATACTTTCCGGGTTCACTATCCAAAAGCGAAGATAGGACAGAAAGCTTGTTCTTCCTTCCTACTGAAATGTAGTACTGCTTAACTCCTTTTGCAGATATCTCGTCCTCGCTAAGTTTGAGCTCCGTCGGATCTTCCATGTATTCGTTAGCTAGTCTAACTATCTCATCCGGCATGGTCGCCGAGTAGAGCATGATCTGCTTCTCTCGAGAAGTCCTAGAGATTATCCACTCTATGTCCTCTAAGAATCCCATATCTAACATCCTATCTGCTTCATCAAGGACGAAAAAGTCGATATTATCCAATTCAAGTTCGCCTCTCCTCATAAGATCCATAACTCTTCCAGGGGTCCCAGCTACCAAAGAAGTTTTAGGTAGATTGTTGATCTGGTATTTGATGCTGGCACCACCATAGATCGCTAGGGTATCTATACCATGGTGCTTTCCGATCTTGCTCGCTTCTCTCTCCACCTGCTGAGCGAGTTCCCTAGTAGGTGTAAGGATGATAGCCTCAACACCTCTATCACCTTCTATCTCTTCGAAGATAGGTATAAGGAAAGAGTGTGTTTTTCCAGAACCTGTTCTAGCTTGAACTATGATATCATTTCCTTCAATCGCTGGCTTGATCGATTTTTTCTGGACTTCTGTCGGGTCCTCGAACCCGATTTCTTTTAACGCCGAAAGTGTCTTCTCGTTCAAAGACATATCGTCGAATTTTTGTAGGTCGTTATTCATCGTCTTCTATTCTCCTATTTATGCCAATGAGAAGGTGTGTTATTTATATAGTTTGACCTTCCGAAAGGTTTACTAAAAAGCTCAAATATATATAGAGATAGTAGACTTTAAATGTAAAAGTGATATATATGGAAGGCAAGCTATTGAGACCGGAAGTGAAGAGCGAAGGAGCAGGTGCAAAAGTAAAAAGACTATTTCCTTCATCCGACTTTGAACATTTTGATCCTTTCGTACTGTTAGACGAGTTCTTTGTCGATCCTGAAGCGGGGTTTCCCAAACATCGACATGCGGGCTTTGAAGCTATAACATACATGATAGAAGGGGGGTTCGGACACAAGGATAATTTAGGCAACGACTCTTCGATAGAGAAAGGTGGAGTACAGAGATTCACCGCCGGCAAAGGCATAGAGCACTCGGAGATGCCTGTAGGCAAGAAAAAAAGTCATGGTTTTCAATTGTGGATCAACCTTCCAAAAAAGTTTAAGGAAACAGAACCAAGTTACCAGAAAGTATCGAGTGAAGAAATCCCAGTTAAACATGAAGGTAAAACCAAGATAAAAACTATTGTCGGTGAGGATTCTCCTGTCGAAACGAAAACGCCTATTCTGTATCAGGATATCTTCCTTAAAGAGGCGTGCTTCACCTCTATAGAGTTCCCAGAAAATTATCGCGGTTTTTTATATGTATATGATGGCGAGATCACCATCGATTCTATGGGAAGTGAGAAAAAAACGATATCGGAAAATCAGGCTTACATCCCGGATGAAGAAAGTCGCTTCTCTATAGGATGTACTGAAAAATCAAAAGTCATAGTGATCTCAGGTGAACCTATAAAGGAAGAGATAAGACTTCACGGCTCTGTAGTTAAATGAGCTGATATTTCGATTGACTTCAATTTACTCTTCCTTCGAGATCATCTCTCCGTCGATGTGAATATCTCTCTGTGGATACGGTATCTCTATATCAGCTTCGTTGTAAGCTTTGAAGATGCCTTTAGTTAGGTCGAATCTTACCTGCCAATATTTTTCCTTATCAGTCCATCCTTTTAACATCAGATTGACGGAAGAGTCTCCTAGATCTGTTACCGAAACCTGCGGTTCAGGTTGATCTAAGATATCTTCGTGGCTTCCCAAAAATTCAAGAGCCACTTTCACCGCTTTATCTACGTCCCCATCATAACTTATACCCACAGGTATATCTATCCTCCTTTCGGGCATCCTAGAGTAGTTTATTATCGGTTCGTCCCAGATCAGTTTGTTTGGGATCGTTATCCTCGTATTGTCAGGTTTGAGTAACTCGGTAGCCATCAAACCTACAGAAGTGACTATACCTTCTTGGCCTTGGACTTCAACTCTTTCGTCCATATCTAAAGGTCTGAGTGCTGCGATCCATACTCCAGAAAAGACATTGTTCATGGTATCCTGTAGACCGAAACCCAGGATCAATCCTAATACGGCGGAAAATCCCAGAACAACAGAACCTACGTCTACCCCAACTATAGATACAGCTAGAAGTAAAACTACGATGTAAAATATCGCACTCAAGAATCTGCCAAGAAATTCTATCACTAGAGAAGGTAAATTGCTTTTTTTCAAACTTTTCTTGAACGAGTAAACAACTAACTTGACTAAAAACAAGCCTACAACGAGTATTAGGGCCGCTACTAGAAGATCGAAAATTCTAACGCCTATATATGGTAAAGTAGTACCTAAATCCATCTTATCACCGATCTGATCTTGGAAGTTCATATGTCCCCTCAACATATATATTTTTTGAAGAGATAGAAGAAAACTTTTAGGGTTAAGATTGATCGATCGCTTCTAAAACTTTTTCATCCACTTTCCGACTCTCATCTTCTATTTTCCTCTTCAACCTGTCTATTTCCATCTGCTGTTCAAGTATTATTGAAAAAAATATTGACTCCATTGGATCCGGGTTGGCTTGATACTGGGCGGCGGAGGCGTGCTGCTTCGCCTTGTTGAAAAGTTCATCGAACATCTCTTTTTCGTCGGAGCGTAGCGCTTTTCTGAACTTTTTCCACTCTGATTCTATCCTTTCCAATTCTTTTCTAAAAGTTGGAACGCTTTTCCCCATAATACTCACGTCTCTAAATCTGAGAGAGAGGTATTTAAAATAAAGAACAGGGGTGGAGTGAAAGTGTCAAAATTGTAAAGTACTTCAATGCAAAAGTTTAAACCTTTGCAGTCTCTTTCTGCTTTCCCGTGTAACGATGACTAAATTTATATTCGTCACGGGCGGAGTTATGTCAGGTCTAGGGAAAGGCGTTGTCACCTCTTCTCTCGGAAAACTGTTGAAGGCAAAAGGCTTTTCTGTAACAGCTATCAAGATCGATCCATATCTGAATTGCGATGCGGGAACGATGAATCCTTTCGAACACGGAGAAGTCTTTGTTCTTAAAGACGGGACTGAAGTCGATCTAGACTTAGGAAATTACGAACGTTTTTTGGATGTGAATCTTTGTGGGAAAGACAATATAACTACAGGGAAGGTCTACAGAAGCGTTATAGATAAAGAACGATCGGGTGAATATCTCGGAAAAACTGTGCAGATAATACCTCATATAACCGACGAGATCAACAGAAGGATATGGAAAGTCGCGGAGGATACAGAGGTCGATATAGTTCTGATCGAATTAGGAGGAACTGTAGGCGATATAGAAAGTATGCCTTTCCTAGAAGCGGTCAGACAGTTACACATGGATCTCGGGGAAGAAGACAACAATTCGATCTTTATCCACACCACTTTGATCCCTGTGTTGGATGTAGTGGGCGAACAGAAGACAAAGCCGACTCAACACTCGGTCAAAGCTCTGAGAGAGATAGGTATCGAACCACATATAATAGTGGGTCGTTCTAAGGAAAGATTGGAAGATTCTACAAAGAAAAAGATCTCGCTTTTCTGCGATGTACCGGAAAGAGCGGTCATCTCTTCACCTAACGCCGACAATATATACAGGGTTCCTTTGATTTTAGATGATGAGGGTTTGACTGAATGCGTCATAGATAGATTGGAGTTGGGTCCAAAGATCAAAGGAGAAACAGCGGGTAGAACAAAATTGATGATGGACGATTGGAAGAAGTTCCTAGAAGATTTTGAAAATCCTAACTCAGAGATAAGAATTGCACTAGTGGGAAAATACACAGATCTTGAAGACGCCTATGTGAGCCACGAACAAGCGTTGAACCACTGCAGAGCCGAGACACGTACAAGGATAAACGTTGATTATTTAGAATCAGAAGACCTCGAAGATGAAAAGTCGTTAGAAAATCTTTTGGACCCGGTGGACGGTATCCTTATACCTGGAGGTTTCGGTGATCGCGGTATCGAGGGAAAGATAAACGCGATAAATTATGCTAGAGTTAATGAGATCCCTATACTCTCGATATGTCTTGGATTTCAACTTTCAGTAGTCGAGTTCGCTCGCAACGTTTTGGGTTATGAAAAAGCCCATAGTTATGAATTTGAAGAAAAAACGCCTCATCCTGTAATCGATCTACTTCCAATGCAGAGAGGCATAGACAAGATGGGAGGTACGATGAGATTGGGAGCCGAAAAAATAATCATCAAGGAAGATTCAAAGGCCTACGATATTTACCAGAAGAAAGAGATAACTGAAAGACATAGGCATAGATACGAAGTGAATCTAGATTACAAAGATGAAATCGAATCCGAAGGCATGCATTTTAGCGCTCACACTTCAAACAAGAAGAGGATGGAAATACTAGAAATCGAAGACCATCCGTTCTTCATCGGGACACAATTTCATCCCGAGTTCTTGTCAAGGCCTATGAAGCCAGCTCCTGTATTTTTAAGGTTTGTAGAAAGTGTGGTAGAAGAGACGGAGAAATGATCTTGATGAGGATAGACGTGGTCGATAACGGGGGACAGTGGACCCATCGAGAATGGAAATCGCTGAGTGAGTTAGAAATTGACTCTGAGATAATCTCTAATGATACACCTTTTGAAGAACTAGATGTTGACGGCTTAATCCTCTCTGGAGGTGCACCAAGGATCAGTGACAAAGATATGGAACTGGGAAAGACCGCTGATTATCTAGAGAATGCTGACTTTCCAATTCTTGGTATCTGCGTAGGAGCGCAGTACATTGCGAGATACTTCGGAGGAAAAACAGGAAGTGCTGAATCTCCAGAGTACGGCAAAGCGGAACTGAAAGTGGTAGAGAAGAACGACCTGTTCTTGGATGTGCCTGAAGAATTCACTGTTTGGGAATCTCACAACGATGAGATCAAGGAACTCAGCGAAGATCTAATACTATTGGCTTCTTCGAAATCTTGTCCGATCCAGGCTTTTAAGCATAAAAAAAGAAAACTCTATGGACTTCAGTTTCATCCAGAAGTGGATCATACTGAATACGGTGAACAGATATTCAAGAACTTCATAGAGCAATGTTGAGTTTGATAGAGTGGAACGATACATTTAAAAACCCTATATTTTATGGAATAACCGACTGATCGAGTATAAAAGTGGATGGATATGTGCGGTATAGTTGGTGTTTTAGGAACAAGTAAGGCCTCTTCCGAACTCTATAACGGTCTTTTTGCCATACAGCATCGAGGGCAGAACGGAACGGGGATGTACGTTACAGATGGTGAAAACACACAGCTGGAAAAAGACAGAGGTCTAGTTGATGAAGTCTTCGATAAACAGACCTTAGATGATCTCAAAGGAAAATGGGGTATAGGACATGTAAGGTATCCCACTATCGGTTCAAACGTGGAGCGAGATGCTCAACCTTTCAAAGTCGAAGAGCCGATAGAGATGGGGATGGTCCATAATGGTAACATAGTGAATTATAAAGAACTGATAGATGAATACGACCTAGATTTAGAGTCAAACTGTGATCTAGAACTTATATTACATGTTTTTGCTGAAGAGCTTAAAAAAGAAAAAGAGATCGACAGCGATGCTCTTTTTTCCGCGGCAGAAAGAACCATGGACAGTTTGAACGGTAGTTATTCAGTGATCACCCTGATACCTGAGATGGGTTTGTTTGTCTTCCGTGATCCTAGAGGGATCAGACCATTTGTTTTCGGAAAGAAGATGAATCTTGATGGAACCAGTTTGGCTCTTGCGTCGGAGAACACTGTGCTCGACATATTAGGTTACAAGGTTTTGAGAGACGTGATGCCCGGTGAAGCTATGCTGATCGAAGGCGACAAGTCTTACCGGTCGAGACAGATAAAGAATATCTTGCCCAAGCACTGTATGTTCGAATGGGTCTATTTTGCTAGAACCGATTCCACAATCGAGAGGATAAACGTTTACGAGGCCCGTTTTAGATTGGGAAGAGAGCTGGCGAAAGAATGGCAAAAGAACGAGCATAAGTTGGACGTGGTTGTACCTGTTCCGGACACCGCTCGGACTTACGCACTAGCGGTTGCAGAAGAACTCGATATACCTTATCGAGAAGGTATGATGAGAAACAGGTATGTCGGTAGAACTTTCATAATGCCCGACGAAACCTCGAGAGAGACCGCAGTCAAAACAAAACTCAATCCTATCATCGAAGAGGTGAAAGGAAAAAAAGTTGGACTCGTTGACGACAGTATCGTTCGAGGGACGACCTCAAAAAAATTGGTCAATCTGATGAAAAGATCTGGTGCGGAAGAAGTGCACTTTTTGGTTGGATGTCCTCCGATCGTATCTCCATGCTATTATGGTATCGATATCCCGACTAAAGAGGAACTCAAAGCATCTCGCAAATCTGTAGAGGAGATAAGAGAAGATATCGGTGCCGATTCATTGACATACCAGAGCATAGAAGGTCTGGTGAAGGGCATAGCGAAAGATAAGGACGAACTTTGCTTGGCCTGTTTGAACGAAAATTATCCAACAAAAGTTAGAGAGGATATAAGAGATTATTTTAAAGAGATGAGAAAAGAATCTAGAGAAAAAGTGAAAGAACAGAGCAGACTTTCTCGGCGATGATCATCTCCTGATCGTCTGACTCCTCTCCGGGCCGATAGATATATGGGTGATCGGAATTTCAAGAGATTCCTCTATATATTCTAAATAAGTTTTGAGATTTGTTGGAAGAGCTTCGTATCCTTTTTCTGCTATCTTGTCCCAGTTTTTTGCACTCCATCCCTGAAAAGTTTCGTATATCGGCTCGAATTCGTACATACTTTCGATATCCGCCGGGAATTCCTTAATCTTTTTTCCCTCGTGTTTGTAGGCAGTGCAGATCTTGATCTTTTCTAGTTCTTCTAGCACATCCAGATTGGTGACGGCTAATTCCGTCAGTGAATTTATTCTCTTGGAATATTTTACCATCACTAGGTCAAGCCATCCCACTCTTCTTGGTCTTCCCGTTGTGGTACCGTATTCCCCTCCCTTCTCTCTTATCTTGTCTCCCGTTTCGTCTTCGAGTTCAGAGGGGAACGGTCCTGTGCCTACCCGAGATGTATAGGCCTTCATTATGCCGATCACTGAGTCTATATTAATCGGGCCTATTCCACTTCCTAAAGATGCGGCGGCAGCCGTTGTGCTTGATGAAGTTGTGTAAGGATAAACGCCGTGATCTATATCCAAGTGGGTTCCCTGCGCACCTTCAAAAAGTATATTTTCATTCTTCTCAACCGCTCTGTCTAAAAGAACAGAAACATCTTTCACATATTTTTTTAACTTTTCTCCGTAGTTTAGGTAGTCTTGATACAATTCATCTACATCCCATCGCTTTCCTTCCCCAAAAGCTTCGAATATCTTATTTTTGATAGGAACGATTGTTTCAAGTTTATCTTTAAGTGAAGATGGATTGTAAAGGTCTATCACTCTTATCCCAAAACGAGCCACCTTATCCGAATAGCAGGGTCCTATCCCTTTTTTCGTAGTGCCCGCTTTCATCTGTCCCTTCAATCTTTCTTCTAACTCATCCATTGCTCTATGATAGGGCATTATCAAGGCGGCTCTGTCTGAAAGAACGAGATTGGAAGTGTCGATTCCTTTTTCTTGGAGATCTTTTATCTCTTTCAATAGAACTTTTGGATCAACAACCACTCCGTTTCCTATAATCGCGGTCTTGCTTTTTCGAAGTATGCCAGAAGGAAGAAGATGAAGTTTGAAAGTTTCATCTTCTAATTTGATCGTGTGGCCCGCATTGTTTCCACCCTGGAATCGGACTATATGATCCGATCTTTGGGCATAAAAATCGGTGATCTTACCCTTGCCTTCGTCCCCCCATTGAGTCCCTACGATTACAACAACACTCATGATTACAAATTTTTGTAGGATTCATCTATATTTAAGATTACTTGTTTCTGCTTCCATAACATTTATTACGCCTTTGTATTTTCTAACTCTGATTGTCTATGAAGAAATTGACGACGATAATTGTCATAGCTGTAGTCGTGATAGGACTTTCCACAGGAGGGGTCTTAGCAGCGAGGGAGCTATATTTCAAAGAAGAAACAGAAGAACGGATCAGGGCTGAAGAAGGCGATGCGTTAGAGATGCATTACATCGGTAGGCTTAGAGATGACAGGATCTACGATGGTAGTCGGATATTCGATACCTCCTACGAGGACATCCCTGGTGTTAGAGAACCTGAGTTCACCCTCACGTTCGATCATGAAAGAGAACGAGGCGACGTATTCAACTTCACTTTGGGGGATGACCGGGTAATAGAGGGATGGAACGAGAACGTCAGAGGTATGAGAGAAGGACAATCGAAAAGGTTTCCAGTTCCTCCTGAGAAGGGATACGGAGAAGCTAGTGAAGAGTTGAAATTTCAGATAGAAGAAGTTGAAGAACTTCCAATTTACGAGAGCATGGATCGAGAAGAGTTTACGGAAATATACGGCGAACCAAGGATGAATATGGTGGTAGAAGATCAATTCTGGGGATGGGACAAAATGGTAACTTCGATCGGACAAGAAAGGATAAAATTGAGGAACGAACCAAATCTTGGTGAGGTATATAGACCGACTGGAGAGAGAGGCTGGGACGTTCAGGTCATATCAATCGATTCTACGGCTAGAGATGGAGAAGGTTTGATAGAAATCGAACATACAGTTCATGAACCATTGGTGATCCAAAGTGATCTTTTATCCCTATATGATGAGAAATTTGAGAATATTCCTCAATTGAAGGAAAGAGTCGGACAATCTCCCGATGGAGAAGGAATACTCATACCCAATGGAGATTATATTACTGTTGATTTCAATAACGAAGTGAGCGGGAGCACACTTTACTTTGAGGTAGAAATATTGAATATATCGAAAGGCTAATGACGAGCTGAAAATTGACTTAGTAAAGAGGAATTGGTGAATATATTTGTCGTTGTAGAAACAGATCGATTATTCTAGTTTGCGAAAAATTTGACCTCAATCTTAATAATCACTTCGAGATGCGAGTTACGCAGAAAAACCTTTCCACTAACACGCTAGTTTCACTCTTAAACTCGTTCAACTTGCGAGAGGTAATCGGGAGCAAAGCTCCCAAAGCACTCTCGAAATTCGCATACGCTCATTCCTGCGAGGGTAGCACAGGAATTATAAATTCCTCCTCACTCTCGCTTTATTCGGTCAAAAACCTTTCCCTCACAAAGCGAGGGTAGCCGAGGAACAGAATGTTCCTCATTCCCCCTCGATTTCTCGCTCCGATCAAAACGCGAGGGTAGCCAAGCTAGGCCAACGGCGCAAGGTTCAGGGCCTTGTCCCGTAGGGGTCCAAGGGTTCGAATCCCTTCCCTCGCACTTATTTGTATACAAACTTTAATAAAGGGTGAGTCTCATAATTAGTAATATGTCCCCCGATAATAATGAGGATGAGGAAGAGGAGGATAGGTATAGGGAGATAGACAATAGGCGGGTCGTGGCTTACCTGCCTAGTAAAGAAATGAAGGGTGAACTTAAGGAAATCTCCGAAGAACGTGATGTCCCAATGAGTAAGTTAGTAGTAGAGGCAGTTAGGGATATGTTAGACGATTCTGAAGAGGACTTTGAGACAAGACGGGAACTGCTTGAAGAGAAAAAAGAGTTGGAAGAGGAATTGAAAGAGACTAAGAGAGATTTGAAGGTCTACAAAAAGAACCTAGACAAGTTGGAGAAAGAAGTCAAGGAATTGAGATCCCAACAGTTCACTCAACCCACAGCAGGTAAACGACGCTACTCCGAAGACTTGGTCGACCTATTGAAAGAAGAAGGATATGTGGAGTTTGAGGAGATTTATGATGAATTAGACGTGACTCCATCTGATACAGAAGTGGTCAAAGGCTTCCAAGAGCAACTACAAGCGTTGAAAGAGTACGGCTTAGTGAAAGAAGAAGAGCGTGGTTGGAGGTGGAAAGGATGAAAGAAAATCCTCCTATATTGGAGGAGTTCATCAAAGATTGCAAGATGAGGGATATGAGTCCCCACACTATCAGGATGTACCGCAGCAACGTGAGAAGATATTTGAAGGAAGTGGATGACTACAAAGATGCGAATGAGGATACTTTGAGAGATTTTCTGCACTACTTGAAGGACGAACGTGAGGTAGCATACAAAACCATGGTGAACTATTTCAGTGCGGTATCTAGTTTCTACGAGTATTTGATGTATGAGGGAACTGTAGAGAACAATCCCGTCTTACCTGTTAGGAAACGGTATCTAAGTAGATACAAAAAGGAAAACGGGAATAATGGGAGCAAAAAGCAAGTTCCGGAGCCAAAAGAAATGAGCGGGTTTATCAATTTCATTCCTAAGGTTAGAGATAAGGCTATAGTTCTGATTTTCCTCAAAACAGGCGTAAGACGTAATGAATTGATTGACATCGATGTTCAAGACATCAATTGGGAAGAGTATTCTATAGATCTCAAGGACAAACCTAAACGTTCTAACACTACCGTTTATTTTGACCATGAGACTGCTAGGATTTTACAAAGATGGTTAGATGTACGTGATGAAAAAGACCTTGAGACCAATGCGTTGTTTGTAGGGGAACAGGGCGAGAGGTTGAAGAGACACGGTGTATATCAAGCCGTTGTCCATTGGGCGGAAAAATACGGACTACATGA
>SL_8KL_010_SEDDRAFT_10003480_pt1 | contig 12972 bp, 15 predicted proteins | sample SodLakKL_010_SED_4_FD_11160 | JGI IMG/M metagenome (IMG submission 11160) | reverse complement strand
TATATCAATAAAAGCCCGGGTTATTCCCGGGCAAACTTTTCACCAGGCAAATTTGCGTTTTTACGTTTTGCAGAATAAGACGATCCGGTTGCTGTTGGTCCCGGCTTTATTGTTTTTAACTCCCCAAATATTAGAGGTCTTGGTAAATTCCTGGCGGTTGATAATTACCCCCGCGCAGGTGAAACCGCTTGCAACGCCTAAGGGAATCACAACTTCTTCTAAATTTACCCGTCCCCCTTTTACTTCACCGACTTCAAAGGCGACCCAACCACCTGGCCTGGTAATTCGGTAAAGCTCTGTGAATACCTTGCCCATTACGGCAGACCAGTCCTCCAGCCTGGAGGCCATGGTTAAGCGCTCTTCTACGCTTTTCATATCAATATCATTAAACCAGGCACGCAGCCAGTTGTCGCCGGAATATTGCACTACATCAAGGAACGGCGGGGAAGTTACCGTTAAAGCCACGCTTTCATCGCTGATTTCTTCAGTCCGGGAGGCGTCTTTTTCAAGGAAAACGGCTGTTTTTGCTGCCCGGCTGAGGGACTTAAGCTGTTCGGCAGACAAGTTACGCAAAAGTTTTTTGCTTTTCTTTGAGATAAGTTCTCCCACATTGCGGTAATCGGGTTTTTGGTTGCGTTTGCGGTTGATGATCACCTGGCGTTCAGCTGAAACAGCCTGGTTTGGCGGCATTGTGTATACAGAAAAAAACCCCCTGGAATGACCGGAGAGACGGTTGGTGGCTACCATCCTGATCCAGCGATCAATTTTATCTTCTCTGCCGCTTTCCTTTCGATTCTTTAAGTATTTTTTTAGCGAGAGCAGTTCCTCTTCAGTTTTGGGGTGGTAAAACATGGACAAATCGCGCCCGCGCTTTAGTGGATCCTGGAAAGATATTTCGGCAAGACGGCTTTTTACTTCTTCCGGTGTAGGAATTGACAATCTTGGTTCGGCCATGATTCTGCTCAAAGGATTAATATCGTTAGATACCACACGGCGCCCTAATAATGCAGCCTCAACGGGAGTAGTTCCCCTGCCGGCAAAGGGGTCGTAGACTATATCGCCTGGGCCGGTGAGCAGTTCGATAAAAAAACGGGGTAGCTGTGGTTTAAAGCATGCCCGGTAAGAGATCTCGTGAATAGAAGAGGACTGCCTCTGGCGGGCAGTCCAGAATTCGTTGATAAAAAAAGTGACAGGAATTCCCCCCGGGCTCAGTTTATCGACCAGGGTAATATTTTCTGTAGATGCGAACAAGGATACCTGTTCTTCTTCTTGCAAGCTATAATTTTTCAGGTATTCGGTTATGGTCTCGATAGCAGACAATTTTCTTCACCCGGGACTTCTAGTTAACTGGAATATGTTTCTTGCGCACAGGATTTACAGCGGCCGTAAAAAGTAATCCGGTGTTCTTCCACTTCATGTTCCGTCGAGGCATTTACATTTTGAACAAGTTCATTCATAACCGGTTGATCAATGTCGTGAACGGAACCGCAATCCCGGCAGATGAAATGATAGTGTGGATCAATGTTGGCATCGAAGCGATCGAAACTGCTGCCTGCTTCAATTTTTGTAATCAGGTTTTGTTCCATTAAAATGTTGATGTTTCGGTAAACCGTACCCATGCTCAGGTTTTTGAATTCCTTTTTTAATTGGTCATAAATCCAACTTGCGGTCGGGTGTGTGTCAGTATTTCGCAGGGTGCTTAAGATATGTTCTCTCTGCCTGCTGCGCTTATATTTTTGTTTGTTCATGAGGTTACCATCCCTTGTTGTTATTCACGATAATCATACCTATTATTTGCTGGTTGGTCAAGTGATTCTGTAGAATTATGTGAACCGCCTGCCCAATGAAATTTACAGCCAGGCAATAAACAAGATCCCCACTACTGTCCCAATAAAAATGCCGAAAATGGAAAGGTGGGCCCCGGCGCTCTCGTAAGCGTCCGGGATCAGTTCATCACAGACGATGTAAAGCATTGCCCCGGCAGCAAAACCCATGGATATCCCCAATATCAGGGGAGAAATGCTCCCGATCAGGGCGCCGAGGAAAGCACCCAGGCCCATGGGCACACCGGTGAGGGCGGTAATCGCGAACACTTTGCGGTAGCTGTAGCCGCCCTGGCTAAGCGGTGCAGCAACAGCCATTCCTTCCGGGATATTGTGCAGCCCGATTAAAATGGCCAGGGTGGTGCCGAGTTCGGTGGATCCGATAAAACCGGTGCCGATAGCCATGCCTTCCGGGAAATTGTGCAGGCCAATACCAAGGGCCAGCATGGTACCTTTCTTGAGATGCCTGCCCAGGTGGGTTTGTTCAACAGTAATACTGTGGTGGTGTGGAAGGAACGTATCAATCAAATACAGAACCAGCATGCCCAGGGTTAAGCCCAGAATAGCTGCACTATATCCGCTAAAATCAATTGCTTCTTCGATTAATTCCAAAAAGACGATTACCAGCATGATCCCGGCAGCGAAGGCCAGGATGGTCCCGGTTAAGCGGGGTGTCGGTTTTTTTACGACCACTGAAAGCAGGCCTCCGGCGCCGGTGCCGATTACCCCGGCAAGCATTCCTAATATGCCTATTTCAAGCCAGCCCATGAAGAACCCCCTTTTCTGTTATTTTACATTTTTTGTTGCTATTGAAACCGGGTTGCATTTTAAATTGTTGCCGGCCCATTGCGGGCACGATCTATAAGGTTTGTTTTTAGGCCTTGCCCCGGAAAAAAGCCGGAGGGGATTACCTTACCCGCCCCGGCTTGTAGAGGGACTATCAATAAAGTGTTTCTATTCAGCCGTGCTGCTTTTTTATTGCAGTTCTACTTTCTTGGAGTTATCCCACAGGCCATGGATGTTGCAGTAACTAAGAGCGATTAGTTCACCCGTTTTTTCCAGGGTAACCGTGGCATTTACCTGTGGTTCGCATTTGGCGCTTCCCGCGTTAGCGCCCTCTACCGATTCGCCGTGTGCTTCGAACTGGTAGGTTCCCAGGTGGATAATGAACTTTTCCCCTTCCGGTTTGAAAAATAGTTTGATGTAACGGATGTGATGTTCGGTAGTGTGAGGATGGGGGATTTCTGCGCCCACACTTAAAGAAACTGTAAAAGCCTCTCCCTTTTTAGCCGGGTCCTTCACTTCAATCACGGGAACATGTTTTTCCGCTTTCCAGTCGGCAGACTGAATATGATTACCGATAACGCTCATATAATAATCCTCCTTAGTTAGTGTATATTTTTTCGCTAGAGTATTCTCCACAGAAGAACGATCTTCCTTTTAATAAACAAAGATTATTTTGTTAAATCATAACGATTCCGGAAAACTGGGGGTACCTTTTCTGGAAAGCTTTAGGGCAAATTTTGCCGGTCAAAGTTTAAAATGCTAAAATATGAATGTTGGGAACCAGTAAGGAAAAAGTGAGCCTGGAGTTTTTGCTGTTGATCTAGTTGATGTAAAAGAAATTAAACCAAGTTTAGAGGTGAGACAGTTGTACACGTCACAGGTTATCGATCACTTTACCAATCCCCGCAATGCCGGGCAAATTCCCGGTGCCGACGGTATGGGCACCATCGGCGATCCCGACTGCGGAGATTTTGTAAGGATTTACATCAAGGTTCGGGCGGACCGCATCCGCGATATCGCCTTCGAAATATGCGGTTGCCCGGCTTCTATAGCTACCACCAGCGTCTTAACCGAGATTGCCTCTGGCAAGCGTCTCGATGAAGCGGTGGCAATTACTGAAGATGAAGTGGTAGAAATGCTAAAGGGCCTTCCTGAAGCAAAAGTCCATTGCTCCAATTTAGGAGTGGCTGCCCTCAGGCAGGCAGTTGTTGATTACTTGCAGCGCAACAAAAAGAAAAAGCAAGCTTGATTAGATCTTGCCTGGTTTATTAACGAATGTAACTATTACTGGCAGAAAAATATTTGCCGAAGCAAGGAGGTGTTATTACATGGCCGTCAAATGTGCAAGGTGCCAGGTAGAAATAGCAGGTGATGATATTTATCCTCACCATGGGCAAGACCTCTGTGAAGATTGTTATATAGAAGCTTTGCAGCGGCCAAAAACCTGTGATCCCACAGCTACCCAGCTTGCCAAGAAACATCGTCAGGCCACCGGGCAAAGAGGAACCGAGGGCCTGCTGGAAATACAAAAGAATATTTATGAATATTTACAAAGAAACAGCAAAGCTACACGGGAAGAGTTGATCAAAGAGTTCGACCTCTCCGAGGAGGAGTTAAATAAACAGATCGCTATCTTAAGGCACTGTGAACTGGTAAAAGGCCGTAAGGAAAAAGATCAGGTTTACCTGGTTCCCTTTGACTCCTGATTTTGTCTGGCAATAATTGTCGTGGTTTTCCTGCTTAAAGGCAGGATCAGCGCCATGATCATGATACCGGAAAAGAGAAAAGCTGTATCCAGGCCGGGGCCCTGGGCAGCGGCGCCAAAAACCATGGCGCTTAATGCAAAGAATATGTCGATAGTATTTTCCTGCAGGCTCATGGTGGTAGCCCGCAGTTCCGGTTTGCTCACATCAATCAGCCAGGCCGCAAATACCAGGGAGCTCCCCTGGATGCCCAAGCCCAGGATTATTCCGCAGATAACCATTAAAGCCGGCAAAAAGGGGAGAAAGGAAAAGGCGATTGCCCCGATGCCTACGATTGCAAGGATGGGCCAGGCAACATTCCCGCGGCCAAAACGGTCCGACAATGCGCCTGCGCCCAGGCAGCCGGCAATGCCGGCAATACCGTGTATGATAAAAAAGTAAGCCGCCTCAATCCCCGGGGCGGCTGTTTCTATGTGGACAGCCGCAAAGGAAACCACCCCGCTATAGGTAAAAGAATAAAGGGCGATTCCGGCCATGACCGGGTAAACCTGCTTTTCGGCCAGTGCCCTGGTGATTTGGCCAAAAGAGGTAATTACCTGTTCTGCCCTGGCTTTAACCACGGGGGTTTTCACTGCAGCCAGCAAGGCCAGGGAAAAGGCACTGGTCAGGGCGCTGACCAGGAACCAGTTGGTGTACCCGAAATGGTCGACAATTAAGAGGGCACCGGAAGGCCCGGCCAAAAGCCCCAGGTTAATAAATATCCGGGAGGCGCCCAGGTAAGTGCCGATTTTGCCTTCAGGGGCCATTTCAGCGGCTAAAGTTGAAACCCCGGGTAGGTACACGGCCAAACCCACGGATTGATAAACCCTGGCAGCCAACAGCATTTCATAAGAGGGGCTTAAAAGTAAAAGCAATGGTGTAGTGGCAAAAGTAAAAGCCCCGGCCAGCATCAGCGGGTGGGGCCCCCTTTTATCCATGACCGGGCCGAGGAATAAGCGCAAGATTACTGCTGCGACTCCAAAAGTGGTATTTTGCAAACCGGCCAAAAAAGGACTTGCCCCAATGGCCAGGCTGTAACCGGGAAAGATAGAGATAGCGGCAAAGAGGTTGGCTACAAAGAAAAAGACGGATCCGAAAAATAAGACCCAGTTAAGAGGGGTGCTGTAGAAATGATCACCCTGTTGAGAATGGTACTGCCTGATCTGCATTGCTTAATCAACCTAACTATAGATATATCGTATGTTTCTGTTAAGCGGTGTTGCTTTTGGGCTGGTGACGGCTCATCTAAGGGCAATAGCTGTTTTAGTTAAGCCGCAGGCTTTCGCTCAGGTTGCCCTTAGGAAGCAATACCCCCGTCCCCCTGCTTCCCTCATGAACCGGGTTTTAAGCGCTCGGCCAGCTCTTTGCCCGTGATTGCTGCTACGTCGGCTGCTACATAGTGCCCGGCTGCGGCGTCAAACAACATGGTGGCCCAGGCTGCGTCGCCGTTTCCAGGCAGGCGGTAACAAAGGCAAGCCGGTAGACGGGGCAGGATACGCCATTCAAAGGCAAGGTCGCCGGGGCCGGGCAATTCCCATCCGCCAGTTTCCCGGCACTTATGTCTTAACCCTTCTAAGTTTGAGCCCCAGGCTGCCGCAAGTTCATCGCCGCAGTAACCCTGGAAAGCTTGCTGGTAGAAAAGGCCGCCGATTTCGCTCAGGTTAACCCAGCGCCTGGTCAATGGTTCTCCGTCTGCCCGGTCTAAGTAGTGGAGCCACAGGGCTTCTTTTTGCAAAGAAATCGTTTTGCCGCTGCCGCTGGTCACAGCAAGCTCCGGCCAGCTGATATAATATGTTTCGAGGAAATGTTCCCCGCAGAGAACCGGGTTCCCGTCCGGCCCATGGGTTATGCTCATGGCAGCTAAACGGGCTACTTCCTGGGGATCGCGTTCTTTTAATATTTCCCTGTATTTGCTGCACAGATCCCGCATGGCCTGGTTTCTTTGCTCCTCGTTTGCTTCATTGTCGAGTCCATGAAACTCACTTTCCTGTTTGTCCGGGCTCATTTATTCACCTCGCTGGTTTATATGCTGCGCTCATTATAGCGATATATGGTGCCGGCAGTCAACTTTGTAAAAGATTTGCTCTTAAGAAATGCAATCAGTGATCGTCTTTTAAAAGGAAAATTTTAATTGACATCGAATCATATATGTTCAAAGGAGCTGAACAGAGATGAAAATTGGCATTGCCGGTTACGGTAAGATGGGACGCTTGATCAGGGAACTGGCCATGACCAGGGGGCATGAGGTGCCGGTGGTTATAGATCCCGCAAGCGACGACCCGGATGTGACGCACCGGAAATTATCTTCCACATCATTGCCCCTTGATGTTATAATTGATTTCACTACCCCGGAGACGGTCCCGGAAAATATCAAGAAATACGGCAGGCTTAAAGTACCGGCGGTAATTGGCACTACCGGTTGGTATACTCATATGGAAGAGGTGGCCCGGGTAGTCAAGGACAGCGGAATCGGGTTGATCTGGTCGGGGAACTTTTCCCTGGGGGTTAATCTTTTCTTCCAGCTGGTAAAAATGGCGGGAAACCTGATCAATCGTTTCCCCGAGTACGATCCTTTGGTCCATGAATTTCATCACCGCCAGAAAGCGGACAGTCCCTCGGGCACGGCCCAGATGATTGCTGATATCCTGGTGGATCAATTGGACAACAAGGGTGCCCCCCTAAGCGGGTTCCCCCGGGGCAGGATTAAAGATAACGAACTGCATGTGTCTTCAAGCCGGGGAGGATCGATCCCGGGGACTCACCAGGTGATTTTCGACAGCGAGGTAGACTCAATTATGCTGGAACATTGCGCCAGGAACCGGACCGGTTTTGCCCGGGGAGCGGTTATGGCCGCAGAATGGATCCGTGGCCGCAAAGGCCTTTTTAATATTGATGATATGATGCAGTCTATTATAAAAGGTGAATAACAACAGGGAGTGATGGTTCATGGAAAACATTTTTAGAGGCGTGCACACCGCCTTAATAACCCCTTTTACTTCAACCGGCGCGGTTGATATCGGGGCGTTTAAAAGGCTGGTCGAGTACCAAATTGAATCAGGCATAGACGGGTTGGTGCCCTGCGGGACTACCGGGGAAAGCTCCACACTTTCGCACGACGAGCATGACCGGGTTATTGCCCTGACCGTGCAGTATGCTGACGGGCGGGTGCCGGTTATCGCAGGCACGGGCAGCAATGCTACCCAAGAGGCGATCCAGCTATCCCAACATGCCGAGCAGTCGGGAGTCGACGCTGTTCTTTTGGTCAACCCCTACTACGTGAAACCGACGCAAAAAGGTCTTTACCATCACTTCAAGGCGATTGCAGAATCGGTTTCCATCCCCTGTATCCCTTATAACATCAAGGGCCGCAGCGGGGTTAACCTGGAAAATGAGACCCTGCACCGACTGATGAGCGAGCATGATAATATCGTCGGGGTCAAGGAAGCCTCCGGCGACCTGGAACAGATTAAAAGTCTGATCGGCCTGCGCCATGAGCAGTTTTATCTTTTATGCGGGGAAGACACCATGACCGTGGATTTAATTGAAGCGGGCGGCAACGGTGTTGTTTCGGTGGCGGCCAATTTAATTCCCCACCGGATGAAAGAAATGGTCCACAGCGCTCTCAATGGAGATTTGGCCAGGGCCCGGGAGCTCGAAGAAGAGTTAATGCCTTTCTTTAAAGCTTGTTTTGTAGAAACCAACCCGATCCCGATTAAAACGGCTATGGCCATGAAAGGCTGGTGCCAGGAAGTTTTCCGTCTGCCTATGTGCACGGTTTCCAGTGAAGAAAATTACGCCGTGATCCGGGAAGCGGTTTCCGCTTTGGCTAAACTGTAGCATTGGCCCTCCATGGCTCAGGTCTTGGCGAGCTGTTTTCAGGCAAGCCGAACAGTTAACTTATTTTATTAACAGAGCAGGTGAGATCATCAATGGCAAAAATCAACGCAAATTACCGCAAGTTAAAGGCAGGTTATCTCTTTCCGGAAATCGGCAGGCGCGTCCGCCTCTTCCAGGAGCAAAACCCGCAGGCAGTAGTTCACCGTCTGGGCATCGGCAATACTACAGAACCGCTTACCCCCACCGTGGTCGCAGGGCTCAGGGAAGGGGCTGAGCGCCTTGGTTCTGCTGAAACCTACACCGGCTACGGTGATGAGCAGGGTGAAGAGGAATTACGTGCCGCCCTGGCCCGGTTTTACGAGCGCCGCGGTGTTTTTTTAGACCCCGGTGAAATATTTGTCAGTGACGGGGCCAAGCCAGATGCCGGCAACATCCAATCGATTTTTGGCACCGAAAACCGGGTCGCGTTCCAGGATCCGGCTTACCCGGTTTACGTGGATACCAATGTTATTGCCGGACGCTCGGGGGAGTACGATTCTAAGGCAGGCAACTACTCGGGCTTTGTTTACATGCCCTGCAGCCAGGAAAATAATTTTATACCTGTCCCCCCCGATGAACCGGTCGATTTAATTTACTTATGCAGCCCGAACAACCCTACGGGAGCGGTTGCGAGCCACCGTGAATTGAAAAAGTTTGTCGATTACGCAAGGGCCAACCGGTCCGTGATCATTTTTGATGCGGCTTATGCGGAATATATTTCCGATCCGGAGCTCCCCAGATCAATTTACGAAGTTGAAGGGGCCAGGGAATGCGCCATTGAAATAAACAGTTTTTCCAAGTTTGCCGGGTTTACCGGGGTGCGCCTGGGCTGGTCAATCGTGCCTCAAGCCCTGGTGGTTGAAGACAGCGAACCCGGCGAGCTCAACCGCCTCTGGTTCAGGCGCCAGACCACCTTCTTTAACGGGGCTTCCAACATTTCGCAAAAAGGGGGGCTGGCGGTACTGTCGGAAAAAGGCCTGGCAGAATGCCGCGAGCTTATTGATTTTTACATGGAAAATGCCCGGATCATCAGGGAAGGGTTAAGTTCCCTCGGGCTTACCGTATTCGGCGGGGTGAACGCTCCCTATCTCTGGCTTAAAACCCCTGGTGGACTTTCTTCCTGGGAATTTTTTGATAAACTGCTCCATGAGACCGGTGCGGTCGGCACCCCCGGCTCCGGGTTCGGGCCATCGGGTGAAGGCTATTTCAGGCTGAGCGCTTTCGGGCACCGCGGTGATATCAAAAAAGCGGTGGCAAGCATTAAGGAAGGTTTGCAAATATAAGCTTGTATGCTCAGCTGTCCTGCCTCCTAAACTGATGCCGGCTTGTCTAAAAAAAATGGCTTTTTTTCGTCTTATTAGTGAGGAGACTGTTTTAGATTTGTGCTGCAGTTAACAAATTGCCCCGCTCGATCAGCCTCGAAGGGCATTAATCTGGAGGGAACTATGAGCGAGAAAAAAATACCCCTGGCTAAAGAGGAGCTAGAAAAGATTGCCGCAAGATACCCCACACCTTTTCACCTGTATGACGAAAAACAGATCCGGGATAACGCCCGCAGCTTTCAACGCGCTTTTTCCTGGGCACCCGACTTCAAAAACCATTTTGCCGTCAAAGCCTGTCCTAACCCTGCTATTTTGAAAATCCTCAAGGAAGAGGGAATGGGGGTTGACTGCAGCTCGCTGCCGGAGCTGGTTCTTTCTGAAAAAACCGGCTTCAGCGGAGAAGAAATAATGTTTACCTCTAATGATACTCCCCCGGAAGAATTTATCGAAGCATCCCGCCTGGGCGCGGTGATTAATTTAGATGACCTCTTGCACTTAGAAGCCCTGGAAAAATGCGCCGGAATCCCGGAAATGATCTCTTTTCGCTATAACCCGGGAGACCTGCGCAGCGGCAACGTTTTAATTGGCGATCCCAGGGAAGCCAAGTACGGGGTGCCCAGAGATCAAATTATCGAGGCTTACAAACTGGCAAAAGACAAGGGCGCCCGCCGGTTCGGCCTGCATACCATGGTCGCTTCCAATGAATTAGACGACCACTATTTCATAGAAACTGCCCGGATGCTTTTTGACCTGGCTGCCAGGCTCAAGGAGGAAACAGGCATCAGGGTTGAGCTGATCAACATGGGCGGGGGAATCGGGATCCCCTACCGGCCGGAAGACCGGGCCGTGGATTTAAACTACGTTTCAGCGGAAATGGAAAAACTCTACCGCAAGATTATCGCCCCGGCAGGGCTCGACCCGCTAAATATCGTGTTTGAGTGCGGCCGTCTAATTACCGGGCCATATGGTTACCTGATCAGCCGGGTGCGCCATGTGACCAGGAAATACAAGGATTATGCCGGTCTCGATGCTTGCATGGCCCACCTGATGCGGCCGGCTATCTACGGCGCCTATCATCATATTACCGTGCCCGGTAAGGAAGATTTACCTGCTGATCATAAATATGATGTAACCGGATCGCTTTGTGAAAACAGCGATAAGTTTGCCATAGACCGCAATTTGCCTGCATTAGAGCCCGGCGACCTGGTGGTGATCTGCGATACCGGGGCCCACGGTTACGCGATGGGGTTTAACTATAATGCTAAACTGCGTTCGTCCGAGCTCCTGCTTAAAGAAGATGGATCGGTACAGCTAATCCGGCGGGCGGAAACTATAGATGATTATTTTGCCACCTTACGTTTTCCGGGAGCGCCGGTTAATGTATAATGGTAAAAAAGATAGTTTGCCTGTTATGTTCGGATAGCATGCGCTAACGTTACAATACTGCTTCAAGGAGCGTGATTTTAATGATTAGAAGCGATATCAGGGCTTATATTAATATCGGGGCCCTGGTTGTGGTTTTATTGATGAATTTCCTTTCCAATGCTCTCCCGCTTAATGACATGACCCAGCAGCAGCTTTCTGCAGAGAACCCGGTACTGATTACTCCGGCGCCTTACGTGTTTTCGATCTGGGGCTTGATTTACCTGGGGCTGATCGCTTTTGTGGTCTACCAGGCTTTGCCGAACTTCCGGGAAAACCCGGCAGTGAAAGCAGTGGGGATTTTATTTGTCGTCAGTTCTCTTTTTAACGTGCTCTGGCTGTTTTTCTGGCACTACCAGTATGTCGGCTGGTCCTTGATTATCATGCTTTTATTTTTAGCTACCCTGGTGGTAATTTATTTCCGGCTTGGGGCGGTTACCACGGAAAAAAATATCTATGACCGCGTCCTGGTCAAATTCCCCTTCAGCCTCTACCTGGCCTGGATCTCGGCAGCCACCATCGTCAATTTTAATACCTGGCTCTATAACATCGGCTGGCTCGGCACCGGTGCAGGCGGGGTCTTTTTCACCATCTTGATGATTATCATCGCCGCCCTGTTGGCCCTGGCAGTATTTTATCTGCGCCAGGATTACATCTTTGCTGCTGTTTTCGTCTGGGCCCTGGTCGGTATCGGCGTGCGCCACGGCGCAGACCTGCCCTTCCTTACTGTAGTGGCCTGGATAGCCGCAGCAGCAATCCTCTTTTTCCTCGGCTGGATTGCCGCCAGAAAAAGCGGTCTCATGCCGGGGCAAAGTTAGGCGCAGTGCTCGGGAGAAACTCCCTTCAGGGGTTCAGGGGTACGACCACCCTGAAAATATTTCCAGTTAACAAAAAGGCCCTGCGGGATAAAACCTGCGGGGTCTTTCTTAGTTGTTTGCAAGAACGGAACTCCTTGTTTCCTCCAAGCTATAATATTTCTTTTTTTAGCAATAAGCTATAAAACCCTAAGGGGGTTGCCTGATCTATGGTGTTAATGGAGTTCCAAGGTTCATTGATCAATGTTATACTCAGACTATAAGTATGAGGGGTTATGATGAAATATCGTATTGCATTGTATTATTCCGATGAAGGCTATTCAGTTTCTGTACCTGGTTTGCCAGGATGTTGGTCTCAGGGGGCAACTGAGGAAGAAGCTATAGAAAATATTAAAATAGCAATAAGTGAATATAGCACTGTAGTCGAAGAACAACTCAAGGGAAAAGAAATACATGAAATAGAGGTTATGTAGTTTGACCAAAATTCCTGGAATAAATCACCTTAATGCAGTGAAGGCTTTTGAAAAAGCAGGTTTTGTTATTAAACGGCAGGGAAAACATATAGTTATGTCAGATGGTGTTCGGATAATAACAATTCCAAGAAATAATCCGAGTAATGTTTATACTCTCGGTGGGATAGTTAAAGATGCAGGAATGACAGTAGAGGAATTTAAGAAACACCTAGAGGGTTTAACCCTTACATAAAATCTCTTTAAGGGGCTTATCTCTCTGAAATATTTGCCCGGGTCGGAATCGAAAGCCCCGAGCGGGTTTCCAGTTCCTCCCTTTAAGGGTGAGACTCCTCTGTATGAAATAATCTCGTAAATTCCCAAAGTAAGTTCCACCGTTGTCCACTGTGGAACTTACTTTGGGAATTTACTGCTAGGTATTGACTCAGCTATGAGTAAAATGTTAGCGGGGGGATTAGAAGAAAATTGAAGGTGAAGCAGGAAAAGAGAGACCTCGTTCCAGAATAAGTATTTCAACACAAAACACAAGGAACGGAGGTCTCTCAATTTTGGATAATCAAATTAACTTAAACTTTGCTGATTTAGAAAAGCATTTATTTGGCGGTGCATTGGAAGCATTTCGACATGCGATGGTAGAAATCCTGTCATTGTTAGATGATTATTTAATGGCCCAGCGGGATAAGAACAGGTATGAACTCAAAGAAAGTAAAGAAAGG
>SL_8KL_010_SEDDRAFT_10003479_pt1 | contig 12974 bp, 12 predicted proteins | sample SodLakKL_010_SED_4_FD_11160 | JGI IMG/M metagenome (IMG submission 11160) | reverse complement strand
AAAAAGGTTGATGCCCGGGAGAAGGTCACCGGTGAAGCTCTCTATACAGAGGATTTAACCTCTGATTTTGGCGGTGTGCTGCATATGAGGGTCAAACGCGCCCCCCATCCCCATGCCTATCTGCGCGATATTGATACCTCTAAGGCTGAGGAGGTTCCGGGTGTGGTGGAGATATTCACCGCCTCTGATTTTCCCGAACTTAAAAATTTCGGTCTCATCATCAAGGATCAGCCCGTGCTGGTGGGCATCGATGAGAAGATGCGCTATCTGGGCGATGCACTGGCACTGGTGGTGGCCGAGAGCGATAAAGCAGCCCTCAGAGCCCGGGAGTTAATCGAGGTGGAAATAGAAGAGCTGGAAGTTGTTGATGGTCTGGAAAAGGCTCTGGAGGAAGACTGCCCGGTGGTCCATGATGAGGAATATATCGAGGCAACACATTATATCGATCCTGATTTCTGCTGTGATAATGTGCTCTGCGATCACCCCCTGCAGCGGGGAGATGTTGAGGCCGGTTTTGCAGAGGCCGATTATGTGATAGAGGGCGAATACAGGACACAGTTTCTGGACCAGGTGCCGCTGCAGGTGGAAAAGGGTATAGCAGATTATGATCGGGAGAACGATGTGATAACGATCTGGGCCGCCAGCCAGTGGCTGCATGATACGCAGGCAGATGTTGCTCAGGCTATGGGCCTGGAGAAGGATCAGATCAGGATAAAGCAGCCGGAGATAGGCGGGGCTTTTGGCAAAAAGGAAGATGTGTCGGTGCACATTCACCTGGCTCTGGCCGTCAGGGAGCTGCGCCGCCCGGTCCAGTTGATCTACAACCGCGAGGAATCCTTTCTGGCCCAGTCCAAACGCCATGCCATGATAATCAGGCATAAGACAGGGGTCACCGAAGAAGGTGAACTAACCGCCTGGCAGACCGAGGTCTTTGGAGATACCGGTGCATATGCATCCAGCGGTCCGGCCGTTCTGCAAAAAAGCCTCTATCACTGTACGGGCCCTTATGATGTTCCCAATGTTAAAGGAAATTCCTATGCAGTATATACCAACAACCCCTATGGGGGAGCTATGAGAGGATTTGGAGCCACCCAGATGGGTTTTGCCTATGAGAGCCATATTGACAGGATTGCGGCAGAACTGGATATTGATCCGGCACAGCTGCGCCATAAAAATGCCTACCGGAAAGGTTCGCTCACTCCCAATGGTCAGGAGCTGAACCAGAGTGTCAATGCGGTGGAGACCATAGAAGGGGCGGCCGAACTGGCCGGCTGGGATATAGAAGGAGATCACGGCCTGCCCGCAATCGATCCCACCTCCACACCGCTGGAGGCCGATGAGGAGGATATTGCCCTTGGTCGGGGCATGGCCACCATCATGTTTGGATTCGGATATGGTGAGGGTTTTCCCGATCACTCCATAGCTGAGATAGAGCTGACAGAGGATGAGACGGTGAGGATCAGGACTTCGGCCGCAGATGTGGGCCAGGGTGTGAGAACGGTGGTCACCCAGATCGTCTCCGAAGTGCTCAAAATTGATCCCGGGTTCATAGAGCTGGTGAGAGGTGATACACATACCACCCGTAATGCCGGTTCCACTTCGGCCACCAGACAGACTTATTTTACCGGCAATGCGGTAAAGGAGGCTGCCGAGGATCTGCTGGGCGAAATCTATCATTATGCCAGCAGAGAATTCGGCACAAACCACCCCGAAATGGCAGTCAAAGATGGTAGAGTTTACTCCCATGTGAACTCCGAAGATGATATGAGCCTCTGGGAGCTCAATGATAGGCTGGCCCGTCAGGGGGTTGAGCTTAAAGGCCGGGGAACATTCTTCCCCAAAACCTATAAGCCCGATACCCGCACAGGACAGGCTGAAAAGGTATATGTGGATTATACATTCCACACCCAGATTGTCGATGTGGCCGTCGATCTCAGCACAGGTCTGATATCAGTTGAAAACGTCTACAGTGGACTCGATGTGGGTCAGGCCATCAATCCCCAGGGTGTGGAGGGCCAGATAGAAGGCGGCACAGCACAGGGCATAGGTATGGCCCTGACCGAGGAAGTTGTTGTGGAAGATGGTGTCATTCAGAACCCCGATCTCAGCCGCTATCTGGTGCCCACCTCAATGGACTGTCCTGATATTGAATCGGTTTTGATCGAGAATGCGGGTTCCGATGGCCCCTTTGGTGCCAAGGGTATAGGTGAGCCCACAACTATCGCCACTGCACCGGCTATCGCCAATGCTGTCTACGATGCTATCGGTATACGCTTTAATCAACTGCCCATAAAACCCGAACGCGTCAAAGCTGAGCTGGAAAGACAATAAATTCTGTGAGGAGTGATAAAATGGCCGATCTGAGTCTGGAAGTTCTGGGAATGAAGATGGACAACCCGGTTATGCCGGCAGCAGGTCCGCCTGTAAAGGATGCAGAAGCAGCCAGGAGGGCCGCCGAAGGCGGAGCGGGAGCTCTGGTGACCAAGACAATTTCGGTGGAAGCTGCCGATGTTCCCCGTCCCAATATGGCTTCTGTGCGAGGGGGCTTTCTCAATGCCGAGCTATGGTCTGAGATGGGACCGGAACAGTGGTTTGAAAATGAATATCCCGAAATAGCCGGGCTGGATCTGCCGGTTATAGCGGGCATAGGCTATTCAGCGGAAGAGATAGCGAAGCTGGCAGGCAGGGTGGAAGAATATGCCGATGCCGTGGAGCTCTCCACCCATTATCTGGGAGATGATCCCACACCTGTGGTTGAGAGTGCTAAAGCTGCCAAAGAAGCCTGTGATATACCTGTCATAGTAAAACTGAGCCCGGGTGTCGATATACCCGTCTTCGCCCGGGCTGCTGAGGAGGCCGGTGCAGACGGTCTGGCACTCATTAATTCCGTCGGTCCCACACTTGATTTTGATGTAGAGGACGGCCGGCCCCTGCTGGGGAGCGAGAGCGGCTATGGATATCTTTCAGGCCAGGCTATCTTCCCCATAGCCCTCAGGGCGGTCTATCAGGCTGTCAGCAATGTCGATATACCGGTTATGGGCGTGGGCGGCATTCAGCGGGGCATAGATGCCGTGAAGATGCTGATGGTCGGCGCCTCCGCAGTACAGGTCTGCACAGCTCCCATACTCCAGGGCCCACAGTTTTACGGCAACCTGGTCGAGGAGATGGAGGATTTCATGAACAGACATGGCTATGAAACCCTGGCAGATTTAAGGGGCCTGGCCCTGGATAAACTGCCCGGCCAGGATCAGATGGAAACCATCCCTCCCACCGTGACAGAGGCCAACTGCACTGCCTGTGAACTCTGCATAACCAGCTGTGTATATGATGCCATCGAGCTCAATGAGACCGGTGATTATGTCATTGTGGATGAGGAAAAATGTGCCGGCTGCGGCCTCTGCCTGACGAGATGTAACTTTGATGCCCTGCACCTTGAGGAACAGGTTGATTGATGATGATGAGATCAATTCTCCCCCAGGCCAGAGGTGAAAAAAAGGCAGATCTGGTGCTGAAGAATGCCAGAATTCTGGATGTTTTTCAGGAAGATATAATAGAATCTGATCTGGCCCTGGCTTCGGGCTATATTCTGGGCTGGGGTGATTATTTCGGCGAAGAGGAGATCGATGTGGCCGGCAGCTATGTGGCGCCGGCTTTCATCGATCCTCATATGCATGTGGAGAGCTCGCAGATGGCCCCGGCCCATCTGGCCCGGGAGATAACTGCCAGGGGAATAACCACAGTCGTGGCCGACCCCCATGAAATAGCAAATGTTGCCGGCCTGGCCGGCATAAGATATCTGCTGGCAGCCGGGCGGGTTCAGCCCTGGAATTTCTATTTGATGCTCCCTTCCTGTGTGCCAGCAACACCCTGGGAGGAAGCCGGGGCAGAGCTCTCGGCCCGGGATCTCTCGGCCTTACTGCCCGATGAAAATATACTGGGGCTGGGCGAGGTTATGGATTATAGATCTGTGATAACAGGTGAGGAGAATATATGGGAGAAGCTGGATATGTGCCGGGGAAGTTTCATCGATGGTCATGCCCCTGAGCTCAGCGGCAGCGACCTCAACGCCTATCTTCTGGGGGGTATAAAAGCCGACCATGAGTGCACGACCGCCCGTGAGGCTCTGGAGAAGGTCTCGCGCGGAATGTACGTTATGATCAGAGAGGGCTCCGTCACCAGAGATCTGACTTCACTGCTGCCGGCCGTAAATGACAGCAATCTGGATAGCTTTATGTTTGCCACTGATGATAAGGAGCCCCAGGATATCATGCGGGAGGGCCATCTGGACCGGGCGGTGAGGCTGGCCATCTCAGAGGGGATGAAGCCTGAAAGGGCCTACAGACTGGCCACATTGAACCCGGCACGTGCTCTGGGTTTTGATAGACTGGGGGCTGTTGCTCCCGGCCGCAGAGCCGATCTTATCATTCTGGATGATCTGGCAGGTGTAAAACCCTCTCATGTTATCAAAGATGGTGAATTCATCCTCAGAGAAGGAGAGTGGATGGGCCCGGCAGAGGATGAAAAGTCCGCAGATTCTGATGCAGATGATTATGAGGGCTGGATCGATGATGGTATACGGGAAAGGGTATTCTCCTCTATTAACTGTGATCAGGTGGACAGAGATGATTTTGTCCTGCCAGCAGGAAAAACCTACAGGGTTATCGAATTAAGAGATGAGCAGGTCATAACAGGTGAGAAAATGCTCGACCGATATAATTCCGAAAAGCTGACGGATTTTATGGGACGTGAGGGCCTTTCCAGGCTGGCTGCTGTGGAAAGGCATAGGGCCAGCGGCAAAATTGGCCTGGGACTTGTGAGAGGATTTGTTCTCAGACGAGGTGCTCTGGCCACATCCATAAGCCATGACTCTCACAACATCATGGTGCTGGGACATGCCCCTGAGGATATGGAGAGAGCAGTGAGGGAGATCATCTCCTCTCAGGGGGGGATGGCTGTAGTCGATGAAGGCCGGGTAAAGGCCAGCCTCGAACTGCCCATAGCCGGGCTTATGGCTGACAGGCCGTCGGCTGAACTGGCGGATAAAGCCCGGGAGCTCAGAGAGGCTGCCGGTGAGCTCGGTGTGAACCATCCCGAACCTTTCATGCAGCTCTCCTTTCTATCACTGCCGGTCATACCGGAGCTGAAGCTGACGGTCAACGGTCTTTTTGATGTGCGAAAATTTGAGCATGTACCACTTGTAGAGGAATGAGTAATATTTTAATTGAATCCGCAGAAGGAGGTGGTGTCCGGAAGCGATAATTTCCATGAATATAAAATAAGCTCTGAACATATTTTATCTCACCTAATTCATGACAGTCTTAAATGGCAGTACTTTCAGCCGGATTTTCATCGGCAACAATCCGTCGAACAGGGGGAATAAATAACAATGGCTGATAATCAATCTGCATCCAGTGGAGGCTTTCTGGACGATCTATTCGATCTGAGCGAAAATAATACAGATGTTAAAACCGAATTTATTGCCGGCCTCACCACCTTTATGACCATGGCCTATATCATATTCGTCAACCCCGATATACTCGAAGCTGCCGGCATGCCCTTTGAAGGTGTGTTCATAGCAACCATAGCCGGTATTGTTCTCGGTACACTGGCCATGGCTTTTCTGACAAACTATCCCTTTGCTCTGGCTTCCGGCATGGGACTAAATGCCTTCTTTGCCTATTCAGTAGTTATAGGTATGGGGGTTGACTGGCAGGTGGCCCTGGGCATTATATTCCTGGAAGGTATTCTCTTTATACTTTTATCGGTCTCAAATGTGCGCAAGATGCTCGTAAACGGCATTCCCATGAGCCTCAAGATAGGGATCGCTGCAGGTATAGGACTCTTCATAGCTTTTATCGGCTTTCAGAATGCTGGTTATGTGGTTGAGGATGAGGCCACACTGGTGACCTTCGGTGATTTTCTCTCCGGGCCGGCTCTGGTCACAACCGTGGGACTTCTCGTGGCCGGTGTTCTCTATGCCATGGAAAAAAAGGGAGCACTGCTCTTCGGCATCGTAGCAGCCACGCTTTTCGGCTTTATTCCGGGAGTGACCACAGCTCCTGATGCCATAGTGCAGATGCCGACCATGGAGGACTGGGGTGGCGTGCTTCTGCAGCTTGATCTGGCCGCTATCTTCGATGTGGGACTGATTGCGGTTATTCTCTCCTTCCTCTTCGTCGACCTCTTCGATACCGCGGGAACACTTGTCGGCCTTTCCCAGCAGGCAGGTTATCTGGATGAGGATGGCAATCTTCCCAAAGCCAACAGGGCTCTGCTGGCCGATGCCATAGGTACCACCGGTGGGGCGCTCTTCGGCACCTCAACTGTTACCACCTATATAGAATCGGCCTCAGGAATTGAGGAGGGCGGCAGAACCGGTCTGACAGCAGTTTTTGTTTCGCTCTTCTTCTTGCTCTCGCTCTTCTTTATGCCCATAGTCGGCATGGTGCCTTCGGCTGCCACCGCACCTGCCCTGATCATTGTGGGTGTGATGATGACCTCAAATGTGACAGATCTGGACTGGGATGATTACACAGAGGTGATTCCCGCCTTTCTGGCCATGGTAACCATGCCCTTTGCCTATTCGATCTCACACGGTATCGCAGTTGGTTTTATCGTCTATCCTCTGCTCAAGCTCTTCACGGGCAGACAGGATGAGACAAATGCTCTATCCTGGGTTCTGCTGGTCATCTTCGTCCTCTATTTCATCTTTCTCAACTAGTCCGGATGAACTCGAGGGAAACGGGGGTGGCCGGCAGAGCCATCCCCGTTTTTTTCTTGCACTGAATCGTCAGTCCCATGGGAGGTTTTTCTATGGAAGTTTATGCCCTGGTGGGCCCCAGCGGCAGCGGCAAAAGCCACAGAGCCCGCCTGATAGCCTATGAACATGATATCCCGCTCATACTCGATGACGGTCTGCTCATAGCCAGCGGCCGCATAATTGCCGGCAGTTCAGCCAAGAAGGAGTCGAGCAAGCTAGCGGCGATTAAGAGGGCTGTGATGGTCTACGAGGATCACAGGGAGGAACTCAAAAAAGCTTTAAAGGAGTATGAAGATGAGAGCATATTGATTATCGGCACCTCCCGTTCGATGGTGGAGAAGATAGCAGTGCGGCTCGAGCTGGGGGAGATAGATAACTATCTGGATATAAGTGAGGTGGCCTCATCCGAGGAGATAGAGCAGGCCAGAAAGACCCGTGAAGCTGAAGGAACTCACGTCATTCCGGTGCCGACTATAGAGGTCAGGCGCAGATTTCTGGGCTATTTTATAGATTCGATGCGCGTTCTATTCAGAAGCGACAGCCGGGATGATGTGAAAAAGGAGAGCTCTGTAGTCAGGGCCCGGTTCACCTATTTCGGCAATCTGGTCGTCTACAACAGGGTGATCGCCGATGTCATATACTATATATCTCATAATTTTAGCGGTATTGCCCGTGTCGAGGATCTTACCATCTCCAAGCGGGAAGAAGGCCTCAGCCTGGAGATATATCTCAGGGTTAAATACGGATTTGTTCTGCCCGACTATCTCGATGATTACCGCTGGATACTGGCCAATGAGCTGGAGGACTTTACCGGCATACCAGTCGATACAATAAATTTACATGTAGTCGATATGGAGGATGAGAGCTGATGATCACAGCTATTGTGCTGGCTGCCGGGGAGGGCAGCCGTATGGGCGAATTAAAGCAGCTGCTCCCCTGGGGTGAGAAAACCATAATCGAGACGGTTATCTCCCGTCTGCAGGCTTCGACCCTGAAGGGGGAGGTCAGGGTGGTTCTGGGAGCAGAGGCAGATAGGGTGAGAGAAGTGCTGGAGAATAACAACATGCTTGATCCCGTGATAAGGGAGAATCCTGATTACAGCCGGGGGATGTTCAGCAGTGTTCTCACCGGAATGGAGGATATACCCTCTGAGGTGGAGGGGCTTTTATTTATGCTGGCCGATCAGCCTCTGGTCACAACTTCGATCTACAACAGGCTGCTTGCGGAGTTCCGGCGGCGGGAGCCGCTCCTCATGGCCCCCAGCTGCAGGGGAAATCGCGGACATCCACTGCTGATTTCCAGCAGTCTTATCCCCGAAATATACGAACTGGCTGAAGGTGGTGAACCTGAGGGAGGACTGCGCAGCCTTTTGAGAAAGCGCAGCGGCGATATCGAGTATGTTGAGATCGATGATAAAGCGGTCATAACTGATCTGGATTATAAAGAGGATTACAGAGAGCATCATCCCGGCAGATTTGAGGGGGAGTGATGATGAGCATAGAGCTCAATTACAAACTCTGGCTGGAAGAGAACGAGAAGGTTTTCGGGCCCGGGCCGGCCAGGATTTTGGAGCTGGTGGAGGAGTCTGGTTCTCTGCAGGGTGCCGCTGCGGAGATGAATATGTCCTACAGCCAGGCCTGGCATCTTATCCAGGACCTGGAGGAGAGGCTGGGCTTTTCACTGCTGGAGAGCAGGGCCGGCGGTAAGAGCGGGGGAGGGTCACAGCTCACAGGAGAGGGGAGGGCCCTTCTGCGCAGATTCCGATGTTTTGAGAGTGAAGCCGGAACAGAACTGGAAAGGCTGGCGTCAAAACATTTTTCTCAGGATTTTTTCGCAGATCTCAGAGGTTAATGGTGATTTCAGCTGATATTGTGTTTTTTATTTTCGTTATGTGTGATAAAATATATCGCAGTAAGGTCGGGGGTGAACCGCTGTGAGAAGCAGGAGCTCTGCCAGAGCTCCCGCCAGGCTCCGCGATATGTTAAATATCTTTCGGGGTGAGCTAACAGCTGTGGTGGGAGCGGGCGGCAAGACGGGGACAATGAACAGGCTGGCCCGGGAGTTTAAATACAGAGGAGTCATCTACACCACCACAACTGCTCTGCTTGTGCCGGAGGAGCTTCCCTTCCGGCTTAAGATTGTGAAGAAGGCCGGTGCTTTTCGTGAGTCCGTTAGAGAATACGGAAAGAATCCGCGAAAATCTTCGACTGCAGATTCTGAAATGCTGGTTATAGGCAGCGGTCTGGTCAGGGCCAGACCCGGTTCTGAGAGAAGGATGAAGCTTAAAGGTGTCGATCAGAACTGGACGGCAGAGGTGAGTGATGAGCTTTCCTCTCTGGTTATGCTGGTGGAGGCCGATGGTGCGGCCTCACACAGCATCAAGTTTCCGGCTGACCATGAACCGGCTCTGCCCGCCGGTCTGGATAATCTGCTGGTGGTACAGGGAGCGGCTGCAGCCGGCAGAGAGCTCAGTTCACCTCACTGTTTTCGCTCTCATCTGCAGAGATCGAGGAGATATGCCAGCCTGGCTCTTTACAGGGAGCTCTTCGCCGGCGATTGTGGCTATGGTCCCTATCTCAGGGGCAGCCATGAAAGCCATCTCATTCTGAGCCAGCTGGAGGGTGAGAAGCGAGATTTTTTCCGACGGCTCTGTTTTGAGCTGAAGAGGTACAGGAGGGGTTCGCCTTACAGCAGACATCTGGCACTCAACTATAGAACTGGATTTGCCGGTTTACACACAGGTTCTTTTCAGGGGTGAGATAATGACCATAGCTGATACCAAAATACTATTGCTGGGAGGGGGGGATCTGGCCAGCGGTGTTGCCTGCCGCTTCTTCCGGGCCGGATTTCCGGTGCTGATTGTGGAGAAAGAAGAGCCGCTGGCCGTGAGGCGGGAGGTTGCCTTTGCCAGCGCAGTTTACAGAGGAAATATGACTGTCGAGGATATCGAGGCCAAACTGGTAACAGATGGCAAAGAATGCGGTGAAGTGCAGGGAGAGGGATATATAGCGGTGACCACCTGTGAGAATTACCGGAATTTCTCCCCGAAATATAACAAAAGGGTTTTAATCGATGCCCGCATGTTTAAGGAGCGTCCCGATGACATTGATCGTGATCTGACTGATCTGGTAATCGGCCTGGGTCCGGGTTTCTCTGCCGGCGATAATGTCGATGTGGTGGTGGAGACCAGCAGAGATCACTATCTGGGCCGGGCAATCTATCAGGGTGAACCAGCTGCTTATACAGGACGTCCCGGCAGCATTCTGGGGCTGAGCGAGGAGAGGGTGATACACGCTGAGGATGATGGACTTTTCTCCAGCGGCCGGAGCATAGGTGAACATATCCGCCGGGGTGAGAGGCTGGGCGAGCTGGCAGGCGGGAGTATCGAAGCCCCGGTCGGCGGTGTGATAAGGGGACTGCTCAAACCCGGTCTGCAGGTTAAAGCCGGCACGAAACTTGCTGATATAGATCCCCGGGGTGAGGAGGAATATGCCTTTCACATATCCGATAAAGCTCTGGCTGTGGGAGGAGGAGCACTGGAAGCTGTTCTGCACTGTCTGGATATAAATTAGNTAAAATCACAATGGATGCAGATTTTTGAGGGAGGTCNTAATGTGAGAATTGATTTTTTGCAGAGGCTGCAGAGATCCTTTGAGGATGAGGAGGAATCATATCTTCTGACCGTGGTCTCTCAGCAGAANAAAGACAACTGCAATTTGAGNGCAGGTGACAGGATGCTCAGGGCCGAAGATGATTTTNATTTCAGCCGCAGACTGGATGCGGATATAATGGAAGAGCTGAAACTGGAGATGGAAAGGCTTCTGGAGGAAGGGCTGGAAGGGCTCTGCCGGATTTCGCCCTGTGGTCAGGATCTGGAAGTTTATCTCAGACCGCTGAGGACACAGCCCCGGCTTTTCATCTTCGGCGCCGGACATGTTTCGTCTCCGCTGGCTGAGATAGCTGAGCTGGCCGGTTTTAAGGTGGTGGTGATAGATGAGCGCACTGAACTCATGAAAGAGGAGAGGTTCACGGAAAATACAGATTTACAAGAGGAGAGCTATGAGGAATTTCTGGGTGATTTTCAGGCCGGCAGTGGTGATTATATAGTTATCGTTACACCCGGCCACCTGCATGACTATCAGGTTTTAGAGGAGGTCATCGAAGATGACTGGAGCTACCTGGGCATGATCGGCAGCAGCCGCAAGGTAGATCTCATCTTCGAGGAGATTATGGAAAAGCATGATATATCCGCTGAGAGGCTGGAAGAGGTCGATGCTCCAATCGGTCTGGATATAGGCAGCGAAACCCCCGAGGAGATAGCGGTTTCGATAGCTGCCTCTTTAGTATCTGCCAGGAGGTGTCAGAGTTGAACAGAGAGATAGTTGCAGAGCTTCTGCGCACCGCAGATGAGGAGAGAGAGGATATCGATCTGGCTCTGGCCACGGTGGTTAAATCTTCCGGCTCGGCTCCCAGAGATGACGGTGCCACCATGCTCATCAGAGAAGATGGCTCTATAACCGGCACTATCGGCGGGGGAGCGGTGGAGAAGGAGGTAATTGAGAGAGCACAGGAGATGATGGTAGAGGGGGAGAAGACACTGCGGGCAACTTTCGATCTCTCCAACCGGGAAGTTGCTCGAGCCGGCGGCATCTGCGGGGGCAGAGTCGATGTTTTGGTCGAAGTGCTGGATCTGAGAAAGGAGGAGAGCACAGATGAAAAAGGTTCACGTGAGTGAGGCCGTGGGAGAGGTTTTAGCCCACGATATCACCGAGATAAAACCGGGTGTGAAAAAGGGACCGGCTTTCAAGAAAGGCGATATAATCGAAGAGGATGATATACCCCATCTTCTCGATCTTGGTAAAAAGCATATCTATATAGTGGAGAACGGTGAGGGCAAGCTGCATGAAAATGAAGGGGCCAAAAGGCTGGCTGATCTGGCCCAGGGAGAGGGCCTCAGGCGGAGCCGGCCCGGTGAGGGCAAGATCAACCTGACAGCCACCCGCCGGGGGCTTCTGAAGGTTGATAAAGAGAGGCTGAAAATGCTCAATCTCCATCCGGATCTGATTATGGCCACCCGCCATAATAACACACCTGTGAGCGAGGGTGAGAGAGTGGCTGGCACACGGGTCATACCCCTGCTGATTGAGGAGGAGAAACTGGAGAGGGCAGAAAAAGAAGTTGGGAATGAACCGCTCCTCTCGGTAAAACCCTATGACAAAATGGAGGCTGCCGTCATAACCACCGGCAGCGAAGTATATGAGGGGAGGATTGAGGATGAATTCACCGATGTGATTGTGGATAAGATTGAGGATATAGGGGGAGAGGTTATATTTACAGTCCTTAAGCCTGATGACAGGGAGCAGATATCAGAAGCAATAGATGAGGCTCTGAGCCGGGGTGCTGATCTGGTGGTCTGCACCGGAGGTATGTCAGTGGATCCGGATGATGTGACCGAGGATGCGATCTTTGCAAGGGCCGATGAAGTGGTGACATATGGCGCTCCCGTCCTGCCCGGGGCCATGTTCATGCTGGCCTATGTGCGGGATGTTCCCCTGGTGGGGCTGCCCGCCTGTGCTATGTTCTCGGAGACGACTTCTTTTGATCTCATACTGCCCAGACTGGCGGCAGGTGAAAGGATAAGTGCTGAGGAAATAGCTGCTGCCGGACATGGAGGGCTCTGCCTGGACTGTGAGATCTGTCGTTATCCTGACTGCAGTTTCGGCAGGTGCTAATCCCGATCTTCCTCCAGAAGATAGATGAAGCTCAAAATCTCGGCCACAGCTTCGTAGAGATGAGAGGGTATCTCCTCACCGGGCTCCATCTCCACCAGCACCCGGACTATATCCCTGTCCCGGCGGAGGGGTATCTCCAGTTCTTCTGCCTTTTCCACTATCTTTTCGGCAATCTCCCCTCTGCCTCTGGCCAGAATCCGGGGGGCTTTGTCCTTCTCTATCTCATAGCCCAGCGCTGCAGCCAGATTCTGCTCTTCTTTTTTCCCTCTTTCTTCTTCGTCCTCCATTATCATCACCTCCCGCTCAGGCCCTGAAATCGATGTTTTTATAGCTTTTCAGAATATCTTCCAGCTCCTCTTCACTTTGCGGTGTGGTATCCCCTTTTAGCAAAGTTTCAGCAGGTGAGCTTTGGGAGATGTCTTCCTGCCATTTCACGGAAACCCCCTGCAGGGCAAAATCACTCCTGCTCAGATTATGACGCA
>SL_8KL_010_SEDDRAFT_10003475_pt1 | contig 12983 bp, 15 predicted proteins | sample SodLakKL_010_SED_4_FD_11160 | JGI IMG/M metagenome (IMG submission 11160) | reverse complement strand
CCTTCCCGGGTTCTTTCTCCCACTCCGGCAAAGACAGAATATCCCCCGTGCTCGTAAGCAATGTTACGGATTAGCTCCATAACAACAACGGTTTTACCCACACCGGCTCCGCCGAAGAGGCCGATCTTACCACCTTTAGCGTAGGGGATTAAGAGGTCAACCACCTTAATACCCGTTTCAAAAAGCTCCGTGGCGGGCTCCTGGTCCACGAANGCAGGAGCAGGCCGGTGAATGGGATAGTGCATATCNGTTTCTACTTCTCCCAGTTCATCAAGGGGCTCACCAATTACGTTTATTAGTCTTCCCAGCATACCCTCCCCTACGGGGACGGTAATGGGACTACCGGTAGACTTGGCTTCCATGCCCCTTACCACACCCTCGGTGGGCTGCATGGATACCGTCCTTACGGCGTTATCCCCCAGGTGCTGGGCCACTTCCAAGGTCAAATCCAGATCCTGGTCTGGATATTCCAGTTTAATGGAATCGTGAATTTCTGGTAGGTCTCCGGCAGTAAATTCTATATCTATAACAGGTCCGATAACTTGAATGACCCTGCCAACTTTTTCACTCATATTCTAGTTTTCCCTCCTTCATACTTCATTAGTTGTTTCCATCTAGCAAGTATTCTTTAGCCTTCTGCGGCCATGGCTGCATTGGATACCTCCAGGATTTCCTGGGTAATGGAAGCCTGTCTGGCCCTGTTAAGCTGCATGGTCAGATTCTCTATCATCTCATCGGCATTATCCGTAGCGTTTCTCATGGCGCTCATCCTGGCGGCATGCTCCGAGGCCTTGGCCTCCAGTAGGGCATGGTATATCAGGTTTTCAATATATTTAGGCAGAAGGGTATGGATAATGGTTGCCTCATCGGGTTCAAAGGAATAAAGAGCCTTAGCACCCTTCTTTTCTTCCTCTTTTCCTGGCTCCTCGGACACGGGTTCCATGGGCAATAGTTTTACAATGCGAGGATCGTGCCTGGCGGGGTTGATAAACTCCGTGTAAACCAGGAATAATTCGTCAAATTCCTCTTCCCTGAAGCCCTGGACCACTTCCTGTCCGATATTTTTAATCCTTCTCCACTCGGGATAATCTTCTATATCCAGGTGAGTGGAAAAAAGCTGGTAGTTACGGCGTTTATAATAGTCCCGAACCTTTTTACCTACCGCAGTAATTTTGGTTTTAGCGGGATCTTCCATATAGGAAGTGGCAAAGCGCAGCAACCCCGAGTTGTAGCCTCCGCAAAGGCCCCGGTCAGCGGCTATTACCAGGAACCCTGAGTTTTTAACTTCCCTTTTCTCCACCAGTTCATGCTGCAGGTTGGGCATATGGCTAACCAGCCGGGAAACGATACCCTTCATCTGCTCCGCATAAGGGCGGGCGGATTCGGCTCTTTCCTGGGCCTTCCTGAGCTTGGCGGCAGCCACCATTTCCATGGCCCGAGTAATCTGCTGGGTATTTTTAACACTTCTAACGCGTCGTCTAATTTCCCGTAGAGCTTTCATTTAGTCACCACCTTTTCTCTTCACCGGGTTAGGACTCGGTTACCGTTGCTGTTTCCTGGGATACCATAAACTGGCCTTTAAATTCTTCAACGGCCTTTTTAAGCTTTTCTGCCGTGTCGTCATCCAGAGTCATAGTTTCTTTGAGGGTTTTACCCACGTCAGGATGGTTCATTTCCATGAACTGAAGGAATTCTTTTTCAAAACGGCTTACTTCCTCCACGGGTATATCGTCCAGGTACCCCTGGGTACCAGCATATATAATCATGATCTGTTTTTCAACAGGCATGGGAGCGTACTGGTCCTGCTTGAGGAGTTCCACCATTCTTTCACCCCGGCTCAGGGTAGCCTGGGTCGCTTTATCCAGGTCAGTCCCGAACTGGACAAAGGCAGCCAGCTCCCTGTACTGGGCCAGGTCCAGACGCAGCCGGCCGGCTACCTGCTTCATGGCCTTAATCTGGGCGGAGCCACCCACCCGGGATACGGAGAGACCAACGCTGATAGCAGGACGGGTTCCGGCAAAGAAAAGGTCCCCTTCCAGGTAAATCTGTCCGTCGGTAATGGAAATAACGTTGGTGGGAATATAGGCGGAAACGTCACCCGCCTGGGTTTCAATAATGGGCAGGGCCGTTAAGGAACCTGCACCCCTTTCATCGTTAAGCTTGGCGGCCCTTTCCAGGAGCCGAGAGTGGGTGTAGAAAATGTCCCCGGGGAAAGCTTCCCGACCGGCAGGACGCCTGAGTAGTAGGGATACCTCCCGGTAAGCCGCGGCCTGTTTGGAAAGGTCATCATACATGCAAACTACGTGCTGTTCATTGAACATAAATTCTTCACCCATGGCGCAACCGGCATAGGGGGCAATATAAAGGAGGGGCGCCGGGTCACTGGCGGAAGCTACCACTACGGTAGTATATTCCATGGCCCCGTGCTCTTCCAGTACATCCACCACCGCGGCAACGGTGGAAGCCTTCTGACCTACTGCCACGTAAATGCAGTAAATATCCGAATCCTTCTGGTTAAGGATGGTATCAATACAAATAGCCGTCTTACCAATTCCCCGGTCACCAATGATTAACTCCCTCTGACCTCTTCCAATGGGGATCATGGAGTCAATAGCCTTCAGACCCGTCTGGACAGGCTCATTAACAGGCTGCCGGTGGGTAACCCCGGGGGCGATAGCTTCGATGGGACGAAACTTCTTGGCGTTAATGGGTCCTTTGCCGTCGATAGGCAGACCCAGGGGGTTAACCACCCTTCCAATAAGTTCCTCTCCTACAGGAACCTCAGCAATTCTTCCCGTTCTTTTTACCGTGTCCCCTTCCCGGATTGTTTCGTAGTCTCCGAGAATAACACAACCAACACTATATTGTTCAAGGTTTAAGGCCATTCCGTAAATTTCACCGGGAAACTCAATGAGCTCACCGGCCATACAGTTTTCCAGGCCGTGGATTCGGGCCACACCGTCACCTACATAGACAACGGTCCCTATATCTACAAGTTCCAGCTTTTCTTCATAACTTTCAATTCTCTGTTTGATAATAGCACTAATTTCATCTGGCCTTACACTCATTCTCCCTTGTCACCTCATTTCATTTAGACTTAGAGACTGCCCTGGGTTATGTTATCATACATCTGGGCCAGCCTGCGGGTAATGCTGGCATCCAGAACGGAATCACCAATCTTGGTGATCACCCCTCCTATAATGGAGGGATCGGTTTTCATAACCAGGCGAACCTCTTTACCCGTATATTTTTCCAAAGCTTTCTTGATTTCATTTTTTAGCTCGTCCCTTACTTCTATGGCCGTTGTTACTTCTGCTATAGCCACGTTTCGGGTGTAATTAGCCAGGCGCACATATTCCATAAAAAGCGCCTCAACTATATCAAATCTCTTCCGGTCCACTAAAAGCTTCAGGAGATTGACGATTTCCGGGTTCTCCAGTCCCTTAAAGATGTCTGCAACGATTTCCTTCTTTTCTTCTCTGTCCAGGAGGGGATGCTCTAATACCGCCTTGATCTTATCGTTTTCCTTTAGAAAGTCCACTACTATTTTTAAGTCTTCTTCCAGTTCATTGATCTTGTTTTTCTCCTGGGCATAAGAGTGGAGGGCAGAAGCATATTTGTTAGCTATCGCTTGTACCGTCATTGTATTCCCCCTACCTCGTCAAGGTAATCCTTGATAAGTTTTTCCTGAGCAGCATGGTCGATATTTTGCGCCAAGATTTTTTCCGCGATATCCACGGACAGACGGCCGACCTCATCCCGCAGTTCCATGAAGGCCCTTTCCTTTTCCAGGTTAATTTCCTTTTTGGCCTGCTCAATAAGGTTCTGCCCCTGCTTTTTAGCTTCAACCTTGGACTGGTTTATCATTTCATCACCCTGCTTGGTAGCCCGGGCCATGATGTCCGAAGCTTCCTGCTTGGCTTCCTGGAGCTGCTTCTCGTACTTTTCCCGGGTTTTCCTGGCTACTTCCTTATCCTTTTCCGCTTCTTCAATAGAATTAGCAATTTCATCACGCCTCTTTTCCATGAAGCCGGCGATAGGCTGATAAAGGAGCTTTCTTAAAAGCAGGTATAAGATTACAAAGTTTACTAGCTGAAAGGCATATTCTATACTGAATTCAACCACATTTTTTCCCCCTTTCGTTTACAGTTTGCTGTTCCCTGGGATAAACCACCAGGGGATCCCCAAAAATTAAATAATGGCACTATTTTACATGAAGGGGTTAGCGAACAGCAGGATAAGGGCAACAACGAGAGCATAAATACCGGTTGTTTCAGCAACAGCCTGACCAAGAAGCATGGTTCTTAAGATATCACCCTGGGCTTCAGGCTGACGACCAACGGCTTCAGTACCTTTACCAGCAGCGTAACCCTGACCAATCCCAGGACCAATACCTGCGATCATAGCAAATCCTGCACCTAAAGCGGAAGCGGCCATAATAATAGTTGTAGCATCAATATTCATTAATTATTCCTCCCTTTATTGTTTATTTACATTTTATTACTTTAATTTTAAGTACTCAGTTAAGGCAATTTTATGCCTTATTAATAACCTGCGCTAACACTTATAATTTACGATTATCTTCTTTATCCTACACAACGACACTAGTTTCTCTACTTTCTCTGCGGTGTTCTCTTACGGGCCCTGAGCCTGGAAACCCCTCCCTTCGACAAAAATGTGCCTTATAATTTTTTAACTCCCTCTCCCTTAACTTTCCTATCCCTCCATACCGATGGTTATATAGGTCATGGTAAGCATAACAAAAATAAATGCCTGGATTAGACCTACAAAGACATCAAGGTAGAGGTGGGGAATGATGGGAATCAGGATAGGTGCGAAATGGTATAGAAGGCCCAGCATAACCACGCTTCCCAGCATGTTTCCGAATAGACGGAAACCTAAAGAGACGGGGTTCGCCAGTTCCGAGATGACGGTCAGCGGCACGAGAAAGGGTATGGGTTCAAAGAAGCTCTTGAGGTAGCCCCCGACACCCTTTTCCTTTGCTCCATAATACTGGGTTAAGAGAAAGGTGAGTACTGAGAGGACAAAGGTGGTATTTAACGAGGCTGTGGGGTTACGTATTCCTATGACTCCGGTCAGATTGGAAAATACCAGGAATAAGGCCAGGGTCGTCATATAAGGTGCAAAGTACCTCCTGCCTTCACCCATGGTACTGTCAATCAGGGAGTGGATACCGTCAACAACCACTTCAAAGAAATGCTGCAGACCCCGGGGCACCATGGTCATACCCTTGGTTGCTAAAACGGACATGACAACCAGGGCGGCCATAATGATCCAGGTGGTAGTAACGGTTTCTGTGATGTAGTGGCCGTTAATCTCAAAAACCACAGCCGGGTCAAAATCCAGCTCGTTGCCGGCACTAGCCATGTTCACTGCTGCGTTTAAAATAATTGACATCTTCTTCCCTCCTCCTTTATAATATATTTGTTTTTAAACCTGCATCTTTATTTAATTAAAGCCTTAAAGGGTTAGTCTCCTTTTTTAGCCAGCTTGCGGGAATATTTTCAAAAAACTTTCCTGGAGGGAGGTGAACACCCGGCCTCCCAGGATAACGATCTTGGGGAGAACAAGGCCTATTACCACCCAGTAGAAGTTAATGAAATCTATAAAAATGGCGCCTATGAGGACAACTCCCGCAAAGGCTTGTCTAATTATGTAGCGGGAGTAGGTATAGGTAGAGGCCTGGCCGGAAGACATTTCGGCGGCACTTTTCACAGAACCCATGAGAAAATAAAACTTCAACAGGGCTGTCCCGGTACCTAAAATAAGGCCTAAAATGGCCGAAAATTCTTGAAAATAAAACAAGAAGGGTAAAGCTATCAAGGAGATTTTTATGCATTTTATCGTTATTTCGTACCACAGGGCTTCTACACTATTACTCTTCATGGTTTAATTACCTCTTTTTCATCAGTATCATGTATGCGCTCCTGAAACCCGAATAAATGCCCGACAATAAACAAATAATTAAAACCCATATACTATCAAGGTAATTGACCATAATCCAGCGAGCCACAAAAACCATAAACACTATAGGGGTAACAATAACCAGCCCAATTTGACCGACGAGACCTACATATTTAAGGGGACCCAGGTCAAATTTTTTTGGGGGTTCCTCTTTCTTGTTTTTTTTGGAGTTATTATCTGTCAAAAATAAGACCACCTTTTACCGGTAAAAGCATACTTAAGCCTGGCAAATACCTTAGAAATAATAGTTTGCAGGCAAGTATTTACCTCTACACTTATTCGACGGAACTTTATAAATCCCTGCTAAAAAAATTATTTTTTTTCCCCTGGATAAAGCCAGAAAGGGAAAGGGCTCGCCACCAGAAAACCCCCTACCAGGAGGAAGAGGTAGTAGGTAAAAAAACGCCAGGCCACTACAAAAATGCCTAGAAGATGGGAGGGAACATGGGGTGAGAAAAAGGTAGCCAGGCTGATTTCCACAAATCCGCTACCCCCGGGAAGAGGGGCATAAACCATAATAAGGATAATAAGGATTTGCCAAATTAAAAGATTCCAGTATTGAAACTCCAGACCCAGGCCTGCCATAATCAGGGGAGGCACCAAAAAATAGGTAAACCAGTAACCCAGGGTGAGGAGGGCTGGCAGCATCAGCTTCCTTTTCCTTCCCCTTCCCAGGCGGGCCAGGGAGTCCTGGAACTGTTCCCCCTCCCGGCGAAGGCCCAGGAAAAAATCCCTTAAAGAGGGTGAATCTGCTACCTTCCTCAGAAAGGGAAGGGATTTCAAAAAACGAAAAAAAGCAATTACCCTGCGGGGGTACAGGAGAACCACCAGGTAAAGGGGGGAGGAAAGGATCAGCAACAGGAGGGCCAGGCGAAAAAAATAATTCATGGCCAGGCCTCCCTCAACCCTCCCCTGGTACAGGGCAAAAAGAATAAGACCTGTCACCAGGAAAAATGATTTGGTCAGGATGTTACGTATAATTAAAAGGGTAGTGGTGGTGCCCAGGGAAACCCCCTGCCGATGAAAATAATAAAGGAGGGAGGGCCATTCCCCTAAAGCCATGGGGGTTATCCCCGCAAAGAAAAAGGAGCTTAAAAATATTTTGACACAATCCAGGAGTCCCGGTATTCCCGGAGCCCCCTCCCTCTCCACCCCCTTAATAATGAGGTGGAGCCGCAGCCCTTCCAGGAACCAGGCAGCCACTACTGTCAAAAAAGCTAAAAAGAGGTAATGGGGCTGGACCCTTTGGAGGCTTTCATAGGTTTCCTGGGAAAAGGTAAAGTAAAGGATAAGTCCCATGGCCAGCAGGCTGACCAGAAAGGAAAGGAAAAGGCCCTTCTTCTGGCGGGAAGTAAAATTGATGCTCAATTATCTATCACCACCTGGTTTTCCCGCATCAAAAATATGTTATGCCTGAAGGGACCAAATTATTACCCTTTAAGGGAAAAGAAAAAGGGGAGCTAAGGGTTAAAGGGAGGAGGTAGTTGGGAGGAAAGGCCGAAGGAATGGAGGAGGATATCCCGGATGCGGGGAGAGGCTTTTCCATCCCCGTAAGGGTTTACCGCCCGGGCCATACTTAAGTAATCCTCCCCATCCTGGAGGAGCTGGGCCCCTCCCCGGTAGACCCTTTCCCGGTCCCTTCCCACCAGGCGCACTGTGCCCCTTTCCACAGCCTCGGGGCGCTCGGTATGCTCCCTTAATACCAGGACGGGCTTACCCAGGGAAGGGGCCTCCTCCTGGATTCCCCCCGAATCGGTGAGGATCAGGTAGGAACGGGCCATAAGGTTATGGAAGTCCCCTGTGGCCAGAGGCTCCAGCAGGTACACCCGGTCCTTATCTCCCAGGAACCTTGAAACCGTTTCCCGGACTGCCGGGTTTTTGTGGACGGGAAAAACCAGGCAGGTATCGGGAAAATTATCCACCAGGTCCGCCAGGGCCTGGCATATTTCCTCCAAGGGTCGGCCCAGATTTTCCCGGCGGTGGGCCTCCACCAGGATAACCCTCTGGTTTTCGTAGTCCAGGTGGTTCAGTTTTTCTTCTTCAAAGAGGTGGTCTTCCCCNACCGTAGTCTGGAGGGCATCAATGACGGTATTGCCNGTAACAAAAATGGATTGGGGGTCTACCCCTTCCCCCAGTAGGTTTTGGGCTGCNCCCCGGGTGGGAGCAAAGTGGANNTCCGCCAGGNCCCCCGCCAGTTTCCGGTTCATCTCTTCGGGGAAGGGGGAATACTTTTGAAAGGTGCGCAGNCCCGCTTCCACATGNCCCACCTTAACCTGCTGGTAATAGGCTGCCAGGCTGGCGGCAAAGGTGGTGGTGGTGTCCCCGTGGACCAGGACCAGGTGGGGCTTATCCTTCAAAATAATTTCTTCCAGTCCCTCCAGGGCCCGGCAGGTAATCCCCGAAAGGGTTTGACGGTCCTTCATGATGTTCAGGTCTTCCTGGGGAACCAGGTTGAAGAGGTTTAAAACCTGGTCCAGCATCTCCCGGTGCTGGGCAGTAACGCACAAACGGCTTTCAACCCCCGGGGTTTCCTTAAGGGTCCTGACCAGGGGAGCCATTTTTATAGCTTCGGGACGGGTGCCAAATATTGAAAGTATTTTTAAGGTTTCCATCAGGTAATCCACTCCACCTTTCCATCTCCCTTCCAAATTTTAACGGTGATTCCCGCTTCCGTTAAAAAGTCCATGGCCCGGGAGTCGGGGTAATTGTCCTGGATAATAATGCCCTTCACCCCGGCATTTATAAGCATTTTGGCGCAGAGGATGCAGGGCTGGTGGGTAGCATAAAGAACAGAATCCTTGATGGAAAAACCGTGGAGGGCTCCCTGGATAATCACATTTTGCTCCGCATGAAGCCCCCGGCAGAGCTCGTGGCGCTCCCCCGAGGGAATATTCATCTTGTCTCGCATACAGCCCACCTCATCGCAGTGCTTCATCCCCGATGGAGGACCGTTATAACCTGTGGCCAGTATCCTTTTGTCCTTGATGAGAAGTGCTCCTATCTTCCTGCGCAGGCAGTTGGACCTGGAGGAAACTACCCGGGCAATCTCCATAAAATAAGCATCCCAGCTGGGCCGCATTCTTCATTCCTCCCCTGATAAAAATGATAAAAATACCGGCTTTTTCCCCTGCCGGTTTAAAATATAGTATAAGTACTTTTATTTACGTATAAAGACGAAACTCCTGGCAAAGTTCATCGACCTGGTCGCAAACCTCTTTTAGGACCTTTTCCTCCTTCCTGCCCTTCATAAGGGTACGGTCTATAAGTTCTGCTATCCTTTCCATTTCCTCTTCCTTCATCCCCCGGGAGGTTACCGCGGAGTCCCTATGCGCAGGCCGCTGGTGACAAAGGCCCTTTCCGTATCATAGGGCACGGCATTCTTGTTGACGGTGATACCTACCCGGTCCAGAGTCTCCTCGGCTTCTTTACCGGTAATGTTTTTATTTCTCAAGTCCACCAGGACCATATGGTTGTCGGTACCCCCCGAAACCAGATTATATCCCCGTTCCACCAGGGCCTGGGCCAGAACCCGGGCATTTTTCAACACCTGCTGCTGGTAAAGGGCAAACTCCGCCTGGAGGGCCTCTTTAAAGGAAACGGCCTTGGCTGCTACCACGTGCATCAAAGGGCCTCCCTGGAGGCCGGGAAAGACTGCTTTATCCACCGCCTGGGCAAATTCCTTGGAACTGAGGATTAAACCCCCCCGGGGACCCCGCAGGGTTTTATGGGTGGTGGAGGTAATAAATTCCGCATGAGGGGTAGGGTTGGGGTGCAGGCCGGCAGCTATGATACCGGCAATGTGGGCCATATCTACCATCAGGTAAGCCCCTACTTCCCGGGCGATATCTTTAAAAATTTCAAAATCTATTTTCCGGGGGTAGGCACTGGCTCCGGCGATTATCATGCGGGGATGGCACTTTTTGGCTGTTTCCCGCACCTGGTGGTAATCAAGAAGGCCAGTATCCTTATCCACACCGTAGAAACAGGTTTTATAATATTTTCCCGATATGTTCACGGGGCTGCCGTGGGTCAGGTGACCCCCGTGGGCCAGATCCATGCCCAGAATGGTATCCCCTGCNTTGAGGACGGCCAGGAATACAGCCAGGTTGGCTGAAGCTCCCGAATGGGGCTGAACATTGGCGTGGGGAACNTTAAAAAGCTTTTTGGCCCTTTCCTGGGCCAGAGTTTCCACCACATCCACGTATTCGCAACCTCCATAATATCTCCGGCCGGGATAACCTTCNGCGTACTTGTTGGTTAGAACAGACCCCTGGGCCTCTAATACAGCCTGGCTGACAAAATTCTCCGAAGCAATCAGCTCGATGCTGTTTTGCTGGCGGTTGTATTCCTTTTCTATGGCCTCATATACATCTATGTCAAGGCGCCGCAGCGTTGACATCTTGCCTCACTCCCCTTTACCGCACTGGTTAATTATTTTCCCTACCCCCACCATATCTTTTCTCAATTTCTTCTATTTTATCAATCCTTCTCTGGTGGCGTCCCCCCTGGAAGGAGGACTGGAGGAAGACTTTTACTATTTCCAGGGCCAGGCCGGGACCGGTAACCCGCTCTCCCATGGTTAATATATTGGCATCATTATGCTCCCGGGCAGCCCGGGCAGAAAAACAGTCGCCGCACAGGGCAGCCCTTATACCGGGCACCTTGTTGGCGGCCATGGATACACCCAGACCTGTACCGCACATAATTATACCCCGCTGAAAGCGGCCCTCCCTTACCCCTTCTGCAGCCTTTAGAGCAAAGTCGGGATAGTCTACAGGCCCGGTATCAAAGGTACCTAAATCTTCATATTCAAATCCTTCCCCTTCCAGAAACTCTTTTACTCTTTCCTTGAGGGCAAGCCCTCCGTGATCGCTGGCCAGTGCTATTTTCATTTACTATTCCCTTCCTGAAAATAATTGTTTTTTCGATAAGGGCAAACTTTTTCCCTGATTTTATTCCTATAATTCTCTTTTTCCCCTCTATTTCCTGCCCATGGCATTATAAAAACCTAATCTTTCTTTTTTGTTTTCTCTAAAACCCGGAGAAGAATTCCGTTGAGTTCCTCCCGGATTTCCCGGTAGGACTCTAACGACCGGCCGAAGGGATCCTCCACATTCAAGGGGGCTCTTTCCCCTTCCTCCAGGATAAACTCCTTCAAAGTAAATACCTTGTCTTCCGCCTGGGGCATTAAAGCCAGGATAGTCTCCTTATGCCGTAATGTCATAGTTAAAATGAGGAAAGCCTCCTCAATAAGGGAGGGGGTGAGGAGCCGGGCCTGGTGATGGTCCACATTTATCCCCTCCTCCTCCAGGACCTGGCGGGCAGAAGGGGAGGCCCCTTCTCCCGGCAGGGCTGCCAGGCCTGCGGAAATAAATTCCAGCCTTTCCTCCTCCCGGGAAGGATCTTTTTTTTGTATATTCTCGGCCAGAGCCTGGGCCATTATGCTGCGGCAGGTATTACCGGTACACACAAAGAGTATTTTCTTTTTTTCCTTCATATAAATGCTTCACCTCCAGGATTCCCTTCGACAATTTCCCAGGAAATAATCTATTTTCCCCCCTTAATAACCCTGCCGGAAGCCGCTTTGCGCAGCCGGTTCATCAGGGCCAGGCCTATCCCCTTTTCTTCAAAGGTTTCCGCCAGGATAAAATCTACACCCAAGCTGTCCAGGCGTCGAAGGGCGTAGAAAAGGCGGGCAGCCATTTCCGCCGGGTGATTCCGGGGGCCCAGGACCTCCACCACTTCCCCTTCAAAAAGGTCCTGGTTTTCCCGGGACACCAGGAGCCCCACCTTTTCGCCCCGCTCCCGCCTTTCCCGGCATATTTCCTTCATCTTTTCCGCCATCTGGTCCCGGCTTCCCTCCACCAGGAACATGGGAGCCCGGGGGGCATAGTGGCGGTACTTAAGGCCCGGAGAAGGAGCCGCCCTATCCTTATAAGAGAGGTCAGGGGGAATCTCCACTTCTCCCAGGACTTCCTGGAGCTCCTCCAGGGTTACCGCCCCGGGACGAAGGAGGAGAGGCTTTTCCCCGGTGATATCCAGCACTGTGGACTCCAGGCCCACCAGGCAGGGTCCCCCGTCCAGGATAATTTTTACCTTCCCCGCCAGGTCCTCCACCACATGCTCCACCCGGGTGGGGCTGGGACGTCCCGAAAGGTTGGCGCTGGGGGCAGCCAGGGGAAACCCCGCCTCTCGTATGAGGGCCAGGGCCACGGGATGAAGGGGCATCCGGAGGGCCACCGTTTCCAGTCCCGCCGTAACCTCCAGGGGAACCCGGGGACTTTTCTTTAAAACCAGGGTAAGGGGACCGGGCCAGAAACGGGCAGCCAGAAGCCAGGTGTGGGAAGGAATGTCTACTGCCAGGTCCTGCAGGGTGTCCAGCCGGTCCAGGTGTACTATAAGGGGGTTATCCGGGGGCCTTCCCTTGGCCCGGAATATTTTTTCCACCCCTTCCCCTGAATAGGCGCTGGCTCCCAGGCCGTAAACCGTTTCCGTAGGAAAGGCCACCAGGCCTCCCTGGCGCAGGAGGGCAGCGGCTTTTTTTATTCCTCCTTCGGCTTTTTCCAGGTTTTTGGCGTCGATGAGGAGGGTTCCTTTGACTTTGCGGTACATGGCTCCTTCCTTTCGGGGGCGGGAGGTTAAGGGGGAGGGAGGGATTTATAAAGGGGAAGTTGGGGAAAAGGGAGGGATTATGGGGAGGTGGGGTATATATTTCCCTTCCCTTGCCCCTCGCCCCACCTCCTGTGGGGCTCCCTCTGGTCGACAGTCTTTTCGCCATCACGGCTTCAGCCTGTCGAAACAGTCGGTCCGGGAAATATATACCCCACCTCTAGCCNGGTTCCCTTTCCTTCATTTAGCAACCATCTCCCAATTATAAATCCCCAAACCTCCACCCTAAGCTCCACACCCGGGAATTAAAACAACTTATAGGAGATCAAACAATATTCAAATAATAACATCCTTTTGGGGGGAATATATACCCCACCTCTAGCCTGGTT
>SL_8KL_010_SEDDRAFT_10003474_pt1 | contig 12983 bp, 12 predicted proteins | sample SodLakKL_010_SED_4_FD_11160 | JGI IMG/M metagenome (IMG submission 11160) | reverse complement strand
AGAAAGGCGGAGATGCGCTTTCCGAGCTTGTCCGGATTTAGAATGACCGTGAACTGCTCGATCACGCCGTCCTCCTCCAGCTTGCGCACCACGCCACGGGCGTAGGCTCGGGAGCAGTCCAGTTCGCGGGCGATATCGGTGTAGGACATCCGCCCGTTCTTCATGAGCAGTCGCAGGAGTCGCGTTTCGATGCTCATCGGTGCAACCTTGTGGGCAATGTCGAGAGGGTAACCCCGGTTCCAGCCCGGCACAATGCAACGGATAGGTACCCATTGCATCGCCACCGCTTGAACACCCGTTTCACGACGAAACCCGGAGGTGCGAAGAATGCCTGAGCTCCCCGACGTGCAGGTTTTCAGGGAATATCTCGACGCGACATCGCTGCACCAGCGCATCGCCAGGGTCGACGTACGACACGAAAAGGTGTTGGGGGACGTGTCGGCGCAAGCGCTGCAGCGGCGGCTAACGGGCAGGACGCTGGAATCGACACGCCGGCACGGGAAACATTTGTTTGTCCGGGTGGGCGAAGACGGCTGGCTGGTCTTCCATTTCGGCATGACGGGTTACCCCGAATATGCGAAGACGAAGGAGCCCCCGGAGCACGCCCGGGTGGTCATCGCATTCGAGAACGGCTTCCATCTGGCCTACGTCAGTCAGCGCATGATCGGAAGACTCGACTGGACCGACGATCCCAGGGAATTCATCAGGCGGCATCGCCTGGGGATCGATGCCCTTGACGACCGGCTCGATGCCGGGCGGTTTCGGGAACTGATCGGCCGAAAACGCGGGAGCATCAAGTCCGCCCTGATGAATCAGGGAACCATTGCCGGTCTGGGGAACGTCTATACGGATGAGATCCTCTTTCAGGCGGAGGTGCACCCGCGAACAGCGGCTTCAGAGACCGACCAGTCGACGCTGACGCAGATTCACCGGCAGATGCGACGGGTGCTTATCGTTTCGATCAAGTCCCGGGCGCAGCCGGAGCGAATGCCGGAAGACTTCCTCACTCCGCATCGAGGCGTCGAAGAAGCCACCTGCCCGCGTTGCGGCACTTCACTGGAAAAGGCGCGGGTTTCGGGCCGAACCGCATATTTCTGCCCGACCTGCCAGGCGATGCAATGAGCGGGAGAGAGCGATGCCGATCCACAACAAGCAGGTGGCAGAGCAGTTCAATCGACTCGCCGATCTGCTCGAGATCCAGGGGGCAAACACCTTTCGTGTCCGCGCCTACCGCAACGCCGCGCAAACGGTGGAATCATTGCCTCGCGATGCGCAGGAGATGCTGGAAGACGGCGAGGATCTTTCGGAATTGCCTGGTATCGGCGATGATCTTGCAGGCAAGATCAAGGAAATCGTCAATAACGGTGAACTGACGCTACTGAAGGAAACCGAGGAGGAGACCACCGCCGAGCTCGGTGAGATGATGAAGCTCCCCGGCGTCGGCCCCAAACGAGTTAAGGCCATCCACGATGCACTCGGCGTCGAGTCCATGGATCAGCTCAGGGCGGCCGCCGAGAACCATGAGATCCGCGAACTCGAAGGGTTCGGAAAGAAAACGGAAGACATGATCCTGCGGGAAATCGATCGCAGGAAGGACCACACAGAGCGCACGAAGCTGTCCGCCGTCGATCCCATCGCACGGTCACTGGAGAACCATCTCTCCGGGATCGACGGGGTGAAAAAGGTCGTCGTCGCGGGAAGCTATCGGCGACGGAAGGAAACGGTCGGTGACCTCGACATCCTGATTACCTGCCGGAACGACTCCCCGGTGATGGATCGCTTTGTCGGCTATGACGAGGTCGAGGAGGTCGTGGAGCACGGAAAGACACGCTCGATGGTGATCCTGCAGTCCGGGCTGCAGGTCGATCTGCGCGTCGTGCCCGAGGTCTGCTACGGCGCGGCGTTGTACTACTTCACGGGCTCCAAGGCGCACAACATCGCGGTGCGCAGGATCGCGCAGGGGAAGAAACTCAAGATCAACGAATACGGCGTGTTCCGGGGCGACGACCGAATCGCCGGGGCAACCGAAGAAGAGGTCTTCGAGGAGGTCGGGCTGCCGTTCATACCACCCGAACTCCGCGAGAACCGTGGCGAAGTGGAAGCCGCGAAGGCGGACAAGCTGCCGAAGCTGGTCCGGCTCGAGGACCTGCGGGGCAACCTGCATGCCCACACGAAGGACAGCGACGGAAAATACACACTCAGGGAAATGGCCGAGGCGGCGAAGAAATCCGGCCTCGAATACCTGGCCATCACCGATCACTCGAAGGCCGTTGCGGCGGTCAAGGGACTCGACGAGAAGCGGCTGCGGCAACAGATGGAAAGAATCGATGCGCTGAACGACGAGCTGGGCGGCATTCGCATCCTCAAGGGGATCGAAGTGGACATCCTGGAGGACGGCTCGCTCGATCTCGACGACGACGTGCTGGGGGAACTGGATCTCGTGGTCGGGTCCATCCACAGCAAGTTCGATCTTTCAAAGAAGAAGCAGACCGAGCGGGTGATTCGGGCCATGGACCATCCCAGCTTTCACATTCTGGGTCATCCGACGGGGCGTCTGATCAACGAGCGGGAAGCTTACGAAATCGATATGGAGAGGATCATGGACGCCGCACTGGAACGGGGGTGCTACATGGAGCTCAACGCACAGCCCGACCGCCTCGACCTCAACGATGCCCACTGCAAGCTGGCCCGGGAAAAGGGTCTGAAGGTGGCAATCTCGGTGGACGCGCACGCGACGACCGACCTCGAATTCCTCCGCTTCGGGATCGATCAGGCACGCCGCGGCTGGCTGGAGGCAGACGACGTGCTGAACACCCGCAAATGGGGTGATCTGAAAAGGCTCCTGAAGAGGGACTGACACCCATGGCACGGAACCGGGATTTCAAGAAGAACCCGAGCACAAGATTCAAGGATGTGGATGATCTTGGCGAGCAGGAGGCCAAAGACGAGATCGACGCGCTTCGGAAGGCTCGAATTCCACGATCACCAGTATTACGTGAAGAATGATCCCGTAATCTCCGATTCGGTCTACGACCGGCTGTTTCAGCGCCTGCAGGAGCTGGAAGAGGCCTTCCCCGAATACCGCTCGGAAAACTCCCCCACCCTTCGGGTCGGTGCCGCGCCAATGGACGCGTTGAACCGAGTCGAGCACACGGCACCGATGCTCAGCCTCCATGCCGCGCTCGAACGGGAGGAGTTCGACGAGTTTCACGACCTTGTCCGGCGTCACGCGAACCGCGATCGGGCCGGCTACGTGCTGGAACCGAAGTTCGATGGCGTCTCGGTCGAGATCATCTACGAACAGGGCCACTTCAACAGGGGCTCGACCCGGGGTGACGGGTATCACGGCGAAGATATCTCGGCGAATCTCCGCACGATCGGCTCGGTCCCGTTGACACTGCAAACGCCGGAACAGTGCCCGTCGTTCCTGGCGGTGCGCGGAGAAGCGTTTCTGCCCCTCGAGGGATTTCAGCAGATGAACCGTGAACGAATCGAACGCGGCGACAAACCCTACGCAAACCCTCGCAATGCAACCGGCGGGATCCTGCGACGGCTGGAATCGAAGGTCGTCGCCCGCTATCCGCTGGACGTCTTCTTCTATGACGTGCTCCGGGTCGAAGGCCGCGACTTCGAGACGCACTGGGAGGAACTGCGGCAGCTGCGCGAGTGGGGCCTGAAAGTCAACCCCCACGTGGATCGGGCTTCCGGCAAGGAGGCCGTGGCCGCATACCACGAAAGGCTGGGGGAGAAACGCGAGGATCTTCCCTACGAGATCGACGGCATCGTGATCAAGGTGGACGACCGCGCGCTGAGGGAGAAGCTGGGCACCCGACACCGCAGCCCGCGCTGGGCGCTGGCATGGAAGTTCCCCTCCCGGGAGGAAGTGACCACCCTGGAGGAGATTGTCGTGCAGGTCGGCCGCACCGGCAAGCTGACACCGGTCGCGTTGCTGCAACCCGCCGATGTCGGCGGCGTCACCGTGAGCCGGGCGACACTCCACAACGAGGGCGAGGCGCGCAGAAAGGACGTGCGTCCGGGCGACAGGGTGCGTATTGCCCGGGCCGGAGACGTGATACCCGAGGTCGTCGAGCGGGTTCCACAACGGGGCAGGAAGCGCGCGGAGGCCTTCCGAATGCCGGCAAACTGCCCAGTCTGCGGCACGGCGATCGTTCGCGAGGGTGCATATCATGTCTGTCCGAACGGGTTGCGCTGCCCGCCGCAACTGATCGGCCGCATCTTCCATTACGGGTCACGATCGGCGATGGACATCGACGGCCTTGGCGAGGAGACGGCCCGCGACCTGGTCGAGCAGGGGCTGGTGAACGATCTCGCAGATCTCTACGCCCTCTCCGTCGACGACCTCATGCAGCTGGAGGGCGTGGCCGACAAGACCGCCAGGAATCTTCACGAGGCCATCCATGAGACGCGAAAACCGCGGCTCGACCGCTTCCTGTACGCCCTCGGTATCCGGCACGTTGGCGAGCGGGTCGCCACGATCCTTGCGCAGGAGCTCCAGAGTCTTGACCGCATGCGCAGGGCCAGCCTGGAGGACCTTCGGCGAATGCCCGACATCGGGCCGGAGATCGCGCGTAGCGTGCACACCTTTTTTCAGGAAGAGGAGAACGTGAAAGTCCTCAAGCGGATGCAACGCCGCGGCGTCGACGTTCAGGACATGCCCGCGAAGCCGAAACGGCAACCGCTTCAGGGCCGGAAATTCGTCTTCACCGGACGCCTTGAGGGCTACACCCGGAGCGAAGCGGAACAGGCGGTCGAACGGCTGGGCGGCCGCGCGACGTCGAGTGTCAGTGGAGAAACCGACTACGTGGTCGCCGGCGAAGACCCGGGCAGCAAGCTCGACGACGCACGGGCGGAGGGCATCGAGATCCTGGACGAGAAACGATTCGAGAACTGCTTTCAGGATCCTGATCATCACCGAACCTGGCCGCGTCGATTCAGCTGCCGTGGCCCGCCTAGTGGGCCATGCGTCACTCGGTGTCTCGATCCCGTTGGGGTACGGGTGGTGTCGCTCGGGAAGCGACGCTGAGCGCGGTCACCGTCACCAGGATCAGGACCATGCCAAGGACCTGCACGAGCGCCAGGCTCTCGTGCAGGATCACCACGCCGAACAGGGTTGCGGTAACCGGTTCGATCATCGCGACGATCGAGGCCACGGCCGGCGCGGTGGACCTGAGCCCATTGATATAGAACGCAAACGACAGGCCCGCCCCAAACACGCCAAGTGCCGCGAACAGCGGCCAGTCCGTTGTTGTCAGTGCGGCCACCATCTGGGTGTTGTCCCCCGGGAGCATCAGGACGATGACCAGCACCCCGAAGGCAATCGTGAGGATCGCCTGCGGGCTGCCGTGCGAGCCGGCATACTTGAAGCCGAAGATGAACACCGCGTAGGACAGACCGGCCAACAGGCCCGCGCCGGCACCGATAAGGGTGACGCCGCTCGCGCCAGTGTCGTAGATCTGGGTAAGCATCACGATGCCGACCATCACCAGCGCGATCGCCATCAGCTTTGAGCACGGTGGGACTCTCGAGCTTCAGGGCGAAGGATACGAGGTAGACGAAAACCGGAGCGGTGTACATCAAGGTGGCCGCCACCGCTACGGTTCCGTTTGCGATGCTCACGAGGTAGAAGGAGAAGTTGCCTGCCACGCCCAGACCGGCCACGGCCGACCAGAACCACATCCGACCGCTCGCAAGCCCGCTGCCGTGGGGCCGCAGGGCAAGCCAGACGAGCACGAACAGCAGACCAATGGCACCCCGGTAGAACGAGACCACGAAGGGGTCCCAGCCCTCGGCCATCAGGATGCCGCCGATCCCGCCGGACAGCCCCCAGAAGAAGGCCGCCAGCACCACCAACCCCACACCCAGACCCATGAATGGTTCCCCTGCTTTGTCCGGAACCTGCCGCGAAAAGTAACGGAGCCTGGCTCGCCGACATGCGGAAAAGCGAACAGGATTCCCGGTGCGAGACCGAAACGCGGATCATACAGAGATGCCGTGCGTTGGTGAAAAGTGCACGGATGTAAGCACCGGAAAAGCTTGTCGTCCGTCTGCCGACGACCGCCAGGCGCAGTGTCTTTCTCAGCCTCGCTTCACGGCTTTTTCGTAGAGGCCCGGGAACCGGCCCTCCGGATCGCAGTCGAGCTTGAGTGACTGGTAGGTGTCGCGGTCCACTTCCGACCAGAAGGTCGCCTCGTCATAGGTGCTGCGCGAGTACAGGCTTTTCTTCCCGCCGTGGCGGGCCACCATTGCCTCGACCCGCGCGTTGTAGTGGCCATCCGGCTCGCTGGAACGGACCCCATCCCAGAACCCGAAGTTGATGTAGGGCGTGTCGGTGCGCAGTTCGAACAGGGAAAAGCGCCCGTCGGGAACCACGAACGGACAGATCCACACCGGGCGGATACCGATTTCGGCCTCGAATTCAGCCAGAAAGGCTGCGGCATTGGCGACCGGGATATCGACATCCTGAATCACCGACTCGGTGCGCGGGCGCAGGCTGGCAACCGCCTTCAGCGGCCAGCGGTGGCTTGCGCGCATGACCTTCTGGTAGGTGATGCTCGACAGACGCTTGCGGCCGAGCAGCAGCCGAACCGGCGCGAAGTGTGCGCCGACGTTCTTGCTGCACCAGAACCAGTCGGTGTCCCAGCGCCAAAGGTAGTCGTGGATCGTGAGGTAATCCTCCCGCCGCTCGCGCAGGCTGCGCCAGTACTGGCGCATCCAGGTGTAGTCACTCGCCGATGTCCCCGCGGGGAGCGACTCGACAAAATGGGCGCGGGTCAGCACGAAGTCCCCCGGGCCGAAGTAGACGCCCTCGAGGTAGGCGCAGGTCGGCCGGGCGCATTCTTCACGAATCCGGGCAAACAGCGCCTCGGGGTCATTGTGGCGGGTGTGTTCGATCCGCACGAACGGCGTGACCGGGATCAGTCCGATGCGAACCCGCGTTGCATAGCCGAGACTGCCATAGGAGTTGGGGAAGCCGTAGAACAGATCCGGGCGCTGATCGGGGGAGCAGGTCAGCACGCGACCGTCGGCCACGAGCACATCGAGTTCATGAACCGTGTGGTGGACCAACCCATAACGAAAGGCGCTCGACTCGATGCCGACGCCGGTCACCGCGCCGCCGACCGTGATGCTCTTGAGTTCCGGCACGATCGCCGGGGCGAGGCCGTACGGCAGGGTCGCATCGACCAGGTCGGCGTAGGGGGTCATGCCCTCGACCTCGGCGACTCCGGCAGCCGCGTCAACCTCGATCACGTGGTTGAACGCGGTCACGTCGAGTTCGATGCGCTCCTTTGCCTCGCGCGGGCGAAACAGGTTGCTGGTGCGCTTGCGCAGACGCACCCGCCCACGGGAATCCGCGAGCGCCCGGCCCAGGGCCTCCACGCGTGCACGGTGCGCGGACCACTCTTCAGCGGCGCGGCTCATCGGTCAGCGCACCGGCACATAACGTGTCAAGTCACCCCGGCTGAGCACCATCTGCCAGAGGTTGAGACCCCGACAACGGAACGCGCCGGCCGTGCTGTTCAGGTAGTAGCGCCACATGCGGTAGAAGCGCTCATCGAGGCCTTCCCGCTTCTTCAACTCCGGCCACGCGGCCAGAAAGTTCGCCTCCCAGGCCGTCAGGGTGCGATCGTAGTCCGGACCGAAGTTGTGCCAGTCCTCGAGCACGAACAGGCCCTCCTTGGCACGCGCAAGCTGGGCCTCCGAGGGGATCACCCCGCCCGGAAAGATGTATTTGGTGATCCACGGATCGGCCGTCATCCGGCTCTGATTGCCGCCGATGGTATGGACGAGCGCCAGCCCACCCGCCTTCAGACGCGAACGCGCCAGCTCGAAGAAGCCCCGGTAATTTTTCGGACCAACGTGCTCCATCAGTCCGATACTCACCACCCGGTCGAAGGGCGCCGCTTCCTTCGCCGCCTCCCGGTAGTCGCGGTGTCGGATGGTCACCGGCAGCCCTTCGCACAGGATGCGCGCATATTCGACCTGCCGGCTGCTGATGTTGTAGCTGACGACCTCGCACCCGTGCTCGTCCGCCAGGTAACGGGCAAGCTCGCCGAAGCCGCCGCCCAGTTCCAGCACGCGCATGCCCGGCTCGAGATGCAGCTTGCCGGCGATCAGCGCCAGCTTGGCGCGCTGCGCCTCGTCCAGCGTCGTCTCGCGGCCGTCGGCGCCGTAGTAGGCGCAGGTATATTGCATCGTCGGCCCGAGCATGGCCTCGTAAAGCCGGTTCGAGAGGTCGTAGTGCTGTTCGGCGACCCGTCGCGAACGGCGTCGGTTCTGCAGGTTGCCCATGCGGCTCAGCGCCACCTGGCCGAGCATCGACAACGACCGGAGCTCGCGATCGAATCGCGCCTGGAGCACGCGGGTAAAGAATTCATCGAGTCGCTCGACATCCCACCAGCCGTCCATGTAGGCCTCGCCCGCACCAACCGTACCCTCGGCCAGGACTCGTTGATAGACCCGCTCGTCCCGGACCTGCAAGTCCCAGGGCCGCGCACCGTCGATCTCGATGTCGGCCGTGCGCAGCAGCGCGGCCAATTTCTCTCTTGCAGACATGATCCTTCTCACTGCCGGGGTCGGATGCAGTTGAAGTCTGGCCGGTTCGGGGCTCGCAGGCCCTTCCGGCCGGACCCATCCAGGAAAAGAGTACTCGGCCCTCGCCCCCATTGGTCAAGCAGTATCCACAAGCCTTGGCCGCGGCCCAATCCAGAATCTCATTATCGCGATAGCTCAGCCGGTGGCGGCCCGCGGAGTCTGGAAGGGGCGCAACTGCAGGGGGACAGCCTCTGGCCGATGGTTTTCCGACGCCCGATCGGCGAGAGGGCTCGCCTCCTGCACGCAAGCAGCCTCCGCGAAGCTTTCATGAAGATCAGGATCCAGAAAGGCTCGAACAGGACACCCGTCGGAGCGTCCAACAAAGCAGCGTTGTCCGGAATCGGTCTTACTCAACGGGGGTGTCAGTCTTCTCCGACGCGCGAAACGGCCAGCCTTCGATCTCCACGTGCAGCGCGAAGACCAGAAAGCTACGGATCAGAACGATGAGTCCCAACACCAGCACGCTCTGCAGGCTGTAGTCCACGGCCACCGTGTTGACGATGTCGGCCGCAATCAGGAACTCCAGCCCGAGGATCAACCCGCGCACGCTGCGCCGGCGATAATTGACGTAGGCGCTGTGGGTTCCCCAGCCGCGACGGTCCGAGACATAGGCGACGGTTGCAACGATGAAACCACCGAGGATCACGAGGATGCCCACCCCTTCCAGCAGGTGGGCCAGGAACTCCGCCGAGTTGATGAAATGTTCGAGCATGACAGAAGAACCGGACCAGGCAGCTCCAGCGCCACATTGCGACATCCCAATCATACCCGCCTCGACATGGACGGGCGCAGCACCGCAGTATGCTCGCTATACTTCAGGAAGGTGCAAAGGCACGGCCTCGCAGGAACGACGAACGAATCCACGCGCCCGGACGCGAGTCAGGCGCAACTCGAGACAGTTTCCCCAGAGGAGGAGCCACATGAAACTCGACATCTACAAATCCACTGCCACGGACAACCGTCACTTCGTCGTGCCCTCGGACTCGGATATCTCCAGCATACCGGAACCGGTGGAAGAACCACCCGTGACATCCATCGATATCGAGGAAGGGCAGACCACGGTGTACCTCTCTGGATCGCACGCGATCAGCGATATCAAGGAATACGGGTATCACGTGATCGACGTGCCGGTCGACTTCACATAGCCGGCACTTTGGCGCCAAGCTTCGGGGCCGGGTATGACGGGTTCCTCGTGGGCCATGCGGGAAGTTCGGTGACTATGGCCCACTAGGCTTTCAGCCCGGCCTCGAGCCCCTGGCGCCAGTCATCGACGAAGGCCTCGATCGTCTCGATGAAGTCCGGGTCATGCTCTCGGCGATTGATGGTGCAATGGATCACAACGGCGTCCGGATCGGGCGGCAGACCGGTGGTGACGGTCCACGCGAGCGCGTTCGGGCAGCCCGGTAGGCTAAACCGAACGCCGCCGCGTATCGTCTCCCGGCGCACCTCGAACTCGCCCCATACGCAGTAAATGCGGCCACTGTCACCCGACTGTTCCAGCACCGAATCGATGGAGGCACACCAGTCCGGAAGACGTTCTACCGTGACCTGTTGCTCCAGCGCGCCGGCGTCAGCACCGATACAAGCCGTGCCAAAGAATTCCATCGCAGACTCCCCGGTAGATGTCGATCCCCGTGCCGTCTGTGAAGCGCATGTACGGGGGCAAAAACAGTGCGGCCGTTACACTACTCCAGGCCGGCCTCGCCCGAAAACCGATAGCGGAAGCCGGCGCTGACGAAATTCGACCCCCTGGCATCGCTGACCACCCCGAAGGCACCTGAGCGGTGGTGAATTCGAAGGAGCAACTCTCTGCGGGGGTTGTGGTCATGCGGCAGAGCGAAGGTGATCTCGACGGGCATGAAAACGAGCAGGCGGGAGGCAGGACGGCGGGGATGCCTCTCCACTTCCGGAGTGCGGAAGGCGTACGAGGGCCCGAGCCCGAAGGCAACCGAGGTGTTCACCAAGCGATCCCAGGGAAACCGGTTCCAGCGAACAAGAAGCGCGGTATTTAGCTCGGAGTGATGCTGCAGCCCGGTGTGGGCGGCTGCGTTCGCCTCCAGTTCCAGGCGCAGGCTCCTGCCGTATCCGTAGAGGGTGCGTGACCCGCCTGCGACCGCCAGGTAAGAGGCCCGGAACTCGGTTTCCCCGCGCAGGATGGCCCCGATGTTGTTGGCGCTCCATTGCGCGCCGTATCCGAACACGGACCACTCCCCGGAGTCGGGTTCCAGGGTACCCGCGCGGAAGATGAGCAGGACCACGACCAACGCAAGAAGCCATCCCCAGGCGGCGCGCGTGAACGCGTAGCGACGACCGCCTCGCTGGGCGCCTGCCCCGGATAGTGGCCCCATGAACATCAAGGGCCGCCGTCAACTTTCACGCTTACTCCCATGGCACTGCGCCACCCCCAGACGATGAAAGCTCCCTCCCCCGCCTGTGGCGGAGGGTTGGGGTGGGGGCGCGGCGTTGGGCCCGGCCCTCACCCCCGCCCCCGTTACTCCGGGCATCCTGCCCTCCGCCCTTCGGGCCCGCCTACGGCGGTTCGAAATCCGCTCCCGGCAGATTTGTCCGCAAGCGGCCCTGAGCGGCCAGTCGGCGGGGATGGATGAGGGCCCGCAGTCGGACGTAAACCTGACGTTCGGAACAGATCTGCGGCATTGACTCCAAGATCTGCTCGTCTTGCGGCCGAGCGGTGCGAATCATCGCGTGCATCGCGGATCCCGAGGTCATCGAGCCGATCCTCACCCACCTGGACACGAGAGCCGCCGATCTCCAAGCCCGACGGCGGCCGCCGTCACATCACTCAGAAACGATCGTGCGTCGGAGCGAACGCCGAACGCTGGTTTCGGCATCGGCGAGGAGCGGGCCCCGACCATCGAAAAGGTGCTTTGTATTTGCCTATACTCTGGCGAAGAAGGGTGGGTGTCGCGAATCTTTGCCAGGAAGCGCTTCCGGGGAAGCCGTCCACAATCCCCAGCCAGTGGTGCCGTTTCGCCCGTTGACGCCGCCTTGACTGGCACGAGTGCTGCACCGCGCCCTGCCACGGACTCCCGGAGAGGCGCAATGTTCCTGTCTTCCGCGCGAGCAATACTGATCGGCGTCGGCCTCTGTGCCGCCGCCCCCACCCTGTCGGAGACATCGGCACCGACGGTTCAAGAGATTGAGGCTGGGGAGCTTTTCCCTCTGGTCCCTGGTGAAAGCACGTTCGAGGTGGTGGACGGAGACGGAGAGGGACGGCAGGTGGTGCTGGAACTAAGTTCCGCAGACGGTGAAGGCCGCTGGGAAGTTCGATTTGGCGACTACAACATCCTCCACCTTTTCGAGCTCCGGGATGGCAGCGTGCTGCTCACCGGTCTGGACGTGCTGACGCAAGGCCAGACCGTGCTGTACGAGCCGCCCGTGGTGCTGCTTCCCAACAAGATCGTGCCCGACCGGACATGGAGCGCCTCTGGCAGGGCTACGGTCGTTAACAGAGAGACGCAAGAGGTTGTACACAAGGGCCAATACCAGCACCGAGTTTTGCCCATCACTCGAGAGCGGTTCGCGACTCGGGCGGGTGACTATGAAGGTTTTCTGGTGCCGATCGAGCAGACCGTCGACCTTGAGGCTCAGGCGGTGATCCGGTTGTGGCTCGACCTCGGCTTCTTCCCCGGCAAAGGTCTGGTGAAACGTTCCATGAAGTTCGTCGTCGACAAACCCTTGTGGTTCGGCTCGACCACANGGCGTACAGCAGATCTCGTCCNTTAGGGGCAGGTTTTACCNGCTCAGGCAGGNATGACCAGCATTTGAAGGCCGNCCACAGGGGAGTGGTCTGCCCCCTGAAGGGTGGCCTTCTTCAGGAGGGCGTAGCTCATTACTTTAACTCAATTATGGCTGCCTCATAGGCTCGCTCGATGTCGGCGATGTCGGCGGCTTCCGACGCCCCGCGGCGGCCGGCTTCGGCGATGATGACGGCGTGATCGAACAAGGCGTCGCGGTGGCTGGACAGGCGGACGTTGACCGCGAGCCGCGCAATGGTGCGGAGCATCTGGATAATGACTGCGGGGTGGGTAACCCCGGCTTGCCGGATCTGGTGGAAAGCGACGTCGATGAAACCACGGAAGCTCGACGCTCCGCCGACCACGCGCACCACGCCGGCGTTATCGCAAAACACCTCAGGCTGGAGTTCGCTCCGCATCAGTTGGCCGAGCGCAGCGCCCAAACGATCGATAACGGCAATGGCGGTGAAGGGGTCGTTGATGCCTGACGAAAGCGCGCGCACGGCAATTTCGACCAGGTGGCGGATCGAGAACTCCAGATCCTGGACCGGCGTGCGCTCTTCGCCGACCAGGATCGCAGCTTCGATTTCGGTCGCCAAATCCGGCTTGAGCAGG
>SL_8KL_010_SEDDRAFT_10003472_pt1 | contig 12987 bp, 12 predicted proteins | sample SodLakKL_010_SED_4_FD_11160 | JGI IMG/M metagenome (IMG submission 11160) | reverse complement strand
TACTGGGCCGAGTATCTCGGCAACCGAGAGTACGAACGCCGCGGCCCTGTCTCGTTGCTGGTCGAACCGGCGGCCCGGTTCGTGGCGCTGTTTGGTGTGGTNTTTATTGGGGGACTCACCGCCAACCTCACCNAAGAACCGCTTGGCGTGGTCGTCGTTCTGATCTTTTTCAAGACCTGTGCCGATCTGTTCCAGCACCGCCGCGAGCGAAAACGGGTGCTGCGGACTCACGAACACTAGCTGTTCAATCCCCGCCACATACGCAGTCAAGCATCTAGGCCTCACAAATTCCAGCAGGGATGAGTAAGCGACGAGATTGCTGAATACAGCCCTCTATATTCAGCACGCAGTTCGTATCAGCTCTGGAGGATTTCAACAGAGCTTGTGTTTTATAACCCGAACACGGAAATCTCGGCTCTCCAATCGACGATCAATTCATACATTTGTATAAAATGCTTTTATGCGTGAGTAGTGACCGACAGACTGTTCGGGTTTCTCTTCCACCGGAACTCGTTGAGCGTCTTGACAGACTCGTTGAGGACGGAATCTTCGGATCGCGCTCTAAGGCGCTCCAATACGGTGCACGGCTCGTTGTCCGTGAAGAGCGCTTGGAGCGTCTTCACGAACAGACCGCAGACGCCGCACGAAAAGACATTGAAGAGTGGTTGAAGCGAGAACGAGTCCCTTGATCTTAACGTCACCATCGCGAAGCAGAAGACCGATGACTGGCTCGCGAGCGATGTCGAGATTGAACTAATTGCAGAACCAAAGACATCAGTTGCAACCGGTATCGAGCTTCAGTGCGTGATGAGACATCGATCCTCGCGATATTGACTGAGCAGGCGGTCAAGGGCTCTGTGTCATCACATCGGCGAGGCAGTCGCTGAGTCAACGAGTGAGTACTCCCGATCCCGACTCGTTCCTTCCGCTTCCAGCAGATTGTACTGTTCCATCTTGGAGAGGTACGTCCGAACAGTTCGCTTCGTTCGGGGATCATCAACTTCCTCAGCGTAGTGCTCGTAGATTCCACTCGGCCCGATTGGTTCGTGTTCACGAACAATATCGTAGACAACCCGTTGATGAGGCGTGAGCGAATCCAGACTTCGTTGCTTGATCTGCACCCGGGCGTCTTCTGCAGCGCCGAGGAGGATGTCGTCGGTGATCCGTTCGTGGTTCTCGCGGTCTGCCTTCCCGGCTGCCGTCCGGAGGATGCCGATTGCGAGGCGGGCATCCCCTGCAGCAGCATCCGCGATCCGGTAGAGCTGTCTGTCGGTGATGACGTCTTCCTCAAGCCCCCACTTCGCGCGAGCGTGGAGGATGTCGAAGAGCTGCTCGTCATGGTACTTACCCATCCGGACGTGCTCACTGGAGCGGAGCCGGCTCACAAGGCGGTCGTCGACGCGGGTGTAGATCTCTTCCTCCTTGTTCGCAATACAGATGATCGCGAACTGCGGCAGGCTGTGGAGGTCATAGATGAGACTGGGGTCCTCCAGCTGGTCAGCTTCATCGAGGATGACGACGGTTCGCGGGCCGTCGTGCTGTTCGAGACGGTTGACGAGTTCGTCATGTGGGGTTGACTGACGGTGGATATCGAGGGATGCACCGAGGTCGTCGAGGATCTGGTAGAGCGTCCGGAATCGGGTGTGGTTTCGCCAGCAGTTGACGTACGTCGCCTCGACGTCAAGGACCTCTTCGCGGAGTCGCTCAGTAACAAACTTCGAGAGACATGTCTTCCCGGCACCGCTGGGACCGGTAACGATAGCCGTGTCGGCGGGCTCGTCGTTTGTAATCGGTTCGAGCACGCTTGAGAGGTGGTTGATCTCAGCGTCGCGATGCTCGACTTCCCGAGGGACGAACCCGGCACGGAGAACGCGAGCATCGCGGATCATGCGTAGTTGTCAGTCAGATATACCGGCAGGCGGTAAAAGCGTGACCGAGTCGTTTCCGGAATGGCCTGTATTGGTGGTGTTGTGTGCTCGAATATCTCGTTGCAGTCATGCGGTTTGTGATTGCTGAAACTAGCTATTTCCGGAAACTTCCGGAATACGCTGCTCTCGTATCCTTGTTGGAATACGCAGTGATGGCTCCATTGAAACCCTCCAGAGTGGACACGAGTTGCGTGCTGCATACAGAGCGCGAATGCAGTACGGCCTGAAGCTTGATTTAGCATACGGGATGCTATGGAAAGGTCAACCAATATTTGGGATAAAGTCTTTTTTCATGGCATACAAATCGGTAGCTATGTCAGTAGAAACGGATTCGCACGGTCGGCTGTATCTGTCCTCAGAACTACGGAAAAAATATGGCGAGAGATTTCACGTCGTTGAATACGAAGATCGACTCGAACTCATCCCTATCGACGAAAACCCGCTTCAGGCGATCCGTGAAGCTGCTGGTGACGCATTCGAGGGTGAGGCGATAGACGAACTTCGTGAAAGCGTGCGAGAACAGGCAAAAAAAGATGCTGAAGCAGGCTTTGATCGAGGAAAACGCGCAGTAAAGGACGGCGACGAATGACTGCGTACGTCGAGACAGACTATCTCCTTGCGCTCGCCAAAGACTCCGACTGGCTAAAAGATCGACCAGAGAAAACATTGGACGAGCATGATGTCGTCACCTCCACGTATTCATATTTGGAAGTCCTGCTCATCAGCGAGCGTTACGAGTTTGATTACATCAAGCTGTTCTCGAATATGCTTGAGGTCGTGCCCGTTGAGACAGATGAAGAACGCCAGATCGTGCTCAAGGCGGTGAAATATTTTGAAGAAGGAATGACCGCATTTGATTCCTTCCACGCTGCTACTGCCGAAACACGCAGCCATCCCATCTTGAGCTCTGACAAAGCATACGAGGAGGTCGATCCCGAGCGTATCTCACTGGAACCGACCGAGGACGAGTGATTCTGTTCGAGAAACTGGGCATTTCGATGAGTTCGTCGAGGAGTGTACGACTGGTCGTATTCTTCGGAACCTTGAGACAGAGGGGAACGATGTGCTGGTCGGGCGTGTGACGTTGCTTCAAGAACTTCGAGGAGTATCGAGCTACGGCACGCTTCGCTAACGGAAATGCTTCCTCGACAAATCGGAGCAACCGAGACTTTGGGAGGGTCTGCATCTGCTCAAACTACCGACTGAGCATTTGACATCCTCCCCGCGCTGAAGCGCGAGGATTCCCACGGTACCGCACCGCTGGGTTGGGATATTGTGGTTTACGACGGTACCTGTTCTTGAGGTGCTAATGCACCACCAGTTTCCTTGTCAAACAAGAACGTCGATGGCTGTGCCAACCAGCCGGTACTCCTATCGCCGTCCCCAGAACGCGAGGCGCTCTGGTGTGCGGACGAGACGCATCGCAACTCGTCAACGCCATCCGTAGCGGGACTCGGAGTTACTTTCTGTCGGATGTTCTCCGCGCCGTTCACATCTGCGTTCGCCGTTGTTCCGCATTCATCGCAGACGTACAACCCACGTTCAACACGATTCGCCCTGCGTTTGCGACCACAACACGAACACGACTTCGATGTATCTCGCTCGGACACTTCTTCGACCGTGATGCCTTCCATCTCGGCTTTGTATTCGAGCAGGTCCGTGAATCGGTCGAACGCCCACGAATGCAGGTCAAGGTTGCCGTGTTTGCCCCAGTCTTTCGCCTCGTCGTTCTCCTCGTCCTCACGGATGCCAGAGAGGTCGCCGATCACGATGGTTCCGACTTCCTCCTCAACACATCTCTGGACGATGTGCTTCGAGAGCGTGTGGAAGTAGTGTGTGCGGCGAGCCGACTTCTTGTGGTTCAACCGCGTGGCCTGCTCGGAGGTCGGATCGTCACACCGGGCAATCCGCTTGCTGAAGTAGTAGTCGTCCTGTTTCAAGCAATTAAGCGGATACAGCTCGGCGTGGCCATCCTCGTAGGCGAGTGCTGCGAAGTTGTTGATGCCGAGATCGACGCCGACGGTCTTTTTGCCGGGTGCTTCGGCCACTTCGATCTCGACTTTGCAGACGAAGTGCAGTTCCCACTCGCTCCCTGTCCAAACGACCCTGACTTGTTGGACGCTCTCGACGGTCGAGAGGTCAGTATCGGGGCGAGTCTGGTATTTACAGAGGATGAAGTCCGACCAGTAGTCCTTGAGGTTCGAGCCTTTGGAGAGCCGAACGCGGTCGTATTTGGTGTCGAGTTTGAAGCCAGCGGCTTTGAACGTGACTGTGGACCGTGGGTGTTCGTCGCCGTGTTTACGGTAGCCGGGCGGGTTCGCACTCAGATCTCCGTTTTGTCGTTTGCCGTACCAGCCGTTGAACGCCTCAGCAAGTTCTTGGAGGACTCGCTGACTTGACTGCGAATGCAGGTCAGCATAGCGGTCGTGGGTTTTGAGGTACGTGGTGAGCTCGTTGTGGTTAGGGATGTGGTCGATTTCATCCCAGATGCGACTGCACGTCCACCGTCCGACGTTCCAGAGTTTTGAGGCGGCGAACCCGAGCGAATCAAGATCGTCCTGTACACGAGACTGGTTCCGAATGGAAGCAGTATAAGTGCGAGTAACGACCTGTTTCGCCATACGTAACCCATGTAGAGAAACTGACTTGAAGGCTTGGATTGGAGCGAGCGTGGAATATCCAGTTGTGCCATCGACCGGTGGGTTGTGAAAGGAAGTGTCGGATTCATCCCCGCGCTGAAGCGCGAGGCTTTCTCCTCGATTCTCCGTAACCGCACGCTCGACTTCGATCGGTCGGAGACCTGCGTCAAGGCTCGCACCAACGAGGCTCGGGATCTTCCAGCCGTTCGCGCGCTCCCAATCCGCACGGGACACGTCCTTTTTCGGTTTCTCGAAGCGCTGGGCGAGGTATGATTTCAAACGGGCGCGCACCTCGGGAGTCACGTTGTTATATCGCGGTATGGACCCGTACTCTAAGGAGGCCTCACGGACTTTGTTCCGCTCCTCTCGAGTGAGGAAGTCCCGCGGAGTTGTCGTCTTGTTTCCCGAGGAGAAGCGGATCTGTGGCTCCCACTTCTTACCTCCGCGCACGTGAGCGCGCCACTTGAACAACATCATCACCGCTTTCTGACAGCAGTCTCGGTGAGCATCGCTACAGTCCTGATATGCCAACTCTTTCATCCATGCGTCAGCGTGCTCGTGCGTGACGGCGGTTGTGTAGTTCCCCTCTTCTTCCCAGACGAACCTGTAGAAATAGTCCATCCGATAGATCCGCGCTTTGATCGTCGTTTCGGCGTATCCTTCGGCAGTTTCTGGATTCTTGCCAAAGGCGAGAAGCCACTCAATGCAGTCTTCACGCTCATTACGGTAGTCGACGAGTTGCCGCGGAGCAAGGCGCTCTTCGGTCGGTCCGGGAACGATAGCGAAGTCAGTTACATCCATACTCTCACCGCCATATTGAGCACTGCGAGTCGGATTGCCTGTCCAATTTTCGTAATCGCAAGACGGCGAGGGGATCGGCCTGTCTTGTGAATCCGTTTGCCTTCGAGTTTCATGCTTACCTGAGGTTAGCACGGACTCGAAATCGCAAGACGGCGGAAAGAAGGAATGCTCCGGCGGGGATTTGAACCCCGGTCATTGCCTCGAGAGGGCAATATGATTGGCCGGACTACACTACCAGAGCGTGTCCGCGTTCTGCTTGACGCATTCGATGGTAAACCGGAGGTAAGTAAAACAGTTGCGCTTCGCCGTCGCCGTGGCGGAAATTCGCGTGTCAACACACCTCCTGATCGACCCGTGAATCGAACGCTAGCAGCAACATGAAAACGGTCGAGTGTCGTCGAGTTTAGAGTTCGACGCCGAACGGTGCGGCCGCCGTCGCGTTGTCGGTCATAGCCGTGAGCAAGTCGGCAACGGCATCGAGATCGTCGAGATCGATCACCTCGACGGGCGTGTGCATATACCGATTGGGGATCGAGACCGTCAGGGAAGGGACACCGCCGCGGGAGGTATAGAAGGCGTCCGCGTCCGTCGCGGTCCGGGTCCCGGCCGCCTGGAGTTGGACATCGATGTCTGCCCGCTCGGCGGTCGAACGCGCGAGGTCGACGAGCGCCGGGTGATTCGCGCTGCCACGGGCGATAACGGGTCCGGCTCCGAGCGTGACGGGACCGCGGTTTTCGGTCGCGACGTCGGGGTTGTCAGTCGAATGGGTGACGTCGATGGCGACGAAGGCGTCGACCTCGTCAAGGTCATACCCGACCATTCGAGCGCCGTTGAGTCCGAGCTCCTCCTGGACGGTCGAGACCGCGTAGACGGTCGCATCAACGTTCGCCTCGGCGGCACGGCGGAGCACCTCCGCGGCGACCCACGTGCCGGCGCGGTTGTCGACGCCTCGGGCGGCGATCCGCTCGCCGACGAGGTCGGCGACGGTGGAGGAGAAGGTGACCGGGTCGCCGACGTCGACCAGCTCGTTCGCCTCCTCGTCGTCGCGTGCGCCGATGTCGACGAACTGCTCGGTGATGTCCTCGGAGTCGTCCGTTTCGGGGTCACGAAGGTGGATCGCGGTCTGTCCGATGACGCCGGGGACGGGCTCGTCCGCGTGAACCGTGACGTGTTGTCCCTTCGAGACGGTCCGATCGGAGCCGCCGATGGGGGCGATCCGAAGGAATCCGTCCTCGAGGATGTCACGAACCATGAATCCGATCTCATCGGCGTGCCCGGCGACGGCGATGGTCGGATCGCCACCCGAATAGACCGCGACCACGTTGCCGTACGCGTCGGTTCGTACCGCATCGGCGTACGGTTCCACGTAGTCGATCCAGACCCGCTGTCCGGCTGTCTCGAAACCGGAGGGACTCGGCGTTTCGAGGAGGGAATCGAGGAAGCTGCGACGTGACTCGTCCATGAGCCGTGTTGCCGTCGAGGGGGTAAGAAGCCGACGTTCGGGTCGTGGAGGCAGCGACTGGACACGACCGATCCGTGCGGTGATTCGACGGGAGGTGCCGGTACGGGAGGGATCCGCCGCCAGCGTTAACCGGCTTGCCCGAGGAACCCCTTTTATGAGCGAGAGATCCCTGACGCTTTTGGAGATCCACCTCGGCGATGGAACGATCCAGATCGGACCGAGGACGATCGGCTCGAAGATGGAGACGGAAGCGGCGAGCGAGGCCGACGAGGCGGCGAACGACAACTCGGAGGCCGACGGGTGTCCGCTTCGAACGCCCCTGCTCGGCCTGCTGGCGCTCGGTGTCGTGGCGGCGATAGCAGCGGTCGTGTGGAAACAGGTCGGCGCGCGTGACCTCGATGACGCCGTGGCGCTCGACGATCTCGACGACTGAGTGGATAGGGACGTCTTCGACGGCGAAGAGCGGTGCGGACGTGGATGAAGGGGTCGCAGGCGTCGCCCGAGAACGGCGCGGACGTGGATGAAGGGGTCGCAGGCGTCGCCCGAGAACGGCGCGGACGTGGATGAAGGGGTCGCAGGCGTCGCCCGAGAACGGCGCGGACGCGGATGAAGGGGTCGCAGGCGACGTGGAAGCGGCGTCGGCACGGATCGACACAAGCGATTTGTGAGCGGCGCACTTCATAAGAATATGAACGTGTTTCGAAGCCTCCGGGCGGTCGTCGAGGCCTCCGGCACCGGCGTCATCGATTGGGAGAAAGCCGCCGAGGCCGCGAAGGCGAGCACCGACCCCGGATCGCTCGAGTTGTCCCCCGCCGAGCGTGACGGCTACGCCACCGACGTGCGGGACGCCCGCGACCGCGTCCGTGCAGTGTCCGGATTACGATTCGACGTTCCGGGGTCGGTGGAGGTACAGAACCGACACCACTGGATCGACGCCAACGTGGATACCATCCGGAACGTGATGCGGCCGATCGAGGGGGCGGCCGCACCGCTCCTCCCGGATCTCTCGCGGGTCGCCAACACTGGCTCGCTCGCGTTCACGCTCGGGTTTCTCGGCCGCAACGTCTTAGGACAGTACGATCCGCTGCTGCTCGCCGACGAACCGGTCGACGAGCACGGTCTCTATTTCGTGCACCCGAACATCACCGCGGCCGCCATCGACCTGAACGTCTCGTACCCCCGATTTCGCCGCTGGATCGCCTTCCACGAGGTGACACACGCCGCCGAGTTCGGCGCGGCCCCGTGGTTGCCAGAGTACCTCGAATCGCGCCTCGAAGCGGGGGTCCAATCGATGACGTCGGGCGGCCTCGATCCCAGTTCCTTTACCGAACTGCAGGTGGCGATGACGGCCGTCGAGGGATATGCGGAGCTGCTGATGGACCGGGCGTTCGATGAGGAGTACGCCGACCTCAGGGCGAAACTCGACGAGCGTCGAAGCGGGGGGACGCCCATCGAACGGTTCGCGAGGCGCCTGCTCGGACTCGGGATGAAGCGGCGACAGTACGAGCGCGGGGCGGCCTTCTTCGAGGCCGTCGCGGATGCCCGCGGGATCGAGGCCGCGGGTGCCGTCTGGGAGCGCCCGGAGTACCTCCCGACGAACGAGGAGTTCGATCACCCGGAAACGTGGCTGCTGCGTGTCGACCCGTAGCGGGTCGGGGAGCGCCAGTAGTGATCCACGATCCGGGATCGATTGAGTCCAGTCTGCGACTGGGTAGGCATGAAAGTGAAAGCTTCTTAGGGCCGGCGGTCGCGGGATAGCGCATGACGAGCGTCAAGGACTTTCAGGTCTCGGAGCCGGCGACCGCCGACTCGCTCGGGCGGGGGCGGTTCGTGTTTACGGACGCCTACTCCGTGTTCGACTGGGGACGGATGCCGGACCCGATCCCGCAAAAAGGTGCGAGCCTCTGTACGATGGGCGCGTACAACTTCGAACTGCTCGAGGCGAACGGTGTCGCCACCCACTACCGTGGCGTCGTCGGCGACGACGAGGTGCGGTCGCTCTCGGCGGTCGAGGGGACCCCGACGGAGATGGCGATCGAGTTGACACAGGTCCCGGAGTTGCCATATCGAGGGTCGGATGAAGGGTACGGATACGACGCGTTTCACGCCGCCGGCGGGGAGAACTACCTCGTTCCGTTGGAGATCGTCTTCCGCAACCGTGTGCCGGTCGGATCGAGCCTCCGAAAGCGGGCCACGCCGGCCGACGTCGGCCTCGATGGCGATACGTGGCCGGCGGAGGCGGTCGACCTCCCGGAGCCGATCGTCGAATTTTCGACGAAATACGAGCGGCAGGATCGATACCTCTCAAGCGAGGAGGCGGACCGGATCGCCGGCGTCGCGGACATCGCTGCGCTCGAATCGGTGGCGCGCAAGGTGAACGACGTGATAAGCGAGCGGGCGGCCGCGACGGGATTCGTCCACGAGGACGGGAAGATCGAGTGTCTCTACATCGACGGGGAGATCCATGTCGCCGACGTCGTCGGCACGTTCGACGAGAACCGGTTCTCCCGCGGGGGAACCCAGCTCTCGAAGGAGGTCATCCGACAGTGGTACAAACGGAACCAGCCGGCGTGGGTCGAGGCCGTCGACGAGGCGAAGCGCGCGGTCGGTGGCCATGAGACGGACGACTGGCGGGGACTGTGTGCCGTCTCGCCGATCTCGCTGCCCGACGACGTGGTGGAGTCGGTGTCGGCGATGTACGCCGCCGGAACGAACGCCTACATCGGCGAGGAACGGTTCGATGCGCCCGAGATCGACGCGGCGCTTGAGGCGACATCGGCGCTGTGAACGGTCCGAGGGCTTCTTGTCGGTCGGGGTGACGGGCAGGCGTAGAGCCTCACCACGGGGACTTTTGCACGTCGCCGTCGTATATATACCCATGACGGACGATGCCGGATTCGGCGAGCGGTTGGAGACCCGGACAGGAGCCTATGTCGAGCGACTTGAGGCGTGTGCGGCGTTGTTGCCGGACCTCTGTGACCGATACGCCGCCGACGGGGACTACGAGGAGACGCTCGCGCGGATCGAGTCGCTGGAAAGCGAGGCGGACGACCTCGTCCGGGAGATCACGGCGATGATCACGGATGCGGGTGCCGACGATATCGGGCTGTTGAACACCCGGATCAACTTCAACCAATCCGCCCTGCTCGACCTCTATCGGGACCTCGACATCGTCGCGAACCACACCGAGCGTATCGCACAGGAGGTCGTGATGACCCGTCCGGACCCGGGAAGCGAACCCTTCGATCGGCTGCGGGAGATGAGCGAGGAGGTGGTCGTGATGGCCGAAACCCTCGCCGACGTGGTCGTCCGCTTCGTCCGCGGGCTCGCACGGGCCGACGCGAGCGAAACGATAGCCGACGGGATCGATGCGATCCGGGCGGCAGAGAGTCGATGCGATACGCTTCGCAACGCCGCCATCGAAGCGGCATTTGAGGACGGGTCGACGGCCGAGGCGTTGCTCCAGCGAGAGCTCGCCATCCTCCTCGATGAGCTCGCGAACGCGATGGAGGACCTCACGGACGCGATGGTGATCATCGCGAGCAAGGAGCCGGGCGTCATCACCGGCGGGGACGGGGCGTAATCTACTATCCTCCATGCTTCGCGGCGTGTGCCGAATCAACTGTGTGCTGAAGTGTCCGAATCGAGCGGCTGGTTGTTCGGGTTAGTATAAGCGGTCATGGGGGTTCGTGTCGGCGTTTATCGGTAGTGAGGGTGACCCGAGGCATTCGGTGGGGCGAGGGGGCGGGGACCGATCATCGCCTTCAGATCTACACCGCAACCTCACACCTCCCCAGCCTCACACCTCCCCAGCCTCACACCTCCCCAGCCTCACGCCCCCCCAGCCTCGCCACGGCTGGCGGGAACGCCAGCCGTGGGCTCCCTCGCGCTCGGCTTCGCGCCCGCCGGGCGCTCACCGGAGCGCGCCGACCGCCATGATCCGTTTATATACTCATAGGTAGAGGCGGATCGCTTCGGGCAGTAGGGCACCGGAGGATGAGCAAAGAGCGGACGTAGATTTATATCCCAATATGCGAAATTTTATTCAATGGAACAACACGTTCGGAGTGCGGTTATTCCATTTGTTATGCTGCTCGTGCCGGCGGTGTGGTATATCAATCGTAACGTGACGACCGAGCGGCTCCCACCCTACACCGAACCCACCGCGGGACTGGTCGCGGGCGCGCTCGGGCTGGCAGTGTTCGGTTCGCTCCTGTTCGCTGCAGTCGTGGTGGCATTCGTCGGGCCCCGGCGCAGCGAGGACGAGCCACACGAGTTGCCGTACCGTCGGAGGGTATTTCGGCCGGACGACACCGCCCTCGTCGTATTTGCTGGATTCATACTCGTCTCGCTTGTGTGGGCGCTCATCGGCTTGGCTGGTTTCGGGCCGGGATGGCTTGGGGAACCGCTGCAGATACTGCTGAGTCCGTTGGCGCTGCCCCTGTTGGTCCTTGCACCGCTTGCGATACAGTTTCACTGGGCGGTCCTCCTCGGACTCGTACTCTGTGTCCTGTGGATGTCGCTGTTGGCGACCGTGATTTCCGATCTCGTCCACCGCCGGTCGCTCCCGCTCATCGCTCCCTAACATCGAGCGGTATGCCCACGCGACCCATACGAACGACCGTCTCGCATCGTTTTTACTCGCCGCGGCCGCACCGGAGGTAATGAGTTATCGGATCGGGCTGGTCGGGAAGCCCTCGGTGGGCAAATCGACCTTTTTCAATGCGGCGACGATGAACGACGTGCCGGAGGGGGCCTACCCGTTCACGACCATCGACCCCAGCGTGGGTGAGGCGTACGTGCGCGTCGACTGTGCGGCCCCGGAGTTCGAGGAGACCTGCACGCCGAGCGTCGGCGTCTGTGCGGACGGCACGCGGTTCGTCCCGATCCGGCTCGTCGACGTCGCGGGCCTCGTCCCCGGCGCACACGAGGGACGCGGGCTCGGCAACCAGTTTTTAACCGACCTCAACGAGACGGACGTCCTGGTCCACGTCGTCGACTTCTCGGGAACGACGGACATCGAGGGCGAAGCGACCGAGGGGCACGACCCGCGCGAGGACATCGACTTCCTTGAACGCGAACTCGACGAGTGGTATCTCGACGTGCTTACCAAAGGGATCGAGAAATACGAGACCAGATATCACGGCTCGGACGCCGCCATCGAGGAGGAACTCGCCGAACAGATGTCGGCGTTCGGGACGGACAAAGACGAGATGAAACAGGTAATTCTCGCACAGGGGCTCGCCTTGGACCCCACCGAGTGGGACGAGCCGGACCGCGCCGAACTCGCCGCCGAGCTCCGACGGCGAACGAAGCCGATGGTCGTCGCCGCGAACAAGATGGACACGCCGACCGCACAGGAGAACTGGACGAGGATCACGACCGACCCCGAGTACGACCACCTCTCGTTCGTCCCCGTGAGCGCGCACGCGGAGAAGGCGCTCAAACGGGCGGCCGACGCCGGCGTCGTCGACTACGTCGCCGGCGACGACGACTTCGAGATCGTCGGCGACGTCTCCGCGGAGCAGGCGGCGGGGCTCGATGCCATCGGTGCGTTCGTCGAGACGTACGGCGGGACGGGCGTGCAGACAGCGCTGGAGGCTGCAGTCTTCGACGTGCTCGGTTGCATCGCGGTCTTCCCGGGCTCGGCGAGCGGATCGCGGGACGAAAAGGGCGTCTTCCGTGACTGCTTCCTCCTGCCCGCCGGGTCGACGACGGAGGATTTCGCCTATCATATCCACTCGGACATCGGCGAGGGGCTGCTCCACGGGACCGACTGCCGGAGCGGGCGGCAGGTCGGGACGGAGCGTGAACTCTCCCACCGCGACGTGATCGAACTCGTCTCGACGAAGCAGGCGGCACCCTGAACGGGGTCATCGCCGCCGTCGGTTCACAAGAGGACGAAAAGCGACTGAAACCCGATCGCTAACAGCAGGATACCGAGTAGGCCGAACACCACCCCGTGTACGAACGCGGAGCGGATCAGCGAGGACCCGGTTAGTCGGCGGCCGGACGACGGTGATAAACCGTCCCTCCGTCGCAGGCGGCGAAGGATCAGTTGGAACCGTCCCCCACGGACCCCGATGCCGCTGCGAAGGTGCGTTTCGATACGTGCAAGCGTCCAATGCACGGTCCCGCCGAGGCGAGCGATCGCCGT
>SL_8KL_010_SEDDRAFT_10003471_pt1 | contig 12988 bp, 11 predicted proteins | sample SodLakKL_010_SED_4_FD_11160 | JGI IMG/M metagenome (IMG submission 11160) | reverse complement strand
AGATGTTAACCGGGTGGCCGGTTGGTACAGGGAGTTTTTAGACGGGGTGGTAGAGCTGCCGGTGGTGCCGGAAGGCTTTTACTCCAGCTGGGCCCAGTATACGATTAAGCTTAAAAACAGGGCCGAACGGGACGGCCTGCAGGCCTATTTAAAGGAACAGGGTATCCCCAGCGCTGTTTACTACCAGAAGCCAATGCACCAGCAGGGCGCTTACGCTCATATGAACCTAAAGGATGAGGACTTTCCCGTTTCCACACAGCTGAGTGAAACGGTGCTTTCCCTGCCTATGCATCCCTATTTAAGCAGGGCAGATGTGGAGAAGGTTTGTCAGGCTGCGAAGAAGTATTTAAGAAGCTGAGTTAATATTTTTACAGAAGAGAACTGGCCCCGGGAGAAGAAGCAGCTAAGAGCAATTTAACAGATTAGACCGGAGCAGAGACAAAATCTGTTATAGAGAGGATTTTCCGGCAGTGAACGATTTAAAGCGAAAATTAAAAGAGAAGAAGGCTGTTTTAGGGGTAATCGGGCTCGGTTACGTGGGCCTGCCGCTGGCCGTGGAGAAGGCCAGGGCCGGTTTTAAAACGATCGGCTTTGATGTGCAAGATAAGCGGGTTGAGCTGGTCAATGACGGGGTTAACTATATCGGCGATGTAATCAGCGAGGACCTGACTGCCCTGGTTAAAAATGGACTGCTTTCGGCCACCAGTGTTATGGAAGAGCTTGGCCAGGTTGACTGCGCCTGTATCTGTGTACCGACCCCGGTGGATATCTACAAGCAGCCCGATACCACCTATATTGAAGCAACGGCAGAGAGTATTAAACCTTACTTGCGCAAGGGCATGCTGATTGTGCTGGAGTCGACCACCTACCCGGGGACGACGGAAGATCTATTGAAGCCCATATTGGAGAGTACGGGACTGAAGTGCGGGGAGGATTTTTACCTGGCCTTTTCGCCGGAGCGGGTTGACCCGGGTAATGCGATCTATAAGACGAGTAATACCCCCAAGGTGGTCGGGGGCGTGACCGAAGAGTGCACAGAGGTTGCTGCTGCTCTCTACGAGAGCATTCTTAATGCCCCGGTTCACCGGGTCTCTTCCCCGGCGGTGGCCGAAATGGAAAAGATTTTGGAGAATATATACCGCCACGTTAATATCGGTCTGATCAATGAGATGGCTATTTTAGCCAACCGGATGGGGATCAATATCTGGGAAGTGATTGAAGCGGCCCAGTCGAAACCGTACGGTTTCCAGGCCTTTTATCCCGGTCCTGGTTTGGGAGGGCACTGTATCCCCTTAGACCCCTGCTACCTGTCCTGGAAAGCCCGGGAATTTGAATTCCATACCTCCATGATTGAGTCTTCGGCGATGATCAATGAGCGGATGCCGGAATACGTGGTGGAGCGGGCGAGAAAGATTTTAAACCGCGACCGCAAGGCCTTGAACGGATCGAAGGTTTTGGTGCTCGGTGTGGCCTATAAACAGGATATAGATGATTGCCGGGAGAGCCCGGGGGTCCGGGTGATTGAAGAGCTTAAGAAAGACGGGGCGGAAGTTAATTACTTCGACCCTCACGTGGGCGAGTTTCAGAAGAACAGCCTCTTTATGCAGAGCGAACCGGAGCTGACAGCGGAACTGATAAAAAGCGCTGACCTGGTGATTGTCACTACGGCTCATACGAAGGTGGATTACAACCTGGTCCAGGAGCATGCCCGCTTTATCTTTGATACCAAGAATGCCATGGCAAAAATAAAGAGCCGGGACAATATCGAGCTCTTGTAATTTAAGCTTTAAAGCTTGAGGTAAGTTGTAATGCTTGCAAGAGGGACCGTTTACTCTTTCTGCGGTGCATTGGCAGGAGCTGATTGATAAGGCCGGGGGAAATTACGGGCGCTTAAATATTTTTGAGGGATCCGAAGCGTTACGGTAAGTTGGAAAAGGCTTATTACTTAGAGGTTGATGCATTCTTTGATATGCGATTTGTCATTGACAATATTAGTAATGATTGTTAACATTGAAAATAGTTAAGAAGTGTTAAGGTATTTATTATAAAGAAGTATATGCCAATAAAATAATTTATCTTGTTTATGGAGGGAGAATAACAATGGAAGAAAAAAATCTGAAGTCCAAAGAAACTAATCGCTCATATGAACCGCCGAAGGCTACTTTCGTGCCGCTGAAGGTTGAGGAGAGATTATTAGGTTGTGGTAAAGTAGCCTCAGGGGGTAGTGACCAGTGTGCAGGTGATGGTCAATTAGACGGTTTAACGTCATAAAGTAATCCCTTTTACTATTAATCACATCATTATAAATTATTTAAATTTTCAAGTGCTTTAACCTTAAGATATATTATATTTACAACATTGGGATAATAAAACTTACTCATAAAAGAGCGGGTGTAAGGTAACTTATACCCGCTCCCCGTATGTAGGAAAAAGATAAATTTTGGAATATTGGAGAAAAAATGAAGCGCAAAAAGGATTTTATTTTACAAAACGTTGGCGGGAGCAAGATATTAATACCGGTTGGCTCTCAAGTTATGGATCTAAATGGTATAGTTACCCTAAATGAAACCGGTTCTTATGTTTGGGGTTTGCTCGCAGAAGAGCATACTGAAAACGAGTTGGCCATTGCCTTAGCAAACCAGTTTAACTTAGAGATAAGTACTGCACTAGCCGATGTGCAGATATTTTTAGAGGATATTTCTAAAATGGGGTTGCTGGAGGAATGAGCAGTCTACCCAAAGACTATGGACCGCTGGTTCGTGAGCTGCACCAGCGAGCCGCCCGGCATCGCCAGCCAGTTAACGGGACTTTTGAACTGACCGAGCGCTGTAACCTGGCCTGCCGGATGTGTTATCTCTGCCGGCCTCCTGATGAAAAAGATTTAGCTGCCTCAGAACTTACAGCAAAGCAGTGGCTCGAAGTTGCTCACCAAGCGGTAGGTAACGGCATGGTTTTTCTTCTGATCACCGGCGGTGAACCGCTAATGCGCCCTGATTTTTTTGAAATTTACACTCCCCTGACCCGCATGGGCTTAATCCTGACTCTTTTTACAAACGGCACACTGATAACTGAATCAATTGCTTCAAGGTTGGCTGAAGCGCCACCCAACCGTACTGAAATCACACTATATGGCGCTACTAAAAAGACCTACGAAGCAGTTACCGGTGTGCCAGGGAGTTACGAAAGATGCTTAGCCGGTATAGAATCACTGGTAAAGCATAAAGTTCCCCTGGGTTTGAAATCTACTATTACTAAAATAAACGTGCATGAATTAGAAAAAATGCGCAGCATGGCCAATGACTGGGGGCTACCATTTTCTGCGTCTTGGTTGCTAACTAAACGTCGCGACGGCTTGCCTTCAGCTATAAATGAATGCCGCCTGCCTGCGCTTAAATGTGTTGAATTGGAAAACACCGATAGTGCTTCTGCCACTGATTGGATAGAAGCTGCAATGCGAGATGCTGCCAGCAGTAACGATAGGAATTTCTATTGTCATGCCGGCCAGGCTGCTTTTGTGGTCAGCCCTTCAGGGCAGATGAATACCTGCTTTGATCTTACCATACCTGCTTCTCGACCGTTGGAAATAGGCTTTCAGGCGGCATGGGAAGCGGTGCAACAGTTTGTAGATTCTGCGCCACCATTGGCAGGGGTCTGCCTGGATTGTGAAGCGCGTGCTTTCTGCCCGCGCTGCCCGGCCTGGTCAGAGCTGGAAACCGGCACCTTGACCGAGCCTGTACCTTATTTGTGTGAAATTGCCTTTGCCCGAAAGGAACTCTATGGAAAAGGTAAATAAAATTCCTATCAACATAGCTGACATATTGCTGGATTTAACCAGTCCGATTACGGTAGATGAACTGGGTATACGAGGTCGTTTAGGACCATTTTTCGGAGTCCCGGAAACACCATTATCTGCTGTAAAACTGTGCTGGGAAGAGAGCAAGAGTGCTCCTGAACCTGCCGGTGAATTAATTTACGATCCTGGTTCCATCTGGAAAATGTACCGCGACGAAAGTTATTATTACGCTGCCATAGCCTATGGCAGCGAAGGCAGGGCAAATGAAGCAGAGTGCCTGCTCCGTGCAAATCCTGACTGGGATGATCTTAAACTTACCGAAAAACGTGCTGGTGCAATGTGGCAGAGCAGACTAAGTATCGGCGCCGGTGAGCTAATCATAAGGACAGCCATTCTTTTTAGTGGAGGGCTGGTCTTTCATGCCTCCGGTTTAGACGATAACGGTCGGGGTATTCTTTTCTCCGGTCATGCCGGTGCAGGAAAAAGTACTCAGGCTGAATTATGGAGTAAAGAGCCAGATGTAATTGCGATGAATGATGATCGCATTGCTGTGCGCGTGGAACAAAGAGGGGCAATCAGTTACGGTACGCCCTGGGGGGGTACCGCGGACATTGCCCGCAACCATTCTGTGCCGCTTTCAGCCATAATTATTATAGAGCAAGCGGCGTATAACCAGATAGAGGAAGTTTCACCGATGGCTGCAGCTGCGATTCTCTCTGCACGTGCTTTTTTACCATACTGGGATGCGTCACTGATGGCTCGGGCCATGGAAAACCTGGATACCATTCTTAAAAATGTCCCGGTATACCGCCTTTACTGCCGCCCGGAAAAGGAAGTTGTCAGCCTGGTGAGGTCGGTGCTATGAATGTTTCCAGCCGTGAACTGATGCCGTTAGTTAAAGGCGCCCTGGAGCGCGGCCAGAAAGTGCGGCTGACTGTAAGTGGCAGCAGTATGCTGCCACTTCTTGTTAATGACGATGTGGTCGAAATTGAACCGGTAATCCATACACGTATAGGCGATATGGTGCTCGTGCAGGTAAATTCAAAGGTTCCTGAGGAACGCTATGTCCTGCACCGTATAGTAAGGATAAGCGATGATTCACAGGTTTTTATTCGGGGCGATGCACAAAACAAAAGTGAGGGTCCATTTTCGGGAGAAGCGATTTTAGGGAAGGTAACTACTGCCTGGCGTAATGGCAAACCCCGTCAAATGGATCGCGGCTTTTGGTTTTTGGCCGGATTGGCATGGATGCGCTTGTTTCCTGTTAATACATGGCTGCTCTGGTTAGCGCTGCGTTTGCGCCGATTTGGGGGCAGGGTGCTGGCAAGGTTGCAGTGTGTATCTTTTTACCGAGGGGCAGCTAAAGCTTTTTGCCCTGAATTTATAATTCAGGAAGCTAATCAAAGCGATCCTTTATCAATGCATACCTGGTTTCATTCAAGCAGTGAACAGGATATACCTGTTTCTGTGGAAAGCGCTGATTCGCGTTTAACAAACTATATTGCCAGAAGTGGTAGTAAAATTATCGGTTTCGTCCGACTTATTCGTTACGCGGAAGAAGATTTACCTTACAGCGGTTACTGGCTTTACAGCCTTACAATTAAAAGGCGCTATCGGGGTATGGGCATTGGTGAGGCCCTGACCCGACAGGTAATTGAGCAATCTAAGCTTGAGGGCGCTTCAGAACTGTGGTTATCTGTGTTTGAGGATAACAGGCCGGCTATTATAATGTATGAAAAGCTTGGTTTTAAAAATACTGTATTACCCGTACTCGAAGCGGAGTTTGCTGCTGATGTGAAATTATACGGCAGGCAGAGAATAACTATGAAAAAAGAACTAACCTGAGCTTGATTCTTAATCTCCTGGGGAGAGTTAATTGATGGAGAATACCAGCCAATCTATTTTACTTACGGGCCTGGGCTATCAGAGCGCGAGTGCAAAAGAAGAGCTTCTTAAAAATGTTACTGCTGGGCAGTGGTCGGAAGTGACCGAATTAGCTAACCGGCACAGCGTTACGCCACTTTTGTATCACAACATCAAGTCGCTGAATCTTAGCCTGCCGGAAGATATAGCAGTTGAATTAAAAGAACAGTTTCTAAAGCAGGCTTACCGCAATACATACCTTTTCAGTGAGCTGGGCAAAATTTTGCATCTCTTAAATGAAAAGGATATACCGGTGATTGTGCTCAAGGGCGCTTATCTTGCCGGGGCTGTATATGACAATATCGGGCTGCGTGGTATGAGTGATGTCGATCTTCTGGTGAAAAAAGATGATCTCAGTCGGGTGGAGAAGGAGCTTCTTTCACAGGGTGCTGTTCCCGAAGCAAAGGATCGGCTCATTGCCGAGCATTGCCCGGAGTTTTCCTATACAACACCTGAGTTTGGCTTAAGACTTGATATTCATTGGGCCCTGAACCCGAGTAAGTATAACTGTCTAGCTGAAGTAGACGGGTTATGGAGCAGGTCGAGATCTGTTCTGGTGCAGCAGTTCCCTGCCAGAGCACTTAGCCCGGAAGATCTGCTCTTGCACCTGTGCATGCATACCGCCAAGCATGCCCACGATATGCAGTTCAGGATGCTATATGATATTGCCGAGGTTTTAAGATGCCATGCAGATGAACTGGACTGGGGTGTAATCGACGACCGTGCCAGGGAATGGGGAATTCTCAGGGCAGTCTATATTTTCTTATCTTTGGCTAAAGAATTTTTAGCAGCTGACCTTACCGGGGAAAAACTTGACAAGCTTTGTCCGGAGCAGCTTGATGAGAGCAAGATGGTCTTAGCCAGGCGACAGTTTTCTAATACCGGGGCAAGTAATAATATTTTCAGGCAATCGCAGCCAGTCGCACAGCTATGGGGTATAAAAGGTCTGGCCGGCAAAATGGCTTTTATTCGCAAACGGTTCCCTCTTTCACATGAAATTAAATTTCAAAATGATGCTGATGCTCATCCATGGAGGATCTATTTATATTATCCAAGACGGCTGAAGTATATTATTAAGAAGCACGGTGCCGCCATGTGGAGCCTGCTGGGGGGCAATAAGGAGTCACGCGCTGCAGCTGAAGAGGTAAATGAGATCAATGCCCTGCGGGACTGGCTTATGTCGGGTTAATCTGCCTGGCTATATTTTCGCTTTAGCCATGGAGCGGAAGTGTTCATTGTTGGCCCGAAGTTCTTCGTAAGTCCCCTGATCGATGATACGCCCTTTATCAATAAAATAGATTAGATCGCAATTTTCCACGGTAGTGATGCGGTGGGCGATAATAATGATCGTCTTGAAGTAGGCTGCGCTTTCCATCGCTTTTAGGACCGACTCTTCAGTTACGCCATCGAGGGCGCTGGTGGCTTCATCAAAGACCAGGACGTCGGGGTTATGGTAGAGGGCCCGGGCGATGCCGATACGCTGGCGCTGGCCGCCTGAGAGGCGGATACCGCGTTCACCGACCAGGGTGTCGTAACCCTGGGGCAGTTCATTTGTAATGAAGTGATCGATGTTGGCAATTTGGGCCGCCCTGGCCAGGGCAGCACGGTCTATATCCCGGTCCGGCTGGCCAAAGGCGATATTGCGGGCGATGGTGTCGTCGCTTAAGTAGATAAACTGGGGCACGTAGCCCAGGTTGCGCTGCCAGTTGTAGCGGTTGCTTTCATCGAGGGTTGTGCCGTCGATGAGCATCTGGCCCTGCTGGGGCAGCAGGAGGCCTAAGATGATATCCACCAGGGTGGTTTTGCCGGCCCCGGTGGGCCCGACGAAGCCGACTGATCTATTGCGCTTGATTGAGAGGTTTATATCTTTCAAGACCGGTTCACCGGAATTCGGATAGCTGTAGGAGATATCTTTTAACACTATTTCCTGGTTGAAGGGCAGGGGAGGCGGCAGGGTTTTAGTGGTGTCCGGTTCCGGCCGGTCAGTGGGACCGGCGGTGGTTATATCGGCATGAATCTTGTTTAAAACTGCCTGGTGAAACTGGATGCCGGAGAAGGAAGAAAAAATGTCCTGGATGGCCGGCATGATCCGGTAGCCGGCAAAAGCGAAGAGGGCGGCCAGTGGTATAACCTGGCGGGCATCTTCACGGGTGATGAAGAGGGCGAGTACGAAAATTATGATGCCGCCGAAAGCAATCCCTTCCAGGGCGAAGCGGGGCAGCTGGCCGACGATGGCGCTCCAGGTAGAATGGCCGGTCTGCTCGAGAGATGAGTGGCGGTATTTTTCGATGAAGTATGGTTCTAAGTGCATGATCTTGATCTCCTTGATACCGCCGAAGGCCTCGCTGACTGCCTTGAACTGCTTTTTGTTGGCCTCGAACCTTAAAAGGCCCCTTTGGCGCAGTTTATTCTTGATGCTGAAAAAAATAGCGGCGTAGGCTCCGCCGATCAGGGCAACGGCGATTAGAGATACCAAGGGGTCGACCCAGATCAGCATGGCCAGGATGAAGATTACCAGGAGGCTCTTGGTGATCAACTGCAGGAAAGGCATCATGTAGCTGTGGGTGAGGTGATTGACTTCGCTTAATACGTTTTTGCTCAAATCAGAGCTGTTCTGGTTCAGGAAATAGGCATAGGGCATGGAGAGGTACTTTTTTAACAGCCTGAGCGAGAGGCGGTGATTGTTCATCAGGGAAAATTTGATTCTCATCCATGCTGTCAGGGCAGAGATGGTATTGGAGAGGATGATGATGGCAAACATGGCCAGGCCGGCGAAGATTATAAATGAGTTTATATCGGTAAAGCCGAAGCTTTGATAGGACCAGAGCAGGTAGCGGTTTTCGAAGATGATGCCGGGATCCATGATCAGGCCGATAAAGGGCATGACCGAAACTACACCCAGGGTCTGGGTAAAAGCGGTGGCGATAATAAGCAGCAGGAGCAGGAGCAGCTGCACGCGCTCTTTTCTGTTCAGGATCTGGAGCGTTTTTTTTACCGAACTGAACATTCAGGTTACCTCAAAAGTTTAAGTTATCTAAAAGCGCCCTGAAAGGGCGATTTAGTTCGCCGCTAATGCGGCGCATCGCTTTAAGGTTCGACAATAAGACTACAATACCTGCCAAAAAGATGCCCGGGCTATTTTAAATCAGTCTAGGTTGTGTTATTATATTATGGTGTTGATCGGAGAGCTGAAGATAGAAAGAGGTGCAAAAAAAAATTGGAACAAGAGCTTGATCTGTATGCGATATGGCAAGTGATAGAGAAAAGATTAAAAATAATTATCCTTATACCGCTTATAGCAGGGCTGGTCAGCTTTCTTTACAGCAGTTTTATGATTACCCCCCTGTACAGCTCTTCGGCTAAATTAATGGTTACGCGGACTACCGATGCCAGGGAAATATTCTGGCAGGATATTCAGGCAAGCCGCCAGCTGGTGGGAACTTACCGGGAAATTGCACTTAGCCGCCGGGTTATGACTTTGGCTGTGGAAATGGGAGAACTGCCTTATAGCGCCGCTGAGCTGCGGGCAAAGATTGATGTTGAAGGGGTAAGGGATACTGAGCTGATCAATCTTACAGCGACCGATCCGGATCCGGAGTTGGCCCGTGATATAGCCAACGTGGTAGCTGCCGCTTTTATGGAAGAAGTTATTGAGATAATGAATGTTGAAAATGTTAGCGTGGTTGACGATGCAATTCCCCCTGGCGGGCCGGTCAGCCCCCGGGTAAGTATGAATGTTGCTGTCGCCTTTGCAGTCGGCTTGATGGGCGCTCTTGGACTGGTTTTCCTGCTGGAATACCTGGACCGGACCATTAAGGAACCACAGGAAGTGCAGAAGCGCTTTGACCTGCCCGTGATCGGAGTGGTTCCTTTAGTGGAAGGCGATAAGCTCTTTGCCTTGAGCGAGCCGCGCTCACCGCCGGCGGAAGCTTTCCGCTCTTTGAGGACTAATATCCAGTACAGCAGTGTAGATAACCCGATCAAGAGCATTTTGATCACCGGGGCCAACCCGTACTGCGGTAAGTCGACAATAAGTTCGAACTTAGGGGTGACCCTGGCCCAATCGGGGGCGCGGGTTTTACTGGTTGATGCCGACCTGCGGCGGCCCATGCTGCATAAGATGTTTACAATTAATAGCGAGCCGGGCCTCTCAAGCCTGATCTTTAAAGAGGAGCTGGATTTAAATGATGTGGTCCAGAAAAGCATACATGAAAACCTAATGGTTATTCCCAGCGGACCGATCCCGCCCTATCCGGCTGAAATGCTGGCTTCACAGCGGATGAAGATGCTGGCCGATCAGTTTGCTGACCGTTTCGATTATGTTATCTACGATTCTCCGCCGATCATTGCGGTAACCGATGCGGCTGTTTTGGCCGGCTATGTGAACGGAACCATTTTCGTGATGGACTACGGACGGGTTAAGTGGGAAGAAGCCGCAAATGCCCTGGAGCAGCTGAAGAAGGTTAACGCCAACGTAATCGGGGCGGTGATTAACTCTGTGCCGCGCAGTGAAGCTTACTACAACGGGTACCAATATTATTACGGTTCAGATAGTCCCGGAGTTAGCAGGAAGCTGAAACGAAAAAGTAAAAAGTTGTTGAAAAAAGGGTTAAGTGGATAAACAGCAGATCTGTTGAAGAGCAAAAACATGCGACCAGGGGCTTTAAGACCTGGTCGCTTTTTAGTGTCAAGTAAAACAGTTTATCTTGCAGAGGTTAATTAGAAAAGGTCATACCAAACAGTGGCTACGTCAATTCTTCTGCTGATGTTTGACGACCTGAATGATTCTCTAACTGAGGAAGAACCGGTAACTGAGTAATCTTCAAGCAGGTAAGCATGCCGCCTCGGGGAACTGATGTCTATATATCTTTGATGAAGACCGTCTGTCGTGCCGGAGCGCTGGCTTATGCTGAAGAAGTCACCAATTCTGGTTACATCTCCTCTTTCTGCAGCGCCGTGCCCGTAGGCTGCATCAAAACTGCTGAATAAATTTCCGGATGCTCCCGGATTGGCTTCAACCTGGACTGCCCAAATTTGATCAGTTAAGGCGTCCCAATCGTCAGCCATATCTCGATCGCTAAAGTCGGGTGGATTTACACCGTCATAGGTTACCGGAATAAATGCGTCACGCACTGTCTGCCACCTAACCGGAACCTCATCTTCTCCATATACGAACTTGGGAGGAGAGCACAGCTCAATGCTGGTGGTTACAATCAGGTTTTGCAGGGCATCTACAGCGGTGGTGAAGTCCTGGTCATCCGTAACAGTGATAAAGCCTTCCTGCATGATAATTTCCGCTTCCTTGGAAATACTGCCATCGCCGGTAATTGCTTGCCTCATCTGGGCGCCGGTATTACATAAATGACCAGCCTGTTTCCTGAAGTCAATTCTGCCTTCTAAATCGTAATTAACGCTGTGTCCGATGTAGCCAGCTTTTGGGTCAATGTTTCGACCCAGTTCAATCTGAACATCATTATCATCATTATCATCCTGGGCAAAAGCTGTGCTGCTAAAAATAAATAGAGCTAACAAAATTACTGCAATTAGGGTTAGAAAATTTTTGTTCAAGCTATTAACACATCCCTTCTGTAGATTACTGTTTTACTTAACACTTTCTTAAAAATTATCATCAATTGCGGCTACTGTCAATTTATTTTGCTGATATAATTCGCTTTTTAAAAGCCCATCTGCCCCATGAATACTAATAAAATACTAGCTGGGGAAAGTGGAGGGAATGCTATAGATTATTTTTTAGCTTGGTTGAGAAATATTTGGTAATCTATTATGATTTATGTTGTGATTTCAATGGAATAATTCAATAAAATAGAGAGAAAATAGGTGGAGTAATAATTGGAGCAGTAATTTGATCTCTATCAAATCTGGCAGGTACTGCTGAAACGATGGAAGTTAACTGTTATTATCCCCAACTTAGCGGCTGTGCTAATCGGCCTTTACACCATTCTTTTTATTAACCCGCATTATATAGCAACGACAACTTTAATGGTAACCCGGCTTGGTGAAGCGTCCCAGATTACAAGGGGCGATATCCAGGTTAGCCGCCAGCTGGTTGCTATTTACAGGGAAATAGTGCACAGCAATAGTGCACAGCAGGCGAGTGCTCTAAGATATTATTGCTAATGAGAATTTACCTTTTAGCGTGGGAGGACTGAGCGCAAAGGTTGAAGTAGAAGCGGTGCGTGATACCGAGCTGCTTAAAGTTGATGTGACTGATCCGGATCCGGTCCTGGCCCGTTCCGGGGCGCTGGTGCTGCTTGTCGATGCCGATATGCGTCGGCCCATGCTGCATAAAATTTTCAATATTAACAGCGAACCGGGTCTTTCCAGCTTAATTTTTAAAGAAGACATGGATTTAAATGATGTTATCTGGAAAAGTGAACATGAAAACTTGATGGTTATGCCGAGCGGACCGATCCCGCCCTATCCGGCTGAAATGCTCGCTTCACAGCGGATGAAGATGCTGGCCGATCAGTTTGCTGACCGTTTCGATTATGTTATCTACGATTCTCCGCCGATCATTGCGGTAACCGATGCGGCTGTTTTGGCCGGCTATGTGAACGGAACCATTTTCGTGATGGACTACGGACGGGTTAAGTGGGAAGAAGCCGCAAATGCCCTGGAGCAGCTGAAGAAGGTTAACGCCAACGTAATCGGGGCGGTGATTAACTCTGTGCCGCGCAGTGAAGCTTACTACAACGGGTACCAGTATTATTACGGTTCAGATAGTCCCGGGATCAGCAGGAAGCTGAAACGAAAAAGTAAAAAGTTGTTGAAAAAAGGGTTAAGTGGATAAACAGCAGAACTGTTGAAGAGCAAAAACATGCGACCAGGGGCTTTAAGACCTGGTCGCATGTTTATTGTCATGTAAAACAGTTTATCTTGCAGAGGTTAATTAGAAAAGGTCATACCAAACAGTGGCTAGGTCAATTCTTCTGCTGATGTTGGAAATCCTCAATGATTCTCTTGCTGAAGAGGAACCGGTAACTGAATAATCTTCATGCAGGGATGCCTGGCGCTTTGAGAGAACATAATAAAAGCGTAAAATATCATGCAGGAGATTTCGATGGTATCTAACAAGGAAACGATTCTGCGGTTGGGCATTTTGTGGCTGCCTGTTTTAATCCAGATGTCGCTGATTTTTTACTTTTCCGCTCAGCCGAAAGGCAGCCCGGTGTTGGAAAGTTTCCCGGCACCGCCGGGGTTAGGGCACCTGGTGGGGTACGCCATACTGGGTATTTTGCTCTACCGGGCTTT
>SL_8KL_010_SEDDRAFT_10003469_pt1 | contig 12991 bp, 7 predicted proteins | sample SodLakKL_010_SED_4_FD_11160 | JGI IMG/M metagenome (IMG submission 11160) | reverse complement strand
TTATCGCCAGGGCCCGAATCAAGCCCCTCCTTATTTCCCCGGAGGGGTCTTCAGCTAAGGCCAGGAGTTTTTGCAGGGCGGTTTTTCTATCGGCAAAAACAAAAAATTTCCCAAGCTCGTTTAAAGCAATACCGCGGATTAAAAGAGGCTCCTCTGGATTGCAAACTATGTCCAGGACAACTTCCCTGCCCTGGGGGTGGGGACAGAACATCAATCCCTCCAGGGCAGCCAGTCTTATTTCTTCTCGATCATCACTTAGATAACCCTTAAACAGGGTGATGTGTTCCAACTCTGATTTATCGGCCAGGACCAGGAGGTTAATACATTCCTGGAAAAGATCTGATCCCACCCCCTCCAGCCTTTTAATTATTTCCCGGGGAGAATGAGAATAATATATTCTTTTCATTTCCGAAAAAATCTTTTCCTCGGACAAATCTTCCTTTTTAATCAGGGAGGAAATAATCCACTCCAAAAAACCATTCATTTTAATCCCCTTCCTCTCCGGGGGTCAGCAAAACCGGCCAGCAGGTTCCCCGATCCCTGATTTTAACTTTTTCTTTTTCCCCTGCTGTTAATTTTCACAGCTCCAGCCCGGCAAAAAATTTTTTCTTCTCCCCGGCCTGTTATTCTGCTGCCTCTTTTCCCGGGGTTGTTTTTTCTCCCGGACCTCTGTAAAGAAAGGATAGCAAATACATATGACATCCCTGTGTCAGGGAAAAAAAGAACTCCACCTTTTTTCGGTGGAATGATTCCCGGAGATATTACCTTATTCCAGCTGACCTGCTTACCTCTCTCTCCCCCTCTCCCTCATCTTCTCCTTTTCCCTCTATTTCCTATGAGCCCCGGGCAGTTTTTTTCTGGAATACTGCCGGCTAAAATACTATCCGGTTAGTTAGCCATCTAGAGATCATCGACAGGGGTTTAATGGTTTGGGCCGTACCTTCTTCCCCTTCCCCTTCTGCTAGATTATAAAAAAGAAATTTTTTCTTGCCCCTGTTTGATTATCCTGTGGGGATTATTATAATTTAGCATTGCAACTAAAGGTCGGGATCCAAATCATTATCAGGTCCCGCCAGCTGACTGCCCCCTATTCCCCCTCAAGTTGCTCCAGGTAATAATAGGTCGGCCTATAATCAGGAAATGTGGTTTTTAAACAGTTTAATATGGCCAGGGCCTCTGCTCTATTTCCCTGATTATTTTCCAGGCGGGCCTGGAGAATATAGAGGTTGAAATCGGAATAGGTTTTACCGGCCTGTTCCATTAACTCCAGGGCCCGGGGATAATCTCCTGTCAGGGCCAGGGTTTGACCGTACCAGTAGGCAAATACGCCTTCAGAAGGGGCCAGATTCCAGGCCTTTTGCCAGAGGGGGGCTGATGCCAGCCATCCTTCCTCCTGGACCACCTGCCGGGCCCGGGCCCCGGTCCGGTGAGCCTCCATCCTCTGATAGAATAAACCGGTACCGGAGAGGGCCACTATGGAAAAAATAATTATCAGGACAGCAGTGGCCTTTAAAACCCTGGGGCCCTGTTTTTTATAGGAATTGGCTGCAGCGGGAATGGAGCCCAGGAGCATAAAAAATAAAAGGGCGGTGGGAGCAGTATGGAGGGGAGCATCCCAGCCCGCCTGCAGAACCATTACCCCCAGGGCCAGGGCCAGATAGGTGTAACCCTGGACCCACGCCTTATAAGTAGCCCAGAGGGCAATACCCAGAAGAAGCAGACCTGGAATAATGCCCAGTTCCAGGGCCAGTTCAATCCAGTCGTTATGGGCCTGCACCGGGAGGGCCAGGGGAACCCCTTCCTCCAGGCCCAAACGGGCAGCGCCTTCCGGATACAGCCCTCGAAAACTACCCAGACCGTGGCCGAACCAGGGGCGATCCCTGATCAGTTCCCAGGTGGCTCTCCAGAAGACAAGCCTCCCTCCGATGCCTTCCAGCCCCTTGCCCATGAAAAAACCGACGGAAAAACTCCCGGCCAGGATTCCCAGGGGCAACAAAAAATAAAGGGCTTTTTTTAACCGTTGCCCCGCCGGTCTTTTTAAAAAAGCTCCGGCAAACTGAACTGTCAGCCCCAGGACAAAAAACAGGGCTCCGGCTCGGCTGCCGGTAGCAATAATGGCCATGCCCAGGCCGATAAGGGCGGGTAGCCGCCACTTCTTATCGGGCACCAGTTCAGACCACTGGGTAAGGAAAAAAATGGGCACCAGAAAGGCAGCAACCAGGTTGGGGTTGCCCAGGGTCCCATAGACCCGCCAGATCCCGGCAGTTCCGGTTAAGTAATAAAAGGGATCAAGGCCCCCCAATTGCAGGAGCACCAGGGCCCCCTGCAGCCAGCCCAGGCCCACCCAGATTCGAAGCAGTAATCTACTCCAGTTAAGGGCCATTAACAGGGCAGCCAGACCGGCTGCAGCCACCAAACCGGTAAACAGGAAAGAATCCAGCAAATGGCCTGGACTGCTTACCGGGTCTTGCTGCAGGAGGAGCCAGGTCCAGGGCACCACTAAATAGAGGAGCATCATCCAGGGGCCCGGCAGCCGGGTCCCTGTTTTTATCTTTCTTATGATTATCAGGATCGCAGGGCCGAGGGGGATAAAGGTTCCGATTATTAGGGCCAGTTCTTTTTCCGGACCAAATGGCTCAAAAGCATTTGGCCAGACTCCCAGGACTACAGCTCCCAGCCACAAAGATAGCAGGATTCCCACGGGGAACAGGAGAACACTCTTGTCTCCCCCTTTCTTTTCGCTGCCTGCAATTGCCTTTCTGGGGTGCAAGAACAATCCCCCTTCCTGCGGTAATTATATTTTTGGATTACAAGTCCAGATGGGGTGGCTTTAAAGGTTCAGCCCAGCTGTTTTTGGGTGAGGGCAAATAGTAATTTACTGTGAGCCGGGATCTATCTTCCCCGACTTCGGGGTTCAAGGCCACCACAGCTCGTTCCACACCCCTCATTCGGCCCAGCATCAAATCTTTGATCCTGACGTAGAGGTGTCCCGTATCAGCGGTTAAATAGTCGCGATATTTCTCGTCAATTTCGTCTTCTGCCGTGTAGGTAGCCCGGGCCATTCCTGCCTCATCAGTTTTTATTTCCATAGAGCTATAATCCCCGTGTTTGGCCAGGTCCACATCCTCAGGACGTCTCCACATTATAGGGGTCTGCAGGGTCCATTCCACTGGTTTATCTGCTTGGGGACCATTTTCCGGCAGCTCAAAATCAAGCTCATCCAGAAGGCGCTGTCTAAAGGGGCCGGTTTCGTGGTAGAAGCTAACCTGGACCAGGGCCTGGCTCTCATAGGGAGGTGGCGACGGCTTTTCCGTCTGCTTTTTATAAATCAGTTCCGGCTGGGCTTCCAGGTCTATCAAATAACTGTACAGGAACTGGGGCGCAATCAGGCATTCCTTGGCAGCCTCCTTATAACTGGTGGGAACCCCAATTATCCTTCCGGCCCACCCCACAACTGCCCTCCGGATGTTACGTCTTCCAAATAAAGCGGTTTCCACTTCACCACTCATATCCACTGCCGCAAAATTAAGGGCATAGTTGAGGAGGGTGAACTGCAGCGGGTCCAGGTGTTCATCTCCCCAGGGATTAATATAACTATCGACCCGTTCATCGGATAAATAAAAGAGCAGGGCGGGAAGAACTTCATGGGGGTAAAATTCATCTCTGGGCATCATTGAGGGGTCCGAAACTAAAAGCTGTAGATTGGCCCAGACAAATTGAGAGTATAACAACCCTATTTCCGTAGACTCCTCAAATCCGGCCTGATTCATGGAATCAAAATATGATTGGGCTTCAACCATCATGCCCTGGGAATAGCCGCTGGCGATTTTTTCAACCTGATAGTCCACGAAAAATGGTACTCCTTCATAAATACACTCAAAGATCAGTTCCTCCTGGCTATTATCGGTTGTGGTAAAAATCGGGGAAAAATAAGAGAGAATATCTTCAATTGCGGGGACCAGGTCCTGTTCATCTTCCAGGGCTTCATATAGGTTGCCGGTCCAGGTCTTTATTGTACTCAAATCCACCATTTCTTCCGGGTCCACCTGGATTAAACTGAATGTGCTCAACTTACCCACTGGACTTTTTATCTGCTTTTCCTCTTCATCAATATTGGTGTAGAGGGGCAGCCAGTAATCCTGGACCACCTTGCCCACAGCCAGGTTATCAGGCGTAATACCGGGGGGCAAATCCGCTTCTTGATAGTTAAAAATCAATCGGGCAGGGGGGTCAAAATGGGTGCCCTCCGGCCCCAGTTTATAGGTTTTGCCAACACTTCCTTCGGGGACAGTTTCACTGCTGATTTCAATGGAAAAATTGGTCCCTTCTGGGGCAGAACCCGCCGGGATCAAGAGGCTAACCAGTCCATCATCGCTGTCCACCTTCACTGCATCTTCAAAGGGGTCAGTGACTTCGGTAGGAGAGTCACAGCCCCCGCCCCAAAGCAGTACCGTCAGTACCAAAACCAGTGTTGCTGCAGTCTTAAAATTGATTTGCCTCTGTAACTTCGAAAAAATAGATTCTCGCAAAAAAATCATAAAACCCCAATCTCCTTTCTAATCTTTTCGAAGTCCTCTACTCCACAGCAGGGGAATTAAACACCTCCTTTTCGCAGAACTTAAATCCTGACCCGTCAGATCATACTTCTGGCAGATTAACCGGAAAAAAATTCAAGCCCCCTGCAGGAAGAAAAGGAAGTGGAGAAAAGGGCTTATTTTTAATTATTAAAGCCAATAAAAAGCTTATATTTGGGGGGAAAAGTACCCGGGGAAACAGGGAGCACAGTGTTCAGCTTACCCGGAAAAGGTTAAAAGCTTTTATCCCCGGAAGTAATTTTATTTTTTAAATTCACCATTTTCAGACATTTTCCTGCAATAAAATAATTCATTAAAGAAAGACCCCCAGAAACCCCGGGACGCCTAATTTGAATCTACTCCAAAAAACTTTCTCCCCATCAAAGCTGGCTGAAGGGTTCTTCAGCCCCTCTACCTGCGGGGAAATTCAGGCGGAGGTAAATTAATTATCTCCGACCCGGTAGACCGGGTGGAATCCATGGTTCCACGGAAACTTTTTTTTGTTCACAGTGCTGGTCATTATTAGCTCTCCTTACAGAAAAAGAACTCCCGCCTGGGCCGTAAGCCCATGGCGGGAGCATCTGACTTTTCCTCATACCTTTTTATCCTTCGGGAAAAATAATGGGATTAATCTTTCCATTCCCAGACCTTAATGAAACCATCATCATCTCCAGAAGCTACCATGCTATCATCAGAAGAAATATCCACGGCCCAGACTCCGGTCTCATGATTGGTGAAGTCCACTATAGTTTTGCCTGTATCAACGTCCCATATCTTTACTGTTTCATCCCTGGAACCTGATACTACCATACTATCATCTGCAGAAAAGACTAATGAATCAACCATTCCCTGCTCTTCAAATGTTGTTACAACGTTCTGGGTCTCAACCTCCCAGATCTTAATACCATCACCCAGGCCAAATGAAGCTATTAAACTGTCGTCCGAAGAAATATCTAAGGAGTAAATTTCGCCGCCATGTCCGGTAAATTCTGTTATCAAATCACCGGTTTCAATATCCCATATCCGGACTGCATCATCAGCAGACCCGGCAATGACCCTCTTGCTGTCAGAGGTAAATGCCACCGACCTGAAATAGGTCTCTTCAGGGGAAAAAGTCTCAATGGTTGCCCCGGTGGCGGGATCCCAGACCCGCACCATTTCATTGTTATATCCTCCGCCGGAAGCAACCATGCTGTCATCGGGAGAAAAAGCAATAGAATCAATGGAACCATCATGCTCAAAGTCACTAATAATTTCGCCAGTATCTGTTTCCCAGACTATTGTTGTCCCCCCTCCCAGATCTCCCCCAGCAGAAGCAACCAGGCTACCGTCCGAAGAAAAAGTAACCCGATTGGCTCTTTCTCCATGTTCGGTAAAATCAATAATTTCATCACCAGTGACGGGATCTCTGACTATTATGGATTCATCTCCACCGGAAATCATCTTACTATCATCGGGAGAAAACTCCAGGGACCAGACTCTATCTTCATTTTCATGCTGGAATTGATTAATCTCAGTTGTTTCCAGAGGTTTAGGAGAAAAAATAGCGGTTATTTCTTTATCTTGATCCATCTTTATCGGTGTTTCTTTTTCATCTGCTGCTTCTACATCTCCCTCCCAGCCTTCAAATTCATAATCCTCTGCGGGTCTGGCAATCAGGGTAATTATCTCGTCCTCTTGAACTTCCATTTCCTCTGTTTGGTCACTTGACTCCAGTATTATCTCGTCCTCATCATCCACAATTTCCCCTTCTCCCTCCATTTTTACCGTCAGGGTGTACCACTCTTCTTCAATGACCCCATTACAGGCAGACAGGGAAAACGCCAGGGCCAGGGCCAGAACAATAACACCAGGGACCCTAAACTTAAACAAGCACACTTTACCCCTCCTAGAGTTTTTTCTGAAATTTTAAAACTCTCATCAGTACTTATTTCTATACTGCAATATCCTGTCCTCCAGTTAATTATATGCAGAATAACACCTAATTATTCTGACCCCAATATGGCCTTAAATTCCCTGGAAAAACTGCCTGAGGAGTTATGCAAACCTGTTGCAGCGCGAAACTTTATGCAGAAATCAGGTTTTTCAGCCCTACCGGCATAAACTCCTGATCTGGGTTAAGCGAGGGGTTCTGCCTTCTGCAACCTGCAACCGGTTTAAGGTTTTTATTTTTTTGACCTGCAGGAAAAGGCAACAGAAGTGCTGCCTGGAAAAAATCTCTCTCCAGTACCAGGAGAAATTCGGGCCGGATAATGTTTTTATATAATTCCCCATTCCCTGCTCCCCATTATTTCCCGGTAGCAGCACTCCAGGATCCGATTGAATTCTTCCGGATCAGGTCCTGGAGCAGTCTTGAATTTTTCCTGGCAAAATCTCCACATAAGTATTCAGGCTTTTTTGCACGCCCAACTCCCTGGGATATAAAAAGGGACCGACCCGGGGGTCGATCCCTCTCTTTAGCGGCTCAATTCATAGATTACCCGGGCTGTGATTTCCAGGCCCTGATAAAAACAATCCAGGGATAGGTTTTCATTGGGGGCGTGATTGTCTTCATCGGCATTGGCATAGGGCACAATTATAGAGGGCTGCTTCAGGATTCTGGTCCAGACATAATCGGGCAAACTACCCCCGGTAGCAGGGAGGGCCACGGGTTTTTCCCCGGTAGCCTCCTGCACCGCCTGCAGCACCCTTTCACATACCTCCAGGCCGGGGTCGGTCCGGGAGGGATACATATATCCCTGGCGGGTAACCTGAACCCCGGGATGCATCCCCTGAATATGCTGTTTAAGGAGTTCAAAAATTTCCGGGGGATCCTGATCAGCAACCAGGCGGCAGTCCATCTTGGCGCTGGCCCGGGCGGGAATAATGGTCTTGGTCCCCTGGCCCTGATAGCCGCTGCTCAGGCCGTTAATACTCATGGTAGGCTGTAGGGTCAGGCGCCAGTAAAAGTCTTCCTGGTCCAGGTCAATTTTTTCCACTCCAAAATTGCGGGCAATCTGCTCGGGCTCAAAGTCCATGTTCCGGATCAACTCCTGATCCTTGGCCGTTGGTGGCCGGACCTGATCATTAAAGCCCTTGACCCGAACCCGATCCTGTTCATCCTTCATGGATGACAGAATTTTTACCAGTTCCCAGGCCGCGTTGGGAATAACGCCACCCTTGTTGCCGGAATGATTATCTCCCGCTGCAGTCTGCAAACTCATTTCCAGGGCCAGCATGCCCCGCACCCCGTAATAGATAGCCGGCGCTCCGCTTTCATGGAGGGGGCCGTCGGAAGTGTAGACCAGGTCAGCTGCCAGGAGTTCCTGATTTTCCGAAGCAAACTCGGCCAGGTGAGGGCTGCCGCTTTCCTCCTCCCCCTCCAGGATAAATTTGATTTTCAAAGGCAGGTCGCCCCGGACCTGCAAATAGGAATGCACTGCCAGGAGGTGACATAACAGCTGCCCTTTATTATCCCCGGTACCCCGGCCATAGAGGCGGCCATCCCGCTCCGTGGGCTCAAAGGGAGGACTGATCCATTCCTCCAGGGGTTCGGGAGGCTGCACATCATAATGCCCGTAAAAAAGCAGGGTAAAATCACCACTGCCCACTTCCCCGTAAACCACCGGGAAACCCCTGGTGGGAAGGGTCCGAGCTGAAATCCCCAGGTCTTCCATTATCTCCAACAGGAGGTGGGCACACTCCTCAACTCCCTCCCCTCGGGCGCTGATGCTGGGCTGGGCTACCAGTCTTTTCATAATATCCAGGTACTCCTCTTTCTTGCTGCGAATATGCTCCAGGGCTGCCTGGTACTCCTCTCTGCCAATTGGGTTCTTCTTATCAGCCAATGATTTTCACTCCTCCCATATAGTCATGCAGTACCGGGGGAATATGGACCTGTCCCTTCTCATCCTGGAAATTTTCAATTATTGCCGCTACGGTCCGCCCTACAGCCAGGCCCGACCCATTTAATGAGTGGAGAAACTGGGAGCGGCCTCCTTCAGCAGGACGGAAGCGCAGCCCGATACGGCGGGCCTGGAAATCGGTAAAGTTGCTGCAGGAGCTAACTTCCCGATATTTTTCCGAGCTGGGCAGCCAGATCTCCAGGTCATAGGTGTAGGCCGAGGCAAATCCCAGGTCTCCTCCGCACAGCACGACCCGTCGATAGGGCAATTCCAGTAATTCCAGCATTTTTTCCGCTTCTCCCACCAGAATTTCCAGTTGGGCAAAGGACTGATCTGGATGGACCAGGTTTACCAGTTCCACCTTGTTAAACTGATGCTGGCGGATTATGCCCCGGGTATCCCGGCCGTGAGCTCCGGCTTCAGCCCGAAAACAGGGGCTGTAGGAGCAGATTTTGACCGGCAGTTCCTCCTCCTCCAGGATTTCATCCCGGTGCAGATTGGTCAGGGGTACTTCGGCCGTGGGGATCAGATAAAAGCCGTTGTTTTCCACCCGGAACATATCCTCTTCAAATTTGGGAAGCTGGCCTACCCCGAACATGCTGTCCCGGTTGGCCATGAACGGCGGAACCACTTCCCGGTAGGAATGATGGCGGCGGTGATAGTCCAGGAAAAAATTGGTCAGGGCCCGCTCCAGGAGCGCTCCTTCATTCTTCATGAAATAAAAACGGCTGCCTGCTACCTTGGACCCCCGCCTGCTATCTATAATATCCAGTTTTTCTCCCAGTTCCCAGTGGGGTAGGGGTTCAAATGCGAAACTGGTCGGTTCTTTCCACCTTTTAACCTCCTGATTTTCCTCTTCATCTGCCCCCGGCGGGACCCCTTCAGCGGGAATATTGGGAATCCAGTCCAAAAATTCCTGCCACTCCTTTTCTACCTCCCGCCTTTCTGTTTCCAGCTCCTTAATCCGGCCGGCAACCCTCTGCATTTCCTCAATTTTGTCCCCGGCTTCCTCCCCTTCCCGTTTGGCCCGGGCAATCTCCTGGGAAACCTGATTGCGCTCCTTTTTCAGATTTTCCTCCTCCTGCAATAGCTGGCGCCTTTTCTGATCCAGGTCCCGGAAAGGGCTCAGATCCAGTTCCGGATCCCGGACCCGAAGACGCTGATTGCAGTGCTCCAGGTTCTCTCTGAGCATGCGGTGATCAAGCATGGGCTTTTCCTCCTCCTTATTTTTTAAAAAATATAAAAAACCTCCCATCCCCGGCAAGGGGACGAGAGGCTGATCTCCCGCGGTGCCACCCCAGTTGGTCAACACCCACTTAAAGGTTTTTAACGGAACTACCCGGTGTCAGGACACACTCCCGGAGTGGATTTCGGGGGTTTCCAGGCCGGCTTCCAGCTGCCGCCGGCTCTCTGAGGCTGGAATTACTCCCTACTTGGCTCCGCTCATCGCTTTAGCCTTTTTATTATTATAATACATAGCTGCACTGCAGGCAAGGGTTTTTTACTCAATACTTGATTATTCCTGGATTATGGCCTGTCAGAAACCCTGCTGCCCCCTATACTGCCTTTGTTTCTATTCTTTCCGGGTAGAAACTATTAACTGCCGTCACCCCCGCCAGGGATTCAATTAACTGCAGAAGGGGGCCCAGACCGGGCTCCTTAAGCCCATTCGCTACCTTAATTTCAATTTCCTTTTCTGAACTACCTTTTTTCAGGTTCAACTCCTGGACCTGCAGGCCATTAGCTTCAATTTCCTGTACAAGGCCTGAGATAGGAGCTTTTCCCTTTTGCTCCCAGTTTACCAGCAGGGTAAAAAGTTCAGGTTTTTCCCAATTTTCCTCGGAAAAATCCTTTGCTCTCCATTTCTCCAGCCTGCGAGGGACATAGCGCAGAATAATATTAACTAAAAGAACCAGAACGGAACCGATAAAAGCTTCCAGGATCAGGCCGGCACTGGAGAGAACTCCAGCAGCTGCAGAACACCAGAGGGTGGCAGCAGTATTTATTCCTCGGACATTGAGACCGTCCCTGATTATTACCCCGCCCCCCAAAAAACCAATTCCCGAGACAATCTGGGCCGATATTCGGGTGGGGCTGCTCTCTCCTTCAATTATCATCGACAGGGTCACAAAAAGGAAGGACCCCAGGGCCACCAGCACATTGGTTCGAATCCCCGCCATTTTATTTCGCCATTGTCTTTCAAACCCAATTATTCCACCAATTATTGCCGCACAGAGTGCTCTGATAACAAAGTCCTGCAGCATCATTATATTTCACCTCTTTTCTCCAGAAAGCTTCCCGCTCCTTCAACTTCTACTCCCAACCCTTTACACTATTTCTAAGGCATCATAAAAGACAAAAATTGATTGGCCAGGATGAAATAGATCAGCAGGGCGGAGATATCCTTAATCGTGGTGATAAAGGGGTCGGAACCAGCAGCCTGATCAAATCCCAGTTTGACCAGGATATAGGGCACCAGGAAACCCAGTCCCGTGGCCAGGGTCAGGGTGAAGAAGAGAGCCAGACCCACAGCATAGCCCAGCTGGGGTATGCCCTGCCACAGGGTGGCCACCAGCATGACCAGCAAACCAAGAATCAGGCCCATGGTGGACCCTACCAGGACCTCCCGCCCCAGGTGCCGGGTAAAACGGCGCATATCAATCTGGCCCAGGACCAGGGCCCGGGTAAATATGGTGGAGGACTGGGTCCCAATATTGCCCCCCATATCCATAATTACCGGAATGAAAATGGCCAGGGCAGTTACCGCCTCCAGGGAGGCTTCAAAGGAGTCAATTACGGCCCCCGCTAAAAGACCTCCGATCATCGTGATCAGCAAAAAGGGCAAACGCACCTTCCAGCTGTGAAAAATGGGACCGCTGACCAGGCGCTCACTGCGGTCGCTTTCCCGGCGGGCTACAGGGATCAAACCAGCCTTCTGAAACATGTCTTCCGTGGTCTCCTGATCCAGGATATCCATGGCATCGTCAAAGGTCACAATTCCTACCAGCCGGTGTTCCCGATCCACTACCGGGACGGCAATCCAGTCTCTTTCCTGCAGGAGGCGGGCCACGTCTTCCTGATCCGTATCGGTGGTGACGCTGATAACGTCAGGGCTCATAATATTGCCTACCTGTTCCCCGGCATCCGCCCGCAGCAATTCTCGCAGGGACAAAACTCCCCGCAGTTTTCTTTTTTCATCCGTAACATAAATCGTATAAATAATTTCCCGATCTTCTGCCAGCCGCCGCACTTTCTCCAGGGCCTCTCCGGCAGTGTCTTTTTCCCGCAGCCGGGTATATTCCGGGTTCATTATGCGGCCCGCAGTCTCAGGTGCATAGCCCAGAAGATCAGCAGTCTTTTTCCTTTCTTCCCGGTCCAGGGCATTCAGAAGCTGCTTGGCCACCCGGGCCGGAAGTTCATCCAGGATCCGGGCCCGGTCATCAGGGGCCATGGCCGATATTATTTCATTAACCTTCTCATCAGCAAGGGAATCAATCAGTTTTTCCTGGAAGGGGAAGGACAGGAGATCAAATACCTCCATAGATTTTTCCTTGTCCAGCAGGCGAAAAATCAAGCCCATTTCCTCAATTTTATCTTCCTCCCGGAATTCTTCCAGGAGATCAACAATCCCGCGCAGATCAGCACTCTGGAGTTCAGTTTTAAGTTTTTCCAGATCTTTTTGTTCTACCAGGTGGCGAATATTTCCCATTTTTTCCAGCATGATTAAAACCTCCTCTTAATTTATCCCCATCTACAACTCCTATCCTTACTCCCCTCTGGTCCGGATCCTCTATCAGGAAAACCCCCCCTGGCCAATCAAAAAACGGCTCCGAAGAGCCGCACATTTTAACTACCCGCAACGAAAAATGCGAGTTCAAAAAAATACCAGCTCTTCATCCAGGCTTTGGCACTTAATGACGTAGACCCTTTTCCTGCGGTCAGCTGCCTTAGGCAGACCTTAACTCGATCATGCCTGTTCTACCCATTGGCGTCTCTGGACGTTTCCGGGCAGCAGCCTGTGTTCATTAAGGAGCCTCACCCAACAAGCCTCCTGATTTATTTTTTCCAACCGTTTATTATTATAACTTATCCTGGAAAAATGTCAATTATTTTTTGCTGCTGATTAAACCTGCCCTCGCTGCTCCTCCAGGAGTATGACCGGAACAGTGCAGTTATCAATAACCTGTTGGGAAACATCGCCCAACCCATTACCTTTATTACTCTTGCCCATGAACACAAAATCCACCTCCAGGTCTGCAGCCAGGTGCGGAATGACCCGGGCCGGGTTGCCCCGGACAGTTTCCAGGTCATAGGGCAGGTCTGCGGCCAGGCTCTCCATGATGTCCACCAGCCGGCGCAGGGTCAGGCTTTTCCCTTCCTGGCCCTGAACATTGAGAATATAGAGGTGGGCATCCATCTGCCGGGAAAGTCGAGCAGCCTGGCGCAGTGCGCTCTCTGCTGGTGGAGTTCCATCAAAGGCTACCAGGAATTTATAGGTTTCCTGGATCCGGACCCGGGTGGGATCAACCCGGC
>SL_8KL_010_SEDDRAFT_10003468_pt1 | contig 12994 bp, 14 predicted proteins | sample SodLakKL_010_SED_4_FD_11160 | JGI IMG/M metagenome (IMG submission 11160) | reverse complement strand
AATTACCTCGACAACACAGGAAACATGGGGTTCGGAAGGACGTTCATTGAATGGCAGCATCGGTTCTCGGATGAGCTGTCGGTAAACAGCGGACTCCATTCTTCAATGCTCTTCATGAACAACAGCTACGCGGTCGAGCCCAGGATCGGACTGAAATGGGAATTCTCCGAAGGGCAGTCTGTTAACCTTGGTGCCGGTTTGCACAGCCAGACACAGATGAAAGCTGTCTACTTCAGCCAACGCCTTACCGACACACTTAACCTGACATATGAAAAGACCAACCAGCACCTCGACCTGTCGCGCAGCATTCACCTGGTGGGCGGATACGACCGCCTCCTGGGAGAAGAGCACAGGCTGAAGCTGGAAGTATATTACCAGAAACTCTACAATATACCAGTAGCATGGCGCAGACCGGAGTTTTCACTTATGAACCAGGGCGGGGGCTACTCCTTTCACCTGTATGACAATATGGAAAATTCCGGTACGGGCGAAAACAAAGGTATTGAGCTTACCCTTGAAAAATTCCTGAACCAGGGATTTTACTACCTGGTAACGGCATCCCTGTTCGATGCAGGATACCGCGGATACGACGGTGTGTGGCGCAATTCGGCTTTCAATAATAATTTTGTGATTAATGCCCTTAGCGGTTATGAATGGGGAGTTGGCAGGAACTCCCTGCTGTCTGTCGATCTTAAAATGGTCTATGCAGGGGGGCACCGCAAACTACCCATCGATGAAGAGCAGTCACTGGCCGACAATTCATTGCGCTATAAATGGAGTGAGGCCTATAATGAAAGGTTCCCCGATTATTTCAGGCTCAACGGACGGATAACATTCCGCCTTAACAGGAACAGCTTCGACCATGAATGGGGACTTGATCTGCAGAACATGACCAACAGGGAGAATATCTTCATCCAGAACTGGGACAATAACAAGAAAGAGGTAGCCACCTATTACCAGATGGGATTTATGCCGATGATGACCTACAGGATATATTTCTAAACCTTGTTTCTCAACTGTGTAATGGGTGGTTATCCGCAAGGTGGGCTACATTCTTCCAGTCAAATCCAAGCAGTCCGGCCCCTGCCCTGTCGGCTTCAAGGGCATCGTATGAAGCAATTATTTTGTTTACCGGCGGACTGCATTGTCTTCCTCCAAGGTGTGAATCAGGCATACCCACAGTGGCATCAATCAATGTAAGATCAGGCATGCGGTGCATATTCATCTCTATAATCGATTCATGGATCCGGTTGTGAAAAAAGGACTTTTTCCAGAATCCTCCCTCCTGATAATGCGATGGAGGGGCAAACCCCATCATATTCTTGAGCGAGAGTGTTACCTCAGAAAAAGAGTGTGCCTTCAGCACAGGAACACTTATTATAAAATATTCCAGCGCAATTTTAGGGATAAAATATTCGCTCAAAATTTTACATGAGGGTATTTCGGATCTCACAAGGGTCTCTTCATTCAGGTCAACGAGCCTTACCTGCTTATCTTCAGCCAGCCGGGTATAACCCAGTGCTGTGAATACTTCGCCGGTTGATTTATCTCCCCCGCTGCCTTCAGCAACAATTATTTCTGCACCGCTCACCGAGCGTACGTAATCAATAATTGCTTCAATACAGTCAACCGGCGTGGTTACCGGAAAAGGCAGGTCATCAACCAGGTTGGGCTTTATCAGGATTTTGGATTGGTCTGCCAGCACCCCTCCGGCCCTTATCTCATCAAATGCTTTTGCAACAGATTCCCTGTAGCATGAAAATGAAACAACTGCAACATCATCCATAAACATCAATTTTCAGTATGATTTATCACTACTTCCACCTGTAAAGGAATCATAGAGACCAAAATAATAATTCTCCAATATAGCAATTTTAAATAATCATGTATAAACAATAAACACGACTGGTTGAGCCCCCATCAGCCTTTGGCAGACAAAATAAGATTAACAAACATGGGGGCCATTCAGAATAAAAAAAGTTAGCAGAAACGGCTACCCGTTTCTGCTAACATATAAGATATCACTTTTTTAAGACTACTCAAATTCAGGGAACTGTATTTCACTGAATTCTGAATTATACTCACCCTCAATAGTTACCTGAAAAAACTCCTCCGGGTTTTCAATCTCAAAACCGATCGCTGTAAACTCAAAGTCGCCTTCAAGATTGTTTTCCGGCGCTTCGTCTATTGTTATGGACCCGGAATTGGAAATATACATTTCCGCCTCCTCGTTCAGTTCATTTAAAGCAAAACTTACAAATTCCTCAACTTCATATACCCATTCTTCACCCATTCCTTCAATATCAAATTCCTGTATATGGTAAGTATCAGGTCCTTCAAACTCACTGCCTCTTACAAACCATATCCGAAATGATTGTCCGTCATCAGATTCAAGACTCATTGCAAAAAACGCTTCATCGGTTTCAGGATGAGTGTACTCGGCATACTGAGCGCTTCCTTCAATTTCATATTCCACGTCTCCGGTTACTTCAGCTTCAAACGTTCCCGGATCCCTTAGGGGCTCATCTACTTCATCATCAGTCTCACAAGCTGCAAAAACAAGCAGCATCGCTATAATCCACGAAAATTTCCAAACTTTTCTAATCATAAAACACAATTTTTATTTCCATTTTTTTTATCCTTCAAGATCAGTCAGAATGATGGTCTGCCCAGTTGACCCATTGCCTCATCGAGCAAAATATCATAATAATTCAGGTAATTTTCCCTTGACTGCGGGATAAACACATCCACGGGAGGAGGGTTACCCTCGAGGACAACACCATCGGGTTGCATCATCTTTCCGGTATAGCGGCCGTATTTATCAACTACATCCACGGGATGATCAACATTGGGGCGTATACTGTGTCCCATCCCCCATTCAAAGTAAGCCACAGGTTTCCCGCTTATGGGAAATTCAAGCTCTTCGCCAAACTCCCATGTGCTGCTGAAACCTCCTGCAGGCATTCCAACAACAGGGGCAAGATTGTTATCGATAATCATAGCGGCAAACTGGTCAAGGTGTGAACCGCCGTCAGGTCCCAAAAGGATCACAACATCACCCCTGAAAGTAATTTCAGCAGGCTCAAGCACTCCGTCATGATCCTTGTCTACTGATGAACACTTATGCTGTACCCTGTTACTGAAATTATCTCCTCTTTCCCAGGCTTCCATAACATCTGTGGTAAGCCATTCGATCTGACGTGACCCGTCATCGTCAGTGCCACCAAGTCTGCCTTCCTCATAAGCCTCTTTCCTGTCTTCTACAAATTTGGGTGTAAGATCACTGAGCTTAAGATCGCCGAAGGTTGCCTTGTAAGGCTCTGAAAAGAGGCGCTGAAGAAGGTAGTTACCGTTGGAACCGCCGCGACTGCGGGTGCCGTCAAAAATTACATCATGACCAAGAAGTCCGTTTTCCCGGGCATATTCCATCAATTCATCCACATCTTCAATAAGGGATCCGCGGAATCCATACCAGTCGATCAGCAGCACATCCCGATTATCATGCTCATAAAGGTCATAGCAGGTGGTAGAGATGGTTTTCTCAAAGCCTTCATTGTAACGGTGATCTCCATGAGATTTAAAGTAACCTTGCCATTCCAGATCATCTGTGTCAATATAGGGAAGGGTAACGGAATATCTTTCTCCCTCACTGTTTTCAAGCTCAAAAGTTACTTCCTCCTTGTCCAGGGGAACAGGAAGACGGAAATTCTGTTCCGGGATAGCCTCGGCCATATTCTGCCAAAGGTTGTTGTAGGTTGAATGCCTTATGTATAAACGCAGTTCCTCGATGTATTCCTCAACAGGAGTGCCTTCAACGGCCACAAGCTTATCCCCGATCTCAGGCATAGTTTCGGGGTTGTGATCTTCAATGTCCCTGGCAATATCACCTATAAAAAAGAAATAACCTCCTGGTTCGGAATAATCGGTCCTGAAGATAAGCGGGGCACTGCGGTCTACCTCTTCATTTACCTCCAGTCCTCCTTCAACAGTACTTACTGCTGCGTGTCTGTCACGCCTTACATTGCTCATCTTCATCAGCACCTCGAAAAGAGCTTCCTGTGTGTTAGCTTCGATCATCTCTTCCCTGAACTCCAGCATATCACGTATTGGATTAAAGTTCAGTGTTCTGGTTTTAGGATAAGAGACGGATTCCCTCTCAATGGTTTTCTCTATGATGTAATCGAAAAGAGCCTCCCTGTCTTCTCTTGTACTTGTTTTATTTTCAGGCTCACATGAAACAAAGACCACACATAAAAAGGCAACTATTAGTTTTAAAGATAACTTTCCCATAAATGATTTTTTTTAATTATAAATTTTTGAAAACTACATTTTGCAAGTTAATAAATCCTTAAAAAAATAGTTTACCTGTTGGGAGCTGAAAACAATCTTACAAGTGGAGAGACTATCTAAATAAATTTCAGGAGACCAACTTTTCAATGATCTTATTGTTGAACGCTTCTAAATCTCCCGGATTTCTTGAGGTTATTAAATTATCATCAACAACAACCTCCGAATCAACCCAGTTTGCCCCGGCATTTTGAAGATCCTTTTTTATTGCTCTGAAAGATGTCATAGTGCGCCCTTTCACCACTTCAGCATCAATTAATAGTTGAGGGCCATGACAAATGGCGGCTACAAGTTTCTTCTTTTCGAAAAACCGGCGTGCAAAATCAACCGCTTTACTGTCTCTGCGCAGCTTATCAGGATTAATAACTCCGCCCGGCAGGATAAGGCAATCATACTCCTTTTCCATTGCATCATCAATGGTTATGTCAACGTTAATATCACTGCTCCAGTTGCCATGCTTCCAGGCTTTTATTTTCCCCTTTTCCGGGGCAATAACCGTAACCTCTGCACCTTTGTTTTGAAGCGCACTTTTCGGGTTAAACAGTTCCGATTCCTCAAAACCGTTGGTAGCCAGTATTGCAATTTTTTTACCTTTTATGTTTTCCATAATTTTTTGATTTCAAGGGTGTAACAAAACTGATTTAATTGATCAATTCATGCGAATATTATTTTGTCTGCCAAAGGCTGATCGGGGTTCATTTTTTTAACTCTCAATCAATTTGGGGGCTATTTATAAAAACAATTTTTTTAGTGAGTTGTTTTCACAATGTGTTAATTCAATTGAATTCTAACTAAAAGAAGGAGTGTTATGAGTATTGTCAAAGTAATTGAAGTTATCGGGTCCTCAGAGAAAGGATTTACCGAAGCTACTCAAAATGCAGTGGAGGATGCATCAAAAAGCTTAAAAAACATCAAATCGATCTACATTAAGCATATGAATGCAAATGTTGAAAACAACAAAATTGTTTCATATGCAGTAAATGCAAAAATATCCTTTGAAGTTGAACAATAGCCGGTTAAGGATATTTGATCAGGAAAAGAAAGTTTCGAAACAGACATCCTTCAAAAACAAAACCTCTTGATAAATAAGAGGTTTTGTTTTTTATGTTTCTTTTGAATTCTCCGGGTGATTTAATTGTATTATATCACCCGAATCACATTTTCTGCATTTTTTTGCAGGTTTCATAGTAATTATAGTCTCATGGCAATTATTGCACCTGTACCAAAAATCATCGCTCGTGTAGGTGCCGCCCTCAATAATAACAGCCTTTCCTTCAACAAAAGCTTTTGCAACATTTTTCCGGGCTTTGTCATATATCCTTGTAAAGGTAGGCCGGGAAATTTCCATTTTTTGCGCAGCTTCTTCCTGAGTGAGGTTTACGTAATCTGCCAGACGAATAGCCTCATATTCTTCAAAAAGCAAAACAACATGTTCAAGTTCCCGCATCGGAATTCCAAATGGTTTGAATCCTTCCATTGCGGGCGGCATTTTAATTCTCCTGCGTCTTCTGCGATTCGGCATAATATTATTAATTCAATATTTTTCCACACAGGCAAATTTAAATATAATTTGACTCATTGTAGTAATTCCTGCCTGGGCAGGTATAAGTTATAAATTCTCAACAAGAATAGAGGCGCAGCAGGATGATTGATCAAATAATATGGATATAAAAAAACCGCCCCTTTGGGGCGGCCTGGGCGGTCCGGACGAGATTCGAACTCGCGACCTCATGCGTGACAGGCATGCATTCTAACCAGCTGAACTACCGGACCGTGTTATCGTTTTTTTTGTTTTGGCTCTGCAAAAATAATGTATATTTTGATTTTGTCAAAAAATTTACGAAAAATATTTTTTAAAACAACCGCCACCTGCCGCCAACAGAAGCAGGCATTTAAATACGGCCAATAGTGAACGAATGCAGATTGCCTGTTATTATCGGTTTAAGCGAAAAATCTACCTTTTTTTTGCAGTCCTGACATTTGAAGCCCCCGAAGTGCTGACTTCAACAACAGGGTCGCCTGCAATTCTTAAATCGGATGCTCCCGAGAGGCTGCCGGTCACCTTATCGGTAATAGCAGCCCGCATATCCGAAGCTCCGCTAAGGCGAACATCCGCTTCAACACATTCAAAGCCTGCCCCCCTGATATTACTGGCCCCGCTTGCGGTTACCTCGGCATAATATGCAGTACCTTCAACTGTTATATCGGAAGCCGCTGAAGCATGAACCTCAAGTGCTTCCACGTTTACAGTTAATTTTATATTGCTGGCTCCGCTGGCTTTAACAGATATAAAATTTTGCTCTACGGGATCATTAAAACTTACATTGACGGCTCCTGAAGCATTCAGTTTTCTAAGCTCGGGCAGTGTCACATGTACATCTACCTTAGATCTTCTTATCGTGCGTGTTGTTTCTATTTCAAGTGTTTGCTCTCTCACCCGTGTATCAATATATTCAATGACGTTGTCATCGGCTTCAACCTCGACATGCCACTGATCACCGAAAGAAATGTTAAGATTGACCGCCCCTCCCGCTTCAATTTTGTCAAATCCTTTAAGATCGCGCATTTCGCTGACAATATCGCCGCTTCCGCTAACACTTCTCCAGAACTGACCTTGTGCCTGATTTACACCGGCAAAAAGTAACAGGGTTATTACCATCCCGGCCGGAATCACTCTTTTTTTGATGATTTTCTTCATTTTCAAAGGTTTTTTTAAGTTATACAACAGCATTATGTTTTTACTGTATTGTAAGACGGTCTAATTTTTAAAAGGTTACAAGCAAACTAACCCTCGGGGAATAAAAAAGAGAAAAAAGGCAAACCCCCAATTAATGAAGAAATTTTTGGCAGGATGGTTACCAGAGATAACCGGAAAATCCACATCGTAAACAAATTGAAAAAAGCCACTACTGTCATGCCAAGCATAGTATGACGTAAATAAAAAATGTTGTATCTTTACCAAAAAACGCCATGGTAAAGTACAAAGTAACCTTAACAAAAGAAGAAAGAGAAACACTGATGGCTAATACCAGGAAGGGGAGCCATACTGCTAAAAAGGTCATCCATTCTCTTATCTTACTTAATGTAGACCAGGGTCCTTTTAAGGAGAACCCCCAGACCAATGAAGAGATTTGTAAAGTATTAAAAATAGGTATGCGAACTATAGACCGGGTTAAGCAACGTTTTGTTTTAGAAGGCTTTGATGCGGCCCTTGGAGTTGCTCCAACAAGCAGGGTGTATGAAAGAAAGATTGATGGAGAAACCGAAGCCCGCTTAATATCAATTGCCTGCAGTGAGCCGCCAAAGGGATTTGGGAAATGGTCCTTGCGTTTATTGGCGGATCGCATGGTAGAATTGAATTATGTTGATGATATTTCGCATGAAACTGTGAGAAAGGTTTTAAAAAAAACGAACTTAAGCCTTGGCGGGTCAAAGGATGGGTAATCCCACCTCAGCAAAACAGTCATTTTGTTGCAGCCATGGAGCAGGTTCTTGATGTTTACAAAAGGCCGTATAATAAGAAAAATCCGGTAGTCTGCATGGATGAAACGCCAAAACAGTTGATAAAAGAGGTTCGTAAATCATTACCGATGAGGCCTGGGTCAGAGACAAGAATAGACTATGAATATTCACGTTGCGGTGTTTGTAACATTTTTATGATCAATGAACCCTTGGCCGGAAAACGCTATATGAAAGTCACTCAACACAGAACCAAAAAAGACTGGGCGCTGCTTGTCCGCTACATATGTGACAAGCTTTATCCCAAGGCTGAGACTATTACCTTGGTTATGGATAATCTGGCTTCACACAGTGCATCAGCTTTATATGAAACTTTTAAGCCAGCTGAAGCAAAAAGACTATGGGACCGCTTGGAGTTAGTTTTCACACCAAAGCACGGCAGCTGGCTGAATATGGCCGAAATTGAACTTAGCGTATTAACCAAACAATGTTTAAACAAAAGAATTGATAAGATAAATATGGTCAAAGCAGAAGTAAAAGCCTGGCAAAATCACAGAAACAACAAAAAGGCCAAGATAAAATGGCAGTTTACGACTGATCAGGCAAGGGTAAAGCTGCATCGTTTATATCCGTCAATTCACGCTTGACATGACACTACATTTACAAGGAAAACCGGTATCATACCACTTCCGGCACGCAGATTAAAATAAATATTCAGGGCTTTTCGAAAATACTGAAGTGAACGCTTCCATAACGGCGCAACTCCCTGAAGTGATGGTGAGATGAAAAGTCGTCCCTTTTCCCGTGCTCAAGTATCAGCCATCCCCTGTGATTTAAAATTTCCCTTTCAAAGACCAGCCGGGGTAATTCCTCCATCCCTTCCATAAAATGTGGGGGGTCGGCAAATATAATATCGTAAGTGTAGGGAGTGTTTCGAAGAAAAACAAATGCATCACCCCTGTTGGCGATTATCTGATCAAGCTCAAATTTTTCAGCCGTTTTTTCAATAAATGAAACATACTTTGAATTTATTTCAACCAGTTCTACAAAAGAGGAACCTCTCGAGGCAAACTCAAAGCTTACCCCACCGGTACCGGAAAAAAGATCAAGTACCTTAACAGACTCAATATCAAAATAGTTATCAATTATATTGAACAGGTTCTCCCTGGCAAAATCGGTTGTGGGACGATCTTTGAATCCTTTCCCCGGGAAAAAACGCTTTCCTTTTAATTTGCCGCTAATTATTCGCACAGTGCAAGATTTATCAGGTTGGTTATCCGGTGCGGCTCAATATCGAGAAAATTTTGATCGTAACTGAGCTGTCCGGGAAGTTTTTCAAAGTGAATATTTCTAATATACTTTTCCAGCAATTTAAAATAAGCTGACTCTTTGTCTATTTCACCCATAAGTATCAGTCCGGTTTCCCCCCGGTCAAGCCTGAGCCGCTCAAATACAGAAAAAACAAAATATGCAAAATCCCTTTCATCGCCGAAGGTGTAAGAGTTACACAGTTTAAGTTTGTTTCCCTTTAATACGGCAACATCAACAAACCCCTTGTGAACATTGACCATAACCTTCGGTTTATGGTCTGCTTCAGCATAATTTCTTACAAAATGCTCAACCATGGGGGTTATATGGTTGTAATAAGCTATATTGCCGCTCCACCCCGACAACTTCTCCTTCAGTCCCGCTGGCATAGCAAAAATATTAACTGCATCGGATGATTCAAGCCTGTTGTAAAACAACTCTTCATTTTCAGACAATTCGTGATTGAAGGTAAAATAGGGCTTAACATCACCCGGGTCGAAAAAGGAGGCGGGTACGATAGTATATCGTGGGGCAGAATAAGCAAACGTAACTGTTGCGTATTGCCTGGAAAGATATTTATCCTTCTTGTGCAAATCACTCACCCTGTTATTAAACTCTTCAGGACTGGTATCTTCATCAAAAGGCCAGTGGGTATATAAAAGGAGTCTCTTTCTGTGAGTGTCAAGTATGGAAAAAAAATATCCATTCAGGTTGCCCTGAATGGATATATGACAATTTTCCGTATTGTTAATATCGAACGTCTCGTCTATGAACATTACATCCATCCCGAAGTTATTCCCAATTTCCAGCGTGGTTGGTTGGCCTCTCCAGGTCACCTACCTTAAGTCCCGGAAACTGATCCCTTCTGCGGCGCTGGTCATTCAAATTAATTACCTGTTGGCGATCAAGTCCATGAAGTAAAACATCATTGTGTACACGAGCCTCAAAAACTTTAACTTCCAACCCTGAGCCGGTCNTAACCTCTCCGGCTCCAAGTTCAAACTCTTCCTCACGATCCGTAAAAGGAACATAGCGGAGCTGTTCTAAATCAAAACCGGGACGGAATATTGAATCCCTCACGCTTACCTTTACGGTATCTCTGTAAACATCACCACGCTCAACTGCATCCTCGTCATCGGGATCACCTATTTGCCTTACTACGCTGAAGGAATCGTTCAATACAAAATCGATCAACGTATCAAAAGACCCGGTAAACTCCCCGTGTGCTGAGCGGTAAGCCAACTGGGCCGTTCTTATATTTCTCAGCCGTTCAATGGTCCTGTCATACCTTCTGCTTTGCTCTTCCTGAAAACGTATTGGAGCCATGATGCTTTCAACCAGCATATAACCAAGCACCACAATGGCAACGGTAAGTACAATTTGAATTACTCTTTTCATTTCCTGCTGTTTTTAATTTTTTAAGTTTGCTTGCAAATGTAAAAAAAAAAATAATTTTAACCTTTTAAACCCTTATAAATATATTTTTCAATGTTAAAAACTCACATATATAACATTTTATTGTATAAACTGGAACACTCGCCGACGGTAAGCCAAAAAAAGCTGATCACTTTCCTTCCCGATTATATAACAGCCCGCGGAGAAAACATACTTCTTGTAAAAGGCTATGCAGGCACCGGTAAAACTACCCTTATAAGCTCCCTTGTCAACACTCTTAACGAACTCAAAATAAGATCGGTTTTGCTCGCACCCACAGGTCGTGCTGCCAAAATGCTCTCATCCTACTCGGGCCACAACGCTCTAACCATTCACAAAAAAATATACAGGCAAAGAACCTCAAAAGATGCTTTCGGTAAATTTACCCTTGACCGCAATCTGCATACAAACACCTTTTTCATTGTCGACGAAGCATCCATGATAGGTAACGCATCCTTTGAGTCAAATATTTTCGGAAGTGGCAATTTATTGGAAGATCTTTTAAAGTACGTGTTTAACAACAAAAACTGCAAGCTGGTTTTGGTTGGAGATACAGCACAGCTGCCCCCTGTAGGCCTCTCTATCAGTCCGGCACTGGATGAAAATTTTCTCGAGGGATCCGGTCATCCGGTTTCCACATTCTTTCTAAGTGATGTTATCAGGCAAGCCCGGGAATCCGGTATACTTTACAATGCCACCAATCTCAGACATATGATATCGGCCGGTTCGAGCACCATACCTGAAATACAACTTGACTTCCGTGACATTGAAAGAATTAGCGGTGCCGATATAGTTGAAATATTGTCAGACGCCTACTCCAAAACAGGCACAGCCGATACAATTGTTATAAACAGGTCCAATAAGCTTGCAAATAAATACAACCAGGGAATACGAAACCAGATACTTGAAAGGGAATCTGAAATTGCCCCCGGCGACCTCCTGATGGTGGTAAAAAACAACTATTACTGGCTGGAAGAGAGCGAAACGACCAATTTTATAGCCAACGGGGATATAATTGAGGTGCTTCAGATTAAAAGATACGAAGAACTTTACGGATTTCGCTTTGCGGATGCAGTAATAAGAATGGCAGATTATGACAACCAGGAGATTGACGTAAAACTGATGCTCGATACCCTGCATATTGAAACCGCATCACTTGGCAACGAGGCCGGCAAAAAACTTTTTTACACCGTCATGGAAGATTATGCCGATATGCCCTCCAAAAAAAGGCAATACGAAAAAGTAAAATCCGATCCCTTTTTTAACGCCTTGCAGGTTAAATTTGCCTATGCCGTAACATGCCACAAAGCACAGGGCGGTCAATGGAAAAACGTTTTCATTGACCAGGGGTTCTTCAAAGAAGAGATGCTCGAGACTGAATACCTCAGGTGGCTTTATACGGCATTTACCCGTGCCACAGAAAAATTATACCTTGTAAATTTCAAAGATAGCTTTTTTGAAGGTGAATAAAGGAGGGGGCTCTCAAATTACAGTTGAAAAAAATGAACCGACTTTACAGGCTATTCTCCTATTATTTTCACAAGCACCCTTTTACGCCTTTTACCGTCGAACTCCCCGTAAAAGATCTGCTCCCATGGTCCGAAATCCAAAGAACCTTTAGTTACGGCCACCACTACTTCACGTCCCATAATCGAACGTTTAAGGTGGCCGTCAGCATTATCCTCCGGTCCGTCATTGTGGCGATACCTGGAATGAGGTTTTTCAGGTGCAAGCTCTTCGAGCCACACCTCAAAATCGTTATGCAATCCGGACTCATCGTCATTAATAAAAACACTTGATGTGATATGCATTGAATTGCAAAGCACAAGCCCCTCTTTTATACCGCTCTCGGATACGCATTTCTGAATGTCCGGGGTTATGTTAATAAGCTCACGCCTCTTTGTAGTGTTAAACGATAACTCTTTTCTGTAGCTTTTCATTATTTTATTGTCTTTTATTTACCAAAAGTGTTCAATTACAGCAGCCGGTTATGTAACGGACAAATTTACTCAAACCTGAATTCATTGCCCAAAGATTGGAGTTTATTATCAAGAAGAGCATTGACTTTTTCAAAATCCTCCCTTTTTTCCAGTTTTTCTTTTACACTGAAGTAAAATTTAATTTTTGGCTCAGTTCCGGATGGACGAATTGATATTTTTGTCCCGTCCTTTAAAAAGAACTGTAAAACATTCGATTTTGGGAGGTCAATGTTGTGTCTCAGCTGACTTAGGGTATCAAATGACTTTTGTTTCAGGTAATCACTTACCTGCATCACATCAGAACCCGCTATTGAATCGGGTGGTGAGTTACGGAATTTGTCCATCATGGCAGCAATTTCCTCTGCTCCACTTTTACCCTTGCGTTCGACCGACATGAGGGACTCCTTATAAAAACCAAATTCAAGGTAAATATCTATCAGCAGATCGTGCAGGGTTTTTCCCTGGTC
>SL_8KL_010_SEDDRAFT_10003467_pt1 | contig 12994 bp, 14 predicted proteins | sample SodLakKL_010_SED_4_FD_11160 | JGI IMG/M metagenome (IMG submission 11160) | reverse complement strand
GTTGAACTTTCTACTAGAAAGATAAAAGAAGGTATAGATTCTGGAAGGTATGAAGGTTGGGATGATATGCGTCTTGGTACAATACGTACACTCAAAAGACGGGGTATAACTTCTGAAGCTATAAGACAAGCAATTATAAAATTAGGGTTATCTGAGGTTGATGCCTCATTCAGCTGGAAAAATCTTTATTCTGAGAACAGAAAGGTTATTGATGAATCTGCTGAGAGGTATTTTTTTGTACCTGACCCTTTAGAACTAAACATTGAAAAAGCCCCATCTGTTACAGCTACCCCTCAGATACATCCAGATATAGCTGAAAAGAGACATATTGAGGTTAAAGAAAATCCGTGTGTATTGATTTCAAGTGAAGATGCTAATGAATTAGATAATGGAGATGTAATACGGCTTAAAAATTTATACAATATTGAAATAATAGACATCGACAATCTTACTGCGGAATATCATAGTGACGACCTTTCTTTATTGGAGGAAGGTATTGATATAATACAATGGGTACTATCAGGAGATTTTGTCGATGTAAGAGTACTGAAGCCCGAGTCTACTATTGAAGGTAAGGCAGAGAAGTTAGTTGGGGAGCTCGAAATAGGGAAGATTGTTCAGTTTGAAAGATTTGGTTTTACCAGGATTGATTCAAAGCATCCTGTAGTAGCATGCTATGCACATAGGTAATTTACGAACAAAGTAATAGATATATTTAAGACAGTAAATTTTTTTAAAAAATCTTATTAACCTAAAAAAGTGTTTTACCATCTAAGTAAGATTCGCAAAAAAAGTTAATAAGGATAAAGTACAATAAACTGGAAACCCATTGTACTTTTGGTCTCTCTGTATAGTATTTCATGTCTAGCTTTGTTATGTGTTTATAAGCTAGTAATTAGAGACCTACCAATGAATTATGATGATTGAAAGTCTGAAGGAGGTATATAAAAATGTCTAAGATTTATGTAAATTTTGATGTTCCACAGGAACTGTCAGATAAGGTACTAGAAGCAGTAGAGCTTGCAAGAGAGACAGGAAATATAAAAAAAGGAGCTAATGAAGTAACAAAATCGGTTGAAAGAGATACAGCAGAGCTTGTAGTGATTTCTGAGGATGTCGAACCTGAAGAGATTGTAGCCCATATACCGGTTTTGGCTGAAGAAAAGGAATCCCCCTATGTGTATGTATCGCGACAGGATGACCTAGGCGCAGCTGCAGGTTTGCCAGTAGCATCCACATCTGTTGCAATAACTGAATCAGGAAAGGCTAAAGATTTAGTAAATGAGATAGTAGATAAAGTAGAAGAACTGAATGAATAGTATAAAAAGTTTTATAGAAAAACCTAAAAATAGAAAACATATATAAAATGGTAAAATGTCTAATGACTCTACCCCAGCTGAAGTGATAGAAGTAGTAGGTAAAACTGGAATGCACGGAGAAGCCGCTCAGGTTAAATGTCGTGTTTTGGAAGGCAGCAACAAAGGACGTATAATTACTAGGAATGTAATGGGCCCAGTTAGAGAAGGTGATATCTTGATGCTCATCGATACTTCAAGAGAAGCTAAAGAGATTAAGGCGAGGTGATTTGGTTGGTTAATGAAAGAGTTTGTAATTTTTGTGGAGAAAATATACCTCCAGGTAGAGGTAAGCTGTTCATCAAAAATACGGGAAAGCGCCTTTTTTTCTGCTCATCTAAGTGTGAGAAAAATATGGTCGAACTTGGAAGAAAACCTCGAGATGTTGAGTGGGCATCGGAGGAAAACTAAATGAAGACCTTTGTTGCAGTAAAACCCGATGGAATTAGGAGAGGGTTAATAGGTGAAGTGATAAAGAGGCTAGAGAAAAGAAATTTGAGTATTATAGGCCTTAAGATGCTGTGGATGGACAGAAGCATGGCTAAAGATCACTATTCAGCACATAAAGATAAGGAATTTTTTGAAGACTTGATAAAATACATAACTTCATCTCCGGTGGTTGCTATGGTGGTCGAGGGAGAGAATGCTGTATCAGTTGTAAGAAATATGGTTGGTGAAACAGATCCAAAGGAAGCAGCACCAGGTACAATAAGGGGAGATTTTGCACTTGATATAAGTAAGAATATAGTACATGCAGCAGACTCTGAAGAGAGTGCACGTAAGGAGATTTCACTCTTCTTTGAAGATGATGAATTATATAATCATTGAAAGTTGAGAGAAGTTTGTATTTAAAAATTACTTGATGCATCTGCTCCTATTTTTATAAAATAGGAATTTATATATTGATTAGATGTACCAAACCCGGATTAAATACTAATAAATTAGGGGTAAGTATTATAAGTTGAAATAGATTGAAATTAATAGTTCATTTAATGAAATCTTCCTACTTGAATCAAAATAAATTGGTTTAGATTTATGAGAGGTGTTTTGATGTCATCATCAATGGAAAAAAATCATAGAATTAGAAAGCTTATAAATTTATTGAAGAAAGCAGCAAGAGAGAATGAAGCTCCTATATGGAGAGATGTAGCTAAAAAATTGGAATCTTCTTCAGCGAATTACAGTGAAATTAATTTAAGTAAGATAAATAGACATACCTCTAAAGGAGATAAGGTCCTGGTTCCAGGGAAGGTTTTAGGGGCCGGTAGAATTGAGAAGTCGATAATTGTTGGAGCTATCGGTTTTACGAAATCTGCAGAAAGCAAAATATCTAATTCAGATGGAGATACATTTAGTATCGAAGAATTTATTGAAAAAAATCCATCAGGGAAGAACGTAAAAATACTTGAATAATTTTGCCATTAACAAGAGGTTGGTTTGATATGAATATTATAGATGCAGATGGTGCTATTTTAGGAAGATTAGCTAGTTATGTTGCAGAAAATGCTATGAAGGGAAAGGATATTGTAGTTGTAAATGCAGAAAAATGTGTATTAACAGGAAACAAAGATCAAATTTTCGAGAAATATAGGGAAAGGTATGAAAGAGGGAGTAAGGATTGGGGCCCACACTACCCAAGGATGCCAGATAGATTGCTCAGAAGGGTAGTTAAGGAGATGTTACCACATAGAAAGCCAAGTGGAAAAGAAGCATTTAAAAGAGTAGATGTATATCTAAGTGTGCCAGATGATATAGAAAAATCTAACATTGAGAAGGTTAGGCACATCCTTGCAGACGAACTCGGAAGAAATAATTATTTAAGGTTGGGAGATGTTAGTAGACATCTTGGATGGAAACCAAAAGAAGAATTGTAGGCCACGTCCTGTTTTCCGTTTTGTGGAGTATCTAATATATATCTAAAATGATCTCATGTAAAAAGCAATTTTTTGTTCTTCCAATCTTTACAAACAAATTTTAAGGTTTCTTAGAGTTTACCTTAATAGGCATAATGAATCAATAATTTAGTTAGAATTTAAGATTAATAGGAAGGGTTATTAATATGGAAAAGATTGTCCAGACGAGTGGAAAAAGAAAAAAGGCCATAGCTAGGGCCACACTCAAAAAAGGAGAAGGAGAGATATACATAAACGAGAAACCTATTGAAGTTATAGATCCCGAATTTCAGAGACTCAAGATGAAGGAACCTGTGATGATTGCGGGAGATCGAGCAGAAGATATCGATATAAAAGTTAAGGTTGAAGGCGGAGGTAAAAATGGTCAAGCTGATGCAGTTAGAACGGCAATTGCTAGAGGTTTAGTAGAATTTACAGAAGATGAGGAACTAAAAAAGCAATTTTTAGATAGAGATAGGAGCTTTTTGATAAATGATCCAAGACAGAAAGAAAGAAAAAAAGCTGGTGGAAGAGGCGCTCGAGCTAGGCGTCAAAAATCTTACAGGTAGTGATATAGATGATTATACCTGTTAGATGTATGACTTGTGGGAAAGTAATAGGAAGTTCTTGGGAAGAGTTTAAGAAGCGTTGCGAAAAAGGAGAAGACCCAGGAGACGTTATGGATGACTTAGGTTTGGAGAGATATTGTTGCAGGAGAATTTTAATTTCGCATGAAGATTTAATTGAGGATATAATACCTTACTATTAATATCCTCAAATACTGTATTAAATCTAAAATCTACTCTTATCCTTCTAAAGAAATAATTAAATTTAGAAAGCTTAATTGTCTTTGGCTTTGTAAAGTATTCTTTATAAAATTTTGTATTATGGTCATTTTTTACTCTTTTTTGATCTAAATACAACTTTTAATGGTTGATAATTAGAATTCTATTTTGTATAAATTAAACTAGCATGTAAATAATTTTTTATATTTAAGGTTTTATTTGCTTATTATTTTAAATAAAAAATAATATGGATGATATTACCCAAAAACTGGAAAGTATCGGAAAGTATAATTAAAAGTATATCAGAAAATATAATTACAGCAAACTCTTACCAGATTATGGTGAATATAATAAACTTTTACCCTGTTACGGTCATTAATTTAGTTTATTCAATCAAAAAGACAAATTTATCTTAATTTATGGATAAGACCTCCATCCTTTAGGTAGGAGAGGATCATGTTGGGGCCGTAGGGTAGCTTGGTATCCTTGGTTTGGGGGCTGTTATACTTGTATACAAGTACCAGTGGTCCCATACATCATAGTATATAAAGGAGATCCAAAAATGGAAAAGAGAGATAATGAAACGAGAACACCAATTGTGTGTATGCTAGGACATGTAGACCATGGAAAAACTACAACACTTGATAAAATAAGAGGATCGACTATTGCAGAAGAAGAGGCTGGATCAATTACACAACATATTGGTGCAACGGAGATACCTTTAGATGTAATTAGTGATGTTTGTGGCTCTATGGTTGATAAAGATGACTTCAAAATACCTGGATTACTTTTTATAGACACTCCTGGACATCATGCCTTTACTTCACTAAGATCTAGAGGAGGCTCTTTGGCTGATATAGCAGTTCTTATAGTTGATATAGAAGATGGATTTCAGCCCCAAACTGAAGAAGCACTAGAAATACTTAAGAAATATAAAACTCCTTTTGTAGTTGCTGCAAATAAAATAGATAAAATACCTGGATGGAATTCTATAGAGAATTCTGGCTTTATGGATACTTATGAAGAACAGGCATCCAAAGTTCAAAATATGCTAGATGATAAAATATATGAAGTTATTGGAAACCTTCATAATGCAGGTTTTTCATCTGAAAGGTATTACAAGGTAAGTAATTTTGCTAAAAATATAGGGGTAGTTCCCATTAGTGCGAAGACGGGTGAAGGTATACCCGATCTTTTAATGGTACTTATAGGACTTGCTCAGAGATATTTAGGAGAAAATTTAGACGTAAGTGTTGAAAATCCTGGCGAAGGAACTGTTCTCGAAGTAAAAGAGGAAAAGGGATTTGGTAAGACGTTGGATGTAATTCTTTATGATGGATGTATTACAGTTGGTGACGATATAATTATTGGCGGACATGGAGATCCAATTAATACGAGAGTTAGATCTCTATTAAAACCAAAATCGACTCAGGAGATAAGGGATTCTAGTAGTAAGTTTAAAAAAGTCGAGATTGTGTGTGCTGCCTCAGGAGTAAAAGTTGTTGCACCTAACCTAGAAAACGCTCTATCAGGTTCTCCTTTGAAAGTAGTTACTGATGAGGAAGATAAGTTAGAAGTTTTTGAAGAAATTAAAAAGACCACCGATGATATAGTTTTCAGTACCGCCGACTCCGGCATCATGGTAAAGGCTGATACAATAGGATCTTTGGAAGCTATAATATCGAGCTTAGCTGATTCTGATATAGAGATAAGGAGGTCAGGAATCGGTACAGTATCAAAGAGAGATGTAGTTGAGGCTGGAACAATAGAAGAGCCGCTTGAAAAATGTATTTTGGCTTTTGATGTCGATGTACTACCTGAAGCTGATAAACTTGCTAGTAGAGAAGGTGTGAGAATATTTTCAGATAAGGTAATCTATCGTTTAATAGAAAAGTACGAGGATTGGGTAGAAGAGAGAAAGAGAATGCAAGAAGAGAAAAAATTGGAGAAGATAATAAGGCCAGGGAAAGTAAAGATTCTTTTGGATCATACGTTCAGACAGAGCAATCCAGCCGTGGTTGGAGTAAAGGTTTTGAGTGACATAAGACCGGGATATCCTCTCATGAATACAGAGGGAGAATACGTAGGTAGAATAAAAGAAATCCAAGACAAAGGAGAATCAGTCGAAAAAGCCAATCCCGGCTTAGAAGTAGCAGTATCTATTGAGGGTCCAACGGTGGGTAGACAGATTGAAGAAGGAGAAACACTATATGTTGATATCCCAGAAAAACATGCCAAGATTATACAGATGGAACTTAAAGAAAACTTATCCCAATATGAAAAGAAAACATATCAAGAAATTGTAGATATAAAGAGAAAAGACAATAAATTCTGGGCAATTTAATTATTTATTTGTATTTAAGGTTTAGTAAAAGTACAAAAGTAAAATGTTTGGAGGTTTTAATTATGGCTGAATTTAAGTTGGTTATCTCTGACCCGAAAGATGGAAAAGCATACCAAAAGGAAATATCTGGATCTGAAGCGAATAGCATCGTTGGAGCAAAGATAGGAGATCAGATTGATGGAAGTAAGGTAGGACTTTCAGGATACACTCTGGAACTAACGGGAGGATCAGATACTGACGGAATCCCAATGAGATCTGATTTAAGCACTCCAGAAAGAAAGAAACTCATGATTAGTGGAGGACAGGGTTTTAATCCTAAAAGCAAAGGAATTAGAAGAAAAAAATCGGTTCGTGGAAATGAAATAAGCGATAAGATTATCCAAGTTAATGCTAAGGTTATTGATAGAGGGGAAAAAGAGTTGGAGGATTTGATCAAAGGTTGAATATGAATGGATAGAGATCTCGAAAAGAATCGGAAAGCTGGTAGGATTATAAAAGAACTCAAGGAAGAGATGAAGGAAAGGATAGACGTTGGATCACCTCTCCGAAATATTGCTGAATTCGTAGAAGAATCTATAGTTGAGAGAGGGGCCCATCCAGCCTTTCCTTGCAATGTCTCTTTAAATAATATAGCTGCACATTATACTCCCTCACCCGATGATGAATCTGTGATATCTAGAGGAGATTTAGTTAAGGTAGATATAGGAGTACATATTGATGGCTTTATTGCAGACTCAGCTTTTACAGTTGATTTTGGTGAAAATAGGAATCTTGTAAAGGCTGCAGATAAAGCGCTATCCAAGGGAATAGAAATAATCAACCGGGAAGGGTCTGGAGTCAAAATTTCAAAAATTAGCTCTGCTATTGAAGATGAGATAAATAAACATGGATTTAAGCCTATAGCAAATCTTTCAGGGCATTTGTTGGAAAGATGGACCACACATGCTTCACCATCTATTCCAAATGTCTCAGTACCAACTAAGGACAAATTAAAAGAAGGAGATGTAGTTGCAATTGAACCATTCGTGACAAACGGTTCAGGCCGGGTTAAAGAAGGAGACAACTCACAAATATTCAGTTGCATGGATGAAAGTCCTCGAATTCGGGATCGAGCATCGAGGAAAATAATGGAGAATGTTATTGAGGAGTACAAAACATTACCATTTGCCAAAAGATGGATTTCAAGTTTGGATATAAAAAGATCTGAATTTGCTTTAAGAAAACTCGTGAGAAGTAATATACTTAGAGAATACCCTCCTCTAAAAGAAATCGATGATGGAGATGTTGCCCAATCAGAGAATACTTTGATAGTTAAAGAAGATGGATGTGAAATAATTACTTGAAGATTTTTATAACATACATGCTTGCTTGTCTCACTGGTATTAGATATCATATCCATAATTTAATAGAGGTGTTTTGGATTTGAGTAGGAGTCAGGTGTACCTTATAAAAGGAGACAGCAAAGAACTCGATATAGGTAAAGTTACAAATAAACTTGAATATGAAACCTCTAAAGTTTTTGATAAAAATAATAGACTTGCTTTAAAGCTCCATTTTGGAGAGCGGAAAAGTGATACATATCTTGATCCAGATATAGTTAAACCAATATATGGGAAAGTTAAGGATGTAGTGGACAGTGTTGATCTAATAGATTGTAATGTACTTTATAAGAGTGACAGATCTTTTGGCAACTCTCATTATGAATTGGCTAAAGGGAACGGGTGGAATTTTGCACCTATAGTGATAGGTGATGGAGAAAAAGGAGAAAAAGAATCTCATGTCGAGGTAAATCTTAAACATTTTGATAAGGTAAGATTGGGTGGAGCCATAGAAAAATATGATTCTATTCTTTCAGTGGCTCATTTCACCGGCCATGAGGCGACTGGATTTGGAGGAGCACTTAAGAATATTGGAATGGGGTTAGGTAGCAAACATGGGAAGCTTGAGATGCACAAGGCATTTGAACTTGAGCTCAAGGAAGATAAGTGTAAGTCATGTGGAAAATGTAGTAAAGAATGTCCTGTGAATGCAATTTCAGTTGAATTGAAGAAGGATACTGCAGTAATCGATTATGAAAATTGTATTGGGTGTGGAAGATGTATAGCCGTTTGCCCTTATAGTGCAATACAAGTTCCTTGGGATAGCTCTTCATCAAGAGAGCTACAAGAGAGGCTTGTTGAATACGCTTTTGGAGCTTTAAAGGAGAAAAAATCTTATTTTTTGAGTTTTATACTTAACGTTACTGAAGATTGTGATTGTGCGAGGAAGAAACAGAAACCTATTGTAGATGATATAGGAGTAGCTATGTCTAAAGATATAGTTGCACTTGACCAAGCCTCTTTAGATTTGGTTGGGCAGGAGAATTTGAAGGGAGATGTGAACCCCCGCATTCAGATAGAATATGCTCAAAAAATAGGTCTTGGAACTAAAAAATATGACCTTTTTGAACCCTAAATTAGGATCTTTACGTTTGTAAAAAACCCCCAAACTCTTATTTAAACAATAATTTATAAAATGTTATCTAAACTATCAAATCGATTAGAAAAGCCATGGACTCCAAAAAATCTTTCTAAAAGCCTCGGGCGTGCTACATAAAAAGGGTTTGTATCCCAATTTTTTAAATAAAATACACTTTTTTATCTTTTTATGCATTTTTTCAGAGATTTATTAATTTTTTAATTGGTCTTACTGTATTGATAGTTATTTCAAAAAAAAAATCTATCCAAATCTTCCATTCACATATCTTTTTGTCATCTCCTCATCAGGATTTTTGAAGATTTTAGATGTTCTTGAAAATTCAACGATTTCCCCTCCGTATAAAAATGCAGTAAAATCACTAACTCTTTCCGCTTGTTGCATATTATGGGTCACAATTACCACAGTGTAATCTTTTTTTAGATTGGATATCAGATTTTCAATCTTAGACATTGCGGTTGGATCCAAAGCTGAGGCAGGTTCATCCATTAATATAACGTTGGGCTCAACCGCTAATGCTCTAGCTATACAAAGGCGTTGCTGCTGCCCACCACTTAGAGCAAGTGCTGAACTATTTAATCGGTCTTTTACTTCCTCCCATAGTGCTGCATTCTTTAGACTTTTCTCAACTATTTCGTTTAATTTTTCCTTATCTTTTATACCTCCAATTCTAGGCCCGTAAGCAACATTGTCATAAATAGACTTCGGAAATGGGTTTGGTTTTTGGAATACCATCCCAATTTCTTTGCGTAATTCTGAGGTATCTACATCATCCTTTTGAATGTTCATGTCATCGTAATATATTTTACCTTCAATTTTACAGTCTTCTATGAGATCATTCATCCTATTCATCGCGCGTAAAAATGTCGACTTACCAGAACCACTTGGACCAATTATTGCTGTAACTCGGTGTTCGGGTATATCCATATTTATCCCATCAAGAACTCCTATTCCATTGTACTTTATCTTTAAATCTTGAATCGTTATAACCGAATGTTCCCAGCATTTTGAGTCATTAATAGTATCTTCTATAATATCTCTATCCATCTCTCCAGAATCAAACCCTCTTCCATCTTCTGTAGAATTTTGATTAAAATATATCTCTTCCATATTTTCTAACCTCTTTTAGAATACTCGACTCTTTATAAATTCTATGATTTTCAAATTTTGAATTAGATCTTATTTAAATGATTTTGGGTAAAATATATATAGTTTGTCTATATAAATACTTTTAATTATATAGAATATATACTTTATTAGGAGATATTGACATATATGAAATCTAGGAAGATATATAAAAGTGGTGGCTCAACCTACGTGATGTCAATTCCAAAAGAATGGATTAAGAATTTTGGGATAGAGGAGGGAGACAGTATATACTTATCGAAAGGGGACAACTCTATAAACATGTACACTACAAGTGATGGTGGAACTTCGAGGAAAGTTAAAATAAATACTTCTGATATGTCTTCTCCGTACTCGCTACTAAGAGTACTAATTGCATACTATATAAATGGAGTTAGTACTATTGAGATAAAATTTAAAGAAGAGAATCGTAGAAGATATAGAAAAGTTCTTAAAAAAATAATGAAAGACTTAATAGGTATAGAATTAGTCGAGGATCTCGGTAACGAAGTAACACTTGAAATCTTCATAGATTATAAAAGAATGACTATTCCAAATGTGTTAGAAAAAATGTATAATATATCAGGATCTATGATTTCAGATCTCAATAAAAGTATTCAGATAGAAAAAAAGGATACTATAAAAGATATAGTAAAAAGGGAAGAAGAAATTGACAAATTATATTTTCTTGCAATACGACAGCTCAAACATGCAAATTCTTTTCAAGCTATACAAGAAGAAATAGGAATTAAGAATCCAAAAGACGTGTTAAGTTTTAGGATTTTAGTAAAAACTTTAGAAAGAATTTCAGATCATATTGAAGATATAGGAAGAGGATACATCGAAATTTCAAATTTGGGGAGAGAAATAGATATCTCTCAAGAAATGTTTAAATTACTTAAAATGTTGAGTGATCTACTTGTTAAATCAAGAGATATTAAATATAGTAATAAAGCTAAGGAGTACGATGAAGTATTCTTAGAAATTGAAAAGTTTGATTCTAAATTAGAGGATGTTAGACTTAATTTATTCGATAAACTTGAATCACCAGATATGGCTAGAGGATGTACCGACATAATTATATCTTTGAGTAGGATAGCCCACTATATAGGCGACATAACTGAAATCGAAATAAATATGAACGTAGATAAGTTTAAAAATTGATGAAAATAATCCTTATTTCCTGATAATGATATGCTAAACTTATAAGATACACAGAAATTTTTTAAAAAAAGGATGTTATTTAGGTTTGTGTTTATTTAAAAAAATATAGAGTACTTTTTTTGTGAATTACTAGATGAGATAAAGAGAAAATATTACTATTTAATTTTTGCATGTATATTTACAGTTTTGATTAAATATTTTCATTTTTTGTGGCTCTTCATCCTAGGTATTGTTTTTTGGGATATCATTTATTATTTCTATATCTCAAGCTACAAAATTAAATATACTTTATATAAATTATTTAAAAGTTATATATACTATATATTATATAAGAAAAATATATATAAACCAATACTTAACTTAAAAAATAAGATGAAGATAAAATATAAAATACCAATAGTTTTAGTGATAACATTTATGTTGGCAATATCAGGGATGGGTTGTATAAATAACGACAGTGGCAACGAATTAAAAATAGGGGGATCCTCTACAGTCTTACCAGTTACAGAAGCTGCTGTTGATGCTTTTGAAGAAAAATATGATATATCTGTTTTAGTTTCAGGTGGTGGCTCTAGCCATGGAATTACTAGTGTTGCGGAAGGAAGAATTGACCTTGGAATGGCATCTCGGCAAATTTCTCAGGAGGAAATAAATCAATATGGAGATAGCTTTGAAAAACACGTAATAGGTTATGATGGGGTTGCAGTAGTCATAAGCGAAGAAATTTATGAAAAAGGAGTACAAAACTTAAGCTTAGATGAGATAAAGAAAATATATTCAGGAGAAATCCAAAATTGGGAAGAAATCGGTGGACCAAATAAAGAAATACTTGTGGTTTCAAGAGAGGAAGGTTCTGGAACAGGCTCAGTTTTCTATAGCTCAATGGGACTCGGTAGAGCAGATGCATCACTAGATCAAGTTGGTGATGGGAACTCCATGGTAAAACAATATGTATCCAATTCAGATAAGGCAATAGGATTCTTAGGACTCGGATATGTAGGTGATGGTGCAAAAGCAGTAGAAATAGATGGATCAGAACCTACAAAAGAGAACATATTAGCTGGAGATTACCCAATAGATAGATCGCTACAATACTATTCATGGGGATCATTAGACAAAGATGCCGAAAAATTTATTGAATTTATACAAAGTGAAGAGGGACAGAAAATAGTTGAAGACATAGGATACATACCCATAAACTGACACCCAAAATGAAGAACAGATGTCAGGATTTTGGGGAATAAAAATAGAGTATAGAAATTATCCAAATCCTGATATCTCATATATAAAAAAATCTATTTAATTAATTTGGACTTTTCAAAATATTATCTTAATTTTTAAAGGTGTATATAATGGATAAAAAAATAGCTTTAGCTAAATTTTCAATCAAGGATATTAAAGAGTGCTTAATTCGATTTTCCTTTCTTTCGATCGCTATTTTATCATCTACAATAATAATTTTTATATTCGGATTTCTCGTGAAAGAAAGCATACCTGCAGTAATTGATGTTGGCCAAAACTTGTTTTCTTTTAGGTGGAGTGCATCCACAAATGAATTTGGATTACTACCTGCAGTAATTGGTACAATACTTGTGACAACTTTAGCAATGATTATTGCAGTCCCAATCGGCATCTCCTCAGCACTGTATCTATCTGAAATTTGTTCTAAAAAGACAAGAAATGTCTTAAAACCAATTATAGAAGTATTAGCTGGAATTCCATCAATCGTATACGGATTTACAGGAGTGGTTATATTTGCACCCCAAATAGGAGAGACGCTTAGCTTAAAATCAGGTAATACAATTTTTACCGGTGGTTTCATGCTTTCAATAATGGCTTTGCCCATTTTAATAA
>SL_8KL_010_SEDDRAFT_10003466_pt1 | contig 12995 bp, 14 predicted proteins | sample SodLakKL_010_SED_4_FD_11160 | JGI IMG/M metagenome (IMG submission 11160) | reverse complement strand
CGGCGTCGAGCAGACGCTGCCCGCCGCAGGTGCCTGAGAGCACCAGGTGCACCCAGCGGCCGGCCCGCAGGTGCTGGACCTGGTCCAGCCCGTCCTGGTCGTCGCCGGCGGTCACCGCCAGCGGCCCCGTCGTCGGGGTGCGCTCGGGCAGGATGTCCTCGCCGATCGGCAGGCCCAGCGCACGGCCCACCGTCGCCGCGGCCGGCCCGGCCAGCAGCGCATCGCCGTCGGGCAGCGGCCGGCACAGCGGGGTGACCGCGGCGGCCAGGGCCTCCAGCCATGCGCCGTCGGTGCGCGGGTCACGTGCCAGGGTCTGGGCGATCAGCGACTCGGGCAGCCGCAGCCGGTGCAGTGCCTCGGCGCTCCAGCGCGGGCCCTCGCCGCTGCTGTGCCCGTAGCCCTGCTGCGCCCACAGCCCGGCCCAGGCCTCCGCAGGGGCCGTCTGAGCGGCGCCGGAGGCCACAGCGGGGCCCTGGGCGCCGTCAGCAGCCGCCGTGGGCGCGGTGGCAGCCCCGGCGGCGCGGATCTCGCTGGCCGGCAACGGCTGCTCGGCTCCGGCGCCCGGCGGGTCCAGGGTGGCGGTGGCAGCGGGCGCCGTGCCGTTGCCGTTGCGCGTGGCCTGCCCGTTGCTCGTCGCGTGCCCGTTCGACGCGGCGTGCCCGTTGGACGCGGCATGCCCGTTCGATGCAACGTGCCCGTTGGACGTCGCGTGCCCGTTGGCCGTCGCGTGCCCGTTGGCCGCCGTGGCGGGCTCGGAGTCGCCGAGGCCGTCGAGGTGGCGGCGCAGCGCCGCGCCGAAGTCCTCCTCGGTGCGGTCGGCGTCGCTGGCGAGCTGGCGCAGCACCGAGGAGATCCCGCCGGCCTCCTCCCCCGCCGGAGCCGGAGCGGGTGAGGAGGCGGCGGCTGCGCCCGGCGGCGGCGTTGCCGCCGCCGGAGCCTCGGCCTGTGAGCTCTGGGGTGGCCCAGCCGCGGCCTCGGCCTGCGGGGCCGCCTGGTCGCTGGCATGCTTGCGCGGCTGGTCACCGGGTATCGCGGTCAGCTGCACCATCTGCTTGCCGAACAGCCCGGCGACGCCACCGCGCACCACGCGCTCGGCGTGGATGATCTGGGCGTGCTCGCCGATGCGCTCGGCCACCTGCGCCAACGCTGCCTCCGCGGTGGGGGCTTCGACGACGACCTGACCGTCGTGGCGGGCGGTGTCCTCACTGCTTGGCTGGTGCACGGTCGATCACTCCCGAGGGGACGACGGTGATGTGGTCGGGCAGCTCCGGGTAGGCGAGCACGGGGATGTCGATGCCGCCGCTGCCCAGCGCGCGCTTCAGCGGACGACGCAGCATCTGGCTGCACACCACCGCGACCTGATGGCCGGAGCGTCCGGCCTGCTCGATCGCGGCGCGGGCCTGCTCGTGCAGGGCCTGCAGCCGGTTGGGGTCGATGGCCAGGTGCAGCTGGCCGTCGAGGTCGCGCACGGCCTCGTGGAATGAGGCCTCCAGGCTCGGATCGAGGGTGACCGCAGCCAGCGTCCCCTGCCTGGCGACCTGGCTGGTGACCACGCCACCCAGCGCCACCCGTGCGGCCGAGGTGAGCGTCTCGACCTTCTTGGTCTCGCCCACCTTGCTGGAGATCGCCTCGACGATGCGGGCGAGGTCGCGCACCGGCACGCGCTCCGACAGCAGCTCGCGCAGCACCTGGTGCAGCAGCGGCAGGGGGACCTGGTCGCCGACCTCGTCGGCCAGCAGCGGCTCGTCGGCGCGCAGCCCCTCCAGCAGCAGCTGCACCTGCTGGCGGGTGAGCAGGGTGGGCGCGTTGGACCGCACGATCTCGGCGAGGTGGGTGACGATCACCGAGGAGCGGTCCACCACGGTGGCGCCGGTGGCCGCCGCCGAGGGGCGCGCGTCGCTGGTGATCCAGTAGGCGGTCAGGCCGAACACCGGCTCGGTGGTCTCGGTGCCGCCGAGCTGGCGCAGCTCGCTGCCGTCGCCGGCGGGCAGCGCCAGCGCCCGGTCGCGCGGCGCCTCGCCGCGGCCGACCTCGACGCCGTGGAGCATGATCCGGTAGGTGGCCTGGGGCAGGGTCACGTCGTCGCGGGTGCGCACATAGGGCATGACCACGCCGAGCTCCATGGCGATCTGCTGGCGCAGCGCGCGCACGCGCTCGAGCAGGTCACCGCCGGCGCCCGCGTCGATCAGGTCGAGCACGTCGTAGGACAGGTGCAGCTCGAGCGGCTCGACCTTCATGCGCGCCACGAGCGCCTCGGGGTCGTCGCTGGTGCTCTCCACCGAGGCCTGCTGGCTCTGGGCCTGCTGGTCGTCCTGGGCGGGCTCGGCGGCCTTGCGGTCGGCGCGGACCGAGAGCAGCAGCAGCACCGCGGCGAGGCCACCGAAGATGACGGTGGGAAGCCCCGGCAGCAGCCCGAGCGCGCCGATGACCCCACCGGCCACGCGCAGGGCCTTGGGGTTGCCGAAGATCTGCTCGGCGAGCTCGGGGCCGAAGCTCTCGTCGCTCTGCACCCGCGTGACGAGCATGCCGGTGGACAGCGACAGCAGCAGCGCGGGGATCTGGCTGACCAGGCCGTCGCCGACGGTCAGCAGCGAGTAGGTGTTGGCGGCCTCACCGGCGGTCATGCCGAGCTCGCCCACGCCGATCGCCAGCCCGCCGATGAGGTTGATCAGCACGATGACGATGCCGGCGATCGCATCGCCCTTGACGAACTTGCTGGCACCGTCCATCGCGCCGTGGAAGTCGGCCTCCTGGGCGATGCGCTCGCGGCGGCGCTTGGCCTCGTGCTCGTCGATGAGCCCGGCCGACAGGTCGGCGTCGATGGCCATCTGCTTGCCGGGCATCGCATCGAGGGTGAACCGGGCGCCGACCTCGGCCACGCGCCCCGCGCCGGCGGTGATCACCGCGAACTGGATGATGATCAGGATCAGGAAGACCACCAGGCCCACCACGATCGACCCGCCGACCACGAAGCCGCCGAAGGTGTCGATGACGCGCCCGGCGTAGGCGTCCAGCAGGATCAGCCGCGTCGACGAGACGTTCAGCGCCAGGCGGAACAGCGTGGTGACCAGCAGCAGCGAGGGGAAGATCGACAGCTCGACGGAGTCGCGTAGCAGCAGCACCGCCAGCAGCACCAGCACCGCGAGGGTGATGTTGGCGGCCAGCAGCGTGTCCAGCAGCTGCGGCGGGATCGGCACGACCATCGTGACCACCGCGGTGACGATGGCCAGCGGGATGGCCACGTGGGTGAAGCGCATGCCGCTCATGCCACGGCCTTCCCGGTGCGGCGGTAGGCGGCGGCGAGGACGGCGGCCACGGCCTCGAACAGCGCCTCGGGGACGTAGTCGCCGATGTGGCAGCGGCGGTAGAGCCCGCGCGCCAGCGGCGGGTTCTCGTAGACGGGCACCCCGTGGCGCCGCGCCTCCTTGCCGAGCTCCAGCGCCGCGTCGTCCATCGCCTTGGCGATGATGCGCGGGGCTGGCTCGCCCGCCTCGTAGCGCAGCGCCACCGCGAAGTGGGTGGGGTTGGTGACCACCGCGTCGGCCTCGGCGGCGCTGGCGATCATGCGGTTGCGCGACAGGTCGGCGGCCTTCTGGCGGCGGCGCTGCTTGAGCTGCGGGTCGCCCTCCTGGTCCTTGGCCTCGCGCTTGACCTCGTCGCGGCGCATCATCAGCTGCTTGATGTGGTTGCGCTTGGTCCAGGCGAAGTCGGCGGCGGCCACGATCAGCGCGAGCACCGCGGCCAGGCCGAGCAGCAGCAGAACGGTGTCGGCGAGCTCGCTGACACCGGCCTCCAGCGACATGCGCCCGGCGACGTCGTTGAGCCACTCCTGCAGCGGGACCCACAGCAGCAGCGCCAGCAAGCCGATCTTGACGAGGTTGCGGGCCAGCTCCCAGCCCATCTGCGAGGGCTTGAACTTCTGGGCGCCGCGCTTGGGGTTGAGGCGCTTGGCCTGGGGCTTGATCGCCTTGGGCGCGGGCTTGAAGCCCACCTGCAGGAACCCGCCGGCCAGGCCGACCGCCACCGCGACCAGCAGGAAGGGCACCAGCACGCTGGTGGTCATGTCCCACATGGAGGCGACCAGCGCGTCGGCGGGCAGCTCGTCACCGCCGGTGCCGGTGAGGAACAGCCAGCGGGCGCGCGCGGCGAACGACTCGGCGGCGCTCGGGGCGAAGACCTGCAGCGCGAACAGCGCACCGATGAGCGAGGTGGCAGCGCCGACCTCGCGGCTCTTGGGTGTCTGACCCTCGCGCTGCGCGTCGCGCAAGCGCTTGGGGGTCGGCTTCTCGGTCTTGCCGTCCTTGCCGCTCACTGGCTCCCCATCGGGTCTGGGGGTGGCGGCCGTTCCGTGGCGTCTCGGTCCAGGGCGCGATCCGTGCGCCTCGCTGTGGGTGTCGGCCGATCGGTCAGGGACTGAAGCGGTGCGATCGGGGCGAGCGCGGCGCTGCGACCGGGGTGGCCTACGAGCCTGGCGCGAGCGCGCGCAGCACGTCGACCATGACCTCCTCGGTGGCCACGATCAGGTCGGGCCCGGCGCCGGAGAAGGCCAGCACGCTGGTGGAGGCCGCCAAGATCACCACGAGGTTCTTCAGCGGCAGCCCCACCAGGAACACGTTCATCTGGGGCGCGAAGCGGCTGGCGAGCCCCAGGGTGATCTCGGTCAGGAACAGCGCCGCCGACACCGGCAGGGCCAGCTCGAAGCCCAGCAGGAACACCCGTGCTGACAGCTCGATCGCCTGGGTGGTCAGCGCCTCGGTGGCAAGGGTCAGCGCGCCGTCCAGCGCCACCACGTCCACGCTGGTCGCAAGCCCCCGCACCAGCACGATGTAGCCGCCCCCGGCGATGAACAGCGCCACCGCGCCGTTGCTGAACAGGCGGTTGAACGCGGTGGACTCCGCCCCGAACGCCGGGTCGACGATGCGCCCGGCCATCAGCCCGCCCTGCACGTCCAGCAGCCCGCCGGCGATGCTGAACAGATACACCAGGATCCCCGACATGTAGCCGAGGATCCCGCCGAGCACGGCGTTGACCAGGCCCCAGCCGATCAGCTCGGCCAGGCCGGGGGTGGCCGCCAGCGGCTCGGCCAGCGCCAGCCCGACCGCGACGCTGACCCCGAGCTTGGCCACCCACGGCAGCAGCGGCGACAGCAGCGGGCTGACCACCACGAAGGCGGACACGCGGATGACCGCCAGCAGGAAGCCGGACAGCGCCGCCGGGTCGAGGGACAGCTCCATGGTCAGGGCACGAGCGTCGGGGCCGGGCCCGGGGCCGGGCCTTGGCCCGGGCCTTGTGCCGGCACGTGGGCGGGGCTCACGTCAGGCCGGGGATGGTGCGCCACAGCTCGTCGACCCAGTCGGTGAGCACCTGCAGCATCCAGCCGCCGGCGACCAGCACCACCAGGGCGATCCCGCCGAGCTTGGGCACGAACGTCAGGGTCTGCTCCTGGATCTGCAGCACCGTCTGCAGGATCGACACGAACACGCCGATCGCCAGGCTGGCGATCAGGATCGGGCCGGCGATCCAGGCGGCGGTCTGCAGCGCGCCAGCGAGGACGTCGATCACGTAGGCGTCGGACATGGGTGGCCTCCTGGAGCGGTCAGACAGCGTTCACCGAGGCGACGACCTGGCCCACCAGCAGCGACCAGCCGTCCACCAGGACGAACATGAGGAGCTTGAGCGGCAGCGAGATGAAGATCGGCGGGAGCATGACCATGCCCATGCTCATCAGCACCGCGGCGGTGACCAGGTCGATGATGAGGAACGGCACGTAGATGACGAAGCCGATGATGAACGCGGTGCGCAGCTCGCTGAGCACGAACGCGGGGATGAGCACCGAGGCGCCGAGCTCCCCGGGGCTGTCGGGCTGCTCGGTGCCCGACAGGTCGACGAACATCTGCAGGTCGGCGTCGCGGGTCTGGGCCAGCATGAACTCGCGCAGCGGCTCGAACGCCGAGGCCACCGCGGTGCCCTGATCGATCTCGCCGGCCAGCAGCGGCTGCAGCGCGGACTCGTTGATCTCGCCGAAGATCGGCTGCATCACGAAGAACGTGAGGAACAGCGCCATGCCGACCAGCACCTGCGGCGGGGGCACGGTCTGCAGCCCGAGCGCCTGCTTGGTGATCGCCAGGACGATCGCAAAGCGCGTGAAGCACGTCATCAGCAACAGCAGCCCGGGCGCCATCGACCCGATGGTCAAGCAGCAGGATGAGCGCGACCGCCCGGGAGACGCCCGCGTCCTCCTCGCCGTCAAGGTCGATGATCACGTCGGGCACGCCGTCGACGTCGTCGACGTCGTCGACGGTGACATCGCTCTCGGGGACGCCGGGCCCGTCGCCGGGGGCGGGCACGACGGGTTGGGCGTGGGCGGCCGGCGCAAGCACCGCGCCGACCAGCAGGGTCAGCGCGGCCAGCGCAAGCAGCGCGACGAGCCGGCGCCTACCCGCTGCCATGGACCAGCAGGTCCCGCAGCCCCGGGTGCTCACGAGCACGGGTGAGGCGCGCCGCAGCGCCGCCCCGCGGGGTCGCGGGGGTCGGCGGGGCGAGCTGGGGCCAGCGGTCCAGCTGCGCGTGCAGCGCAGCGGGCGCACCGGCTCGGTGCAGCTCGCGCTCGGCGGGCACCACCCTGCTGGTGGCCCAGCGCAGGCGGGAGATCAGGCCAGTCCATGGCCGGCTCGTCGACGCGGGGCGCATGCGCGCCCGATCCGTCTCCGCGTCTCGGACAGTGGTGGGACGGCCGTCGCTGGAGGCCAGCGCGGCCAGGTCGGTGCCGTCGACGGTGGCGGCACCGGTCATGGCGGCGAGCGCGCCGCCGGGATCGGAAGGGTCGCTGCCCGAGGGCAGCTCGCCGACGAGGTTGACCGCGCGATCGGTGACGCCGAGCAGCAGCACCCTGCCGTCGACGCGCACCGCGACCAGCTGCGAGCTGCGGCCGAGCATGGTGCGCTCCAGCACCGTCATGCCCAGCGAGCCCCCGCCGGCGCGGCGCCCGAAGCGGCGTGCTGCCCACAGCACGCCGAGCAGCACCAGCAGCGCCGGCAGCAGCCGCATGATCGCCTCGGCGGTGCTCACTGCGTCGCTCCCCCCATCGGGTTGCGGCTGATGATCTCGGTGAGGCGCACGCCGAGCTCCTCGTCGACGACCACGACCTCGCCGCGGGCCACGGCGCTGCCGTTGACCAGCACGTCGACGGGCGCGCCGGCCACGCGGTCGAGCTCGACCACCGAGCCCTGCTGGAGCGCGAGCAGCTCGCGGACCGTCATGCGGACCCGGCCCAGCTCGACGGTCACCTCGAGCGGCACGTCGGCGAGCAGGTCGAGGTCGCCGCGCGGGGCACCGTTCGGCCCGGACGGGGCGAGCTCGGGGAACTCGGCGGCGGCGACGTGGCCGTGGGTCGAGGGGTCACTCATCGCGTCCTCCGGAGCGGGGCTCTGCGGGGGTCTCGGCGACCGAGACGAGGTCGGGACGGGCGGCGCGCACCAGCAGCGCCAGGCGCCGGCCGCGGCGCCCGATGTGGCCTAGCGCCACCTGGCGGTCGCCGACGCTTGCCACCGCCGGCTCGTCGGGCTCGGCGTCCAGGCGGATGACGTCGCCGGGCTGCAGGGCCGCCAGCGCCGCGGCGCTGACCTGTGCTGCGCCCAGGCGCACGCGCACATCGACGCGGGTCTCGGCCAGCAGCGGCGCCAGCGGCGAGGGTCCCGCGGTCAGCTCGGTCTGGCCCGAGCCGCGGGAGAGCTGCTCGACGATCGGCTCGAGCGCGGCGATCGGGTAGCACAGCGTGAGCACGCCCTCGGCCTGGGCGCCCTGCACGATGGCGACCCGGAAGGTGAGCACCAGGGCGAGGTCGGCGGGCCCGGCGATCTGCAGCAGCTGGGGGTTGTGCTCCAGCGCGGTCAGCTGCGGCTGGACGACGGTGTAGGGCTCCAGGGTCGAGGCCAGCGCCTGCATCGGCCCGCCGAGCACATCGCCGAGCAGATGGGTCTCCAGGTCGGTGGGGCGGCGCACCTCGGTGGGCCGCCCGTCGCCGCCCAGCATCCGGTCGACCACCGACAGCGCCAGACTGATGTCGAGGTCGAGCACCACCGGGGCGGGCAGCGGGTCGCAGTCGACCACGCCGAGCACCGCCGGGGTGGGCGTGGAGCGCACGTAGTCGTCGAAGGTGACCTGCTCGATGCCCATCGGGTCGACCTGCACCAGGCCGCGCAGCTGCGCGCCGAGGACGCTGGCCACGCGCCGCGCGAACGCCTCGTGGGCGACCTGCAGGGCCCGCACCTGCTCGCGACCGAACTTGGCGGTGCCGCGGAAGTCGTAGGGCTCGTAGCGGGCGGCGTCCGCGGGCGCGGCGCTCGTCGCCGGCGAGGCTGCGAGCTCGGTGGCTGCCACCTGGCGTCCTCCCGAGTGGGGCGGTCTGGGCGGGTCGGACACGCCTGTCGGCCACCGCCCGCACCGCTGAAGAGCTCGCCCCGCCGCGGCCCACCCGGACGCGCGCTACTGCACGACCAGCTCGGTGAACACCACCCGCAGCACCACCGGCTCCTCGTCCTTCTCCCCTTCCTGTCCGTTGTAGATGTCGGCCGCGTCCTCGGCGAGGCGCTGGCGCAGCTGGTCCATCCCCTCGGGGCTGGTGAGGTCCTCGCTCTCGAACTCGGCCACCCGCGACAGCGCCGCGTCGTTGAGCAGCGGCAGCTGCCTGGCTGATGTCGTCGTGGTCGTAGCCCTCGGCCAGCACCAGGGCGATGCCCACGCGGGCGTGGCCGCCGTCGGCCAGCCCGACGGTCATCGCCTCCAGCTCGACGATCTCGCCCTCCTCGGGCTCCTCGGGCTCCTCGTCGGCCAGCGCGTCACCGTCGGACAGCCACCACCACGCCGCGGCCAGCAGCCCCCCGCCCACCAGCAGGGTGAGCGCGACGATGAGCGCCAGGCGCAGCGGGCTGGTGGACCAGCGACCGCGCTCCTCGACCTCCTCGTCGACGGTGGTCGGGTCAGTCGCCATGGAGAGCCTCCTCGGAGACCACGAGGATCTCCACGCGCCGGTTGCGCTGACGTCCTTCGGCGCTCTCGTTGGTGTCGGTCGGGCGGTGCTCGCCAAAGCCGATCGCGGCCAGGCGTGGCGGCGCCAGCTCGTGCTCGTCCATGAGCTCGCGCAGCACCGCCAGCGCCCGGTCCGCCGACAGGTTCCAGTTGTCGTAGTCGGGGCGGTGGATGGGCTGGGTGTCGGTGTGGCCCTCCACGTGCACCTCGTTGCCGATGTCGGCAAGCGGTGGGGCGACCGTGGCGATGATCTCCTCCCCCAGCGGCGCGATCTCCGCCGAGCCGGTCTCGAACAGCACCTCGTCGGTGCCGATGGAGATCACCAGCCCCCGCGGGTCGACCTCCATCTCAGCGTGATGCGCGACGTCGGCGGCATCCAGGGCATCCTGGATCTGCTGGCGCAGCTCCTCGAACTCGTCGAGGGTCTCGCCCTCGTCCTCAGCCTCGTCCTCGTCCTCGTCGTCGTCCTCGTCTTCATCCTCGTCGTCGCGGTTGATCTCCTCGATGATCTCCATCGCCGGGGTCTCCTCGAGCATGTCGTCGGAGGTGATCGTCTCACCGCCGTCGAGGATGTCGGCCTGCTGGCCGGTGTTGCCGAACGGCGCGGCGAGGCCCTGGAGCAGCTCGCGGAACTTGGTGGCGTCGATCTCGCTCATGGTGAACAGCAGCACGAAGAACGCGAGCAGCAGCGTCACCAGGTCGCTGTAGGTGGTCAGCCACCGGTTGGCGTCCTCGGGCTTCTTGTCCGAACCGCTCCTCATGCCGCCGCCTCCTCACGGGCCGCGGCCATGCGCTCGTCGAAGCCCAGGCGGCGCTCGGGCGGCAGGTGGCCCTCCATGCGCTCGACCAGCAGCCGCGGGCTCGCGCCCGCCTGGATCGCGAGGATCCCGTCCACGGCGATCTCGCGGGAGCGGATCTCCATCTCGTGGAGGCGCTCGAGCTTGGAGGCGAACGGCAGGAACAGCAGGTTGGCGAAGGTGACGCCGTACAGGGTCGTCAGCAGCGCCAGGGCCATGCCCAGGCCCAGCTGCTCGGGGTCCTCCAGCTCGCCCAGCATGTTCACCAGGCCGATGACGGTGCCGATCATGCCCACCGTCGGCGAGTAGCCCCCCAGCGTCTTGAAGAACCGCTGGCCGCTGCGATGGCGCTGCTCGATGCCCTCGAGGAACGCGTCGAGGCGCTGGCGGACCTGCTCGCCGTCGGTGCCGTCCACCACCAGCTGGAGGCCCTCCTTGACGAACTCGTCGTCGATGTCGTCGAGGCGGCGCTCCAGCGCCAGCACGCCCTCCTTGCGCGCCACCTCGGCGCAGGTGATGAGCGTGCCCATGTGGTCCTCGCTGCTGGGGCTCTTGCCGCGCAGCGCGACCATCGCCGCGCCGGGCACGCGCTTGAGGTCCGACAGCTGGATGCTCATCAGCGTCACCCCGAAGGTGGCGCCGAGCACCAGCAGCAGTGCGCCCGAGGACAGCAGCGGGGCCAGCGCATGGCCCTCCACGACCATCGAGAACACCAGCGCGCCGATGACCAGCAGCAGCCCGCCCAGCAGCAGCGGATCCATCGGCTACTCCTGCTCAGGCTCGGGAGCGGTCAGCACGGTCAGCTCCGCGCGTCGACGCCCGGGCTCCTCGCGCAGCGCGTCGGAGGCCGCGAGGACCGCCGCGCGGAAGCGCACCACGCGCTGGGCCACCTCCTCGGGCGACTCCGAGACCACGGTCTTGCGGCCATCGACGAGGGTCACGACGGTGTCGGGGGTCGACTCGATGACCTCGATCAGGTCGGGGTTGAGGAGGAATCGCTCCCCCCGAAGCCGATGCAGCTGAATCATCGAGCGCCTCCGTGTGCTCGTGCCACGCGATCCGTCGCGTCGGTGTCCCGGTCGGCGGGCACCGGCCAGCTGTTAAGGGCCGGTTCGGGAGCGCCCCGGGGCCGCTGTCCCGCCTCGGCCCCGAGGTGCCCGCCGCGCCTAGCGGCTAGCGCTTCATCTGGATNAGCTCCTGGAGCATCTCGTCGCTGGTGGTGATCGAGCGGGAGTTCGCCTGGAACCCGCGCTGGGCGATGATGAGGTTGGTGAACTCCTCGGCGAGGTCCACGTTGCTCATCTCCAGCGCGCCGGGGGTCAGCGACCCGCCCTCCCCCTCGCCGGGAGCGCCGAGGATCGGCTCCCCGGAGTTGACGGTGGCGGCGTACATCGACTCGCCCTGGCGCTCGAGCCCCTCGGGGTTGTCGAAGGTGGCGATCGCCACCCGCCCGATGGCCAGCGACTCGCCGTTGGAGTACCGGCCGGTCACGGTCCCGTCGGACCCGAACTCGAACCCGCGCAGGAAGCCGACGCCGTAGCCGTCCTGCCCGCGCGCCTCGGCGGTGTTGCTGCCGGACGCCTGGCTCAGTCCACCGATGTCGAACGTGATGTCCTCGAAGTCGTCTTCATCCCCATCGAAAAGACCCGCGACTTGCGTGGCGTCAAGGGTTCCACCATCGTCCCACTCGATCTCGCCGCCTCCGGCGTCACCGAACTCAAGGCCCCCAATGCCCACGGGGTCACCGTCCCCGTCGATGGCACTGACGGACCACTCCACCTCGTCGACTTCGACGTCGCGCTCGAACTCCAACGTGATCTCGTGCTCGCCGCCGTTGTTGTCGTAGATGGTGATCGAGGTCGTGAAGGAGTCGGGTTCGCCCTCTTGCCCGAAGTCGCCGTTGAGGTTGCCGCCCAGCGTGATCTCACTGGTCGGCGAGGGCGCGATGGTGTCACCGGCGGGAACCCGGAGCGCTTCGGGCTCGCCGTCGGTGTCGATCTCGCCGTCCTCGGCGTTCCAGCCGAGGAGCTGGCCGCCGTTGGAGCTGACCAGCGTGCCGTCCTCGTCGAGCGTGAAGGCACCCGAGCGGGTGTAGCCGACCCCGTCGCCGTCCTGCAGCGCGAAGAACCCGTCGCCGTCGATCAGCAGGTCGGTGTTGCGGCCCGTGGTCTGGCTGGAGCCCTGCGAGAACACCGTGTCGGTGCCGGCCACGTCCACGCCGAGGCCGATCTGATAGGGGTTGGTGCCGCCGACGTCCTCGCCGGCGCCGGTGGCGGCGCGCATCGTCTGGGCGAGCGCTTCCTGGAAGTTGACCCGGCTCTGCTTGAACCCGGGCGTGTTGACGTTGGAGATGTTGTCACCGACGACGTCCATCATCGTCTGGTGACCTCGCAGGCCGGAGACCCCGGCGAACATCGAGCGCAGCATCTGCGTGCTCCTTTCGGGTCCTACAGGTCGGGGACGGTCGGTTGGGCTGCTTCGGTCAGGTCGTCGGCGAGCGCGTCATCGGCATCGTCATCGGCGAGGTCATCGCCGGGGTCGTCGGGCTCGTCGATCGGGGTGTCACCGGGGGGCTGGGCGTCCGGCGCGTCGTCGGGGACCACCCCGACCTCGGTGACGTCACGCAGNGCGAGCTCNCCNTCNGCNAGNTGCAGGCGCGGCCCGTCGTGGGTGAAGCGCACGCCCTCCACCAGGCCGGTGATCTCCTCACCGGCCTCGTCGAAGCCCGAGACCTGCTGACCGACCATCCCCGAGGCCATCTGGCCCTGCTGGAAGCCGATCAGCTCCTGCTGGGACTCCTGGAGGTTGTTGAGCGCCTGCACCTGGCTGAACATCGCGGTCTGCTGGAGCATCTCGGTGGAGTCGGCCGGGTCCATCGGGTCCTGGTGCTGCACCTGGGCCACGAGCAGCTTCAGGAACGCATCGCTGCCCAGCTGATCCAGTCCACTCTCTGCGCCAGGCGCCGTGGGGCCGGCGCCCTGGGTGGGGCTGGTGCCCTCGGCGGGGCCCGTCACTGGCATCGCGTCCTCCTCGGGTCCGGTGGGGTGCCCGGCTGCGCGGTCACAGCCGCAGCCCCGGTCCGTCGTCGCGGCGCGCGAACCGCGCGCCCTCGGGCTCGTGGCCGCCGGAACCGGCCAGGGCGGGCTCGGCGGCACCGGCGGCGCGCGGGTC
>SL_8KL_010_SEDDRAFT_10003465_pt1 | contig 12999 bp, 13 predicted proteins | sample SodLakKL_010_SED_4_FD_11160 | JGI IMG/M metagenome (IMG submission 11160) | reverse complement strand
GCACCTGATAATAAAAAAATGGATCTTTCCCTGAAGTCTGTTATACTGATTACAAGGAATTTTTCCCTTTCTTATCATCAGAAGTGTTTTTGATAGGTGGTTGTTTTTTATGGATAGATCATGTTTAATCCGGAAACTAGTTTCATATTTCCAAAACAAAAATGAAATCAGTGCTGTTTATTTGTTTGGGTCTTTTGCCAAGAGGAAAAACAGAAAAAATAGCGATATTGACCTGGGCGTTTTACACAATCCAGGTCTTAATAAGGTTGAAAGATTTGAAAAAAACCTGAGTTATTCCCTGGAACTGGAAAATATTTTGCAAACCTCTGTTGATATAGTTGACTTAGAAAATGCGAACCCTTTTTTCCTGCATAAGATCATGCGGGAAAAACTTCTGGTTCTTGATAAAAATACGGCCTGGAGAGTCAGCTTTGAAGTTTCCAGGCGCAGAACCTATTTCGACATGCAACCCTTTTATAAGAAATACCACCGACAGGCCCTGAATCGTCTGGAAAGGGGGGCTTCTCCTGATTGAAAAAGAAGTCATTATCAGAAGGCTAACTGCTTTAGGAGAATACCTGGCGGATCTGAACGAAGCAAAAAATGATCTTACCCTCCAAAAATTTAAAACCGATAAAGTCCTGCGCAGGTATGTTGAACGGACCCTCCATATGGTAATTGAAAGCTGCCTGGATACAGCCAGCCATATCATTTCCTATCAGGGTTATAGAGAGCCCCAAAACAATCAGGACCTATTTCAGGTTCTGGTGGAAGAAAATATTGTGGATAACGATCTGGGAGAAAGACTTAAAAAAATGGCCCAGTTCCGAAATATTATGGTCTATGATCATCTAACAATAGAGCCGGATATTGTTTTTGCTATCCTTGCCAAGCATATCGATGACCTTTCCAGGTTTGCCCTTATAATCAAAGATTCATTTTTGCCCTGAATCAAATTTTTCAAACCCTGAACGTCAATTGAGTAGAGAAGCCCCCGAGTTAATCGAGGGCTTTCCCTATTCTGGAGCCGCGGGTACGGACCCCGTACCCGGCTCCTTACTGCAAATCAGTTTAACATATCCCTCCCACCAGATTAATACAGGAGGCGAATACCATAATTATAAATTGACATCAGGGCTTCTTCAATCCGGGGGGTTCTCTGCCCCTCCAGTCCCAGCCAGCGCTCGAGAAAGGTCTTTTCCTCCAGGACAATTATGGGAGGGGCTTCCGGCAGTTCGGTTTTTTCTGCCAGAAAACGTCGGGCATCAATGGCATTGCCCAGTTCATCCACCATACCCATTTCAAGGGCCTCGCTACCCAGGATTATGCGGGCATCGGAAATCTTTTCCACCACATCCTCTTCCAGGGGCCGGGCTTTAAGGACATCATCCAGAAACTGCTGCTGAATGGTATCCACCATGTCCTGGAAATATTCCTCCTCCCCTGCGCTCATGGGCCGGCTGATCGAACCCGCATCTTTAAACTCACCAGCTTTAAGGGTTTGAATATCAATGCCCAGTTCTTCCAGAAGTTCGCTGGTGTCAATAAGTTCCATGATGGCCCCGATGCTGCCGGTCATAGTAGCCGGACTGGCAAAAATATGGTCGGCGGGGGCCGCCACATAGTAGCCGCCGGAAGCAGCCGTTTCACCCATGGAAACCACCACCGGTTTGCCGGTCTCTTTAAAGCGCAGGATTTCCTGGAAAATTTCCTGGCTGGCTGCAGCCCCACCTCCCGGGCTGTTAATGGTCAGCAATAGTCCCTTAACCCTCTCGTCCCTCCCTGCCCGCTCAATAAGGGAGGTGATTCGGGGGGCGGAGGCCATGCCCATTCCAGCAATTCCCGGGGCCGGGGAGGACATGATTATACCGTCAATCCTGATTTCTGCTATCCCGGCAGTGGCCCGGGTGGCCCGGGGAGTATCCAGGAAAAAAGAAGCCGTCCCTACCACGGCCAGAACCACCACAACCAACCCAATTAGAAAATATAGTATTTTTTTACCCAACTTTTATCCCTCCTGCTTTTCCTCTATTTGCCTAAAAATTTCTACAGAAACCCAAACATAACCTTTTTATTTCCTCCCCGGGCAGGAACTTACTGGCTATAAACAGAAATTAGTTTAAAATCCACAGGAGGGGAGGCAGAACATGGAACGAGCACTGGGAAAAAGTCTGGGCCAGAAAGGCTATCAGGACCTGCGCTGGGAAGACCTGGTCCAGACCTCTATTCATTTTAAAGGCAGAGAACTGCACAGTACGGCCAGCAACCGGGAGCGGGGTGGACTGGCCCGGGTCCTGACCCGGGGAGGCTGGGGAACTTTCGCCTTCAGCGACATTGATAATGCCACCCAGGCCATCAATCGGGCCCTGATGGCCAGCGAAGCCATCCCGGGCAGCACCCGCCTGGCTCCAGCCCCCACAGTTCAGGAAAGAATCAATGCCCGCTCGGAAAAGGATCCTCGCGGGATTGCTCTGGCTGAAAAAAAAGATCTTCTGGAACACTATAATCAACTGATCCTTTCTTACCCCGATATTCAATCCACTGAAGCCCGCTATTACGAAATCAACCGGGAAAAGTATTTTTTCAATAACGAGGGTACCGACATTTATCAGGAGCAGCTATTAACGGGAATTGTCCTCCGAATTATTGCCCGCCGGGACAATATTATTCAGCGGACCTCACTGGCCCTGGGGGGATCCCCCCATTACAATTATCTTCTGGATCAGGAGGAAAAAGTTAAAGAAAAGGTCCGGGAAACCCTGGATCTTCTGGAGGCAGAACCGGTAAAAGGCGGGACCTACAACGTAATCCTGGACCCCGAATGCACCGGAGTCTTTATCCACGAAGCTTTTGGACATCTTAGTGAATCAGACAACCTGGCCAATAATCCGACTCTGCAACAGGTAATGGTCATGGACCGGGAATTCGGACCTTCCTTTTTGAACGTTATCGATGACCCCACCATTCCCGATGTCCCCGGCCATTTTATTTATGACGACGAAGGAGTGCCGGGGAAGAAGACTCACCTGATTAAAGATGGCAAATTAATGGGGCGGCTCCATTCTCGAGAAACTGCGGGTAAACTGGAGGAAGATATTACCGGCAACTGCCGGGCCCAGGATTTCTCCTTTCCACCCCTGGTGCGCATGACCACCACCTTCATTGACAATGGGCCCCATGATTTCCAGGAAATGCTGGCTGGCATCGATGACGGCCTCTATTTGAAGGGAGCAGCAGGAGGGCAGACCTCCGGCGACTATTTTACCTTCGGCACCCAGGTGGGTTACCGCATCAAGAACGGAAAAATTGGTCCCATGGTCCGGGATGCTACCCTGTCCGGAAATCTGTTCACCACCCTCAAAAATATTGAGCGGGTGGGTAATGACCTGTCCCTTTCCCGCTCCGGGGGTTGTGGCAAGGGCGGACAGATCCTGGTCGATGTTGGGCACGGCGCTCCCCACGTGCAAATACGGGAAATGGCCATAGGAGGTAGATAATCATGGAAGATATTCTTAAAAATGCCGCCAGTCAGGCCGACGCGGCCGAAGTCTATATTCTCCGGGAACGGGAAACTCCTGTGCAGTTTGAGCGGGGGGAAATTCAGCGTATTTCCCAGAAAAACACCCTGGGAGTGGCCCTGCGGTTGATCCGGGAGGGCCGCATGGGCTTTTCCACTTCCACCACCCTGGAGGACAGGGGCCTGGTGGAAAGGGCCCTGGCCACCGCAGATTTTGGTGAATCCCAGGACCTGAAGTTTCCCAGCAAGGATTTTACAGCGGTGGAAAGCCACGATTCCCACCTGGCCTCCCTGACTGCCGAGGAATTGATTGATGATGCCCATAATATCCTGGACCGCCTGGCGGCCCTGGCCCCCTCAACACCAATAGATCTGGGTTTGAGCCAGAAGGAAGTTGAAATTGAGGTGGGCAATACCTCTGGTTTTCAGGGTAAATACAGCCGCACCGGGCTGGGGGTATCGGTTGGCACCCGTTCCGCCCAGGGTTTCCGGGAAGTATATCGCAGCTTTTCCTCCGGCCGTTATTTCACCTTTCCGGAAAAATGGCTGGAAGAGCTGGGCCGGCGCCATCAGCAGGCCCAGAACCGGATCGGGGTTCCCACCGGCAAAATGCCTGTAATTTTCAGTCCCGGAACCTTCGGAGCCCTGGTCATGAGACTCATTGCCGCTATTGACGGCACCAGCCTTAACGCCGGAACCTCTCCCCTGGAAGGGCGGCTGGGTGAACAGCTATTTGACTCCCGGCTCAATATCAGGGAAGACCCCCACCTGTCCTGGGGCCTCCATACCTGTCCCTTCGATGACGAAGGAGTGGCTACCCGTCCCCGGGATCTGATAAAAGAAGGCCGTCTGGAGGGCTATCTCTATGACCTGAAAAGCGCCGGGGAGGCTGGAGTGGAGAGCACCGGCAACGGCTTTAAAAGAGGACTTTTTGCCTCTGGAGCCAGCCAGAAGCCCCATCCCACCCCCAGCAACCTGATTATTTCGGGGGGAGCCATCCCCCTGGCCGACCTTATCGCGGAAATTGACGAGGGCCTCCTGATTGAAGGGGTAATGGGTGCCCATACCGGCAATATTCAGGCGGGAGAGTATTCCCTCAACATCAACCCCGGCTTCTATATTCGGGAGGGCCGCATAGTAGGGCGGGCTACCGATGCCATGGTCAGCGGTAATATCTATGAAACCCTGACCGAAATTGGAGCCCTGAGTGCGGAACAGGGAATCCTGGCCATGTTCGGACCCATGGGTTACGGGCCGTACGTCATGCTGCCCGGAGCCTCAGTTACTGGAGGAGGTTGATTATGGGCTGGCATTCTCTCTGGAATCCCTCCATATATCACGGCCATAAAAAGAAAAAGGGCTTCTTCGAAGGCTGGTATTTCAAAGTGGTGGACCGGGAAGAACAAAACCCCCTGGCCTTTATTCCCGGCATTTTCCTGGGCCCCGAACCTGGAGAAAGTCATTCTTTTCTCCAGGTTCTCCAGGGCAATCCCCCCGCCAGCCACTATTTTCGCCTGGATGTGGATGATTTTAAGGCGTCCCGGAAAAGCTTCCAGGTCCAGGTGGGAAATAGTTCTTTTGGCCCCGGGGGCTTTTCCCTGAACCTGGAAGATGAGGGCCAGGAGTTAAAGGGAACCCTGGAATTTTCAGAACAGGTCTTCTGGCCCCGGCGCCCCTGGGCTCCAGGTATTATGGGCCCCTTTAGCTTTGTGCCCTTCATGGAATGCAATCATGATGTAATCAGTATGGATCACAAACTACAGGGCAGCCTGAGTATTAACGGGCGAGAATATGATTTTTCCGGGGGTCGGGGTTATCTGGAAAAGGATTGGGGTAAATCCTTTCCNCGCAGCTGGATCTGGCTCCAGAGCAATCATTTTTCTGGCCCCGGGACCTCCCTGATGGCTTCTCTGGCCCGGGTGCCCTGGCTGGGCTCCTATTTTCCTGGCTTTTTAGCCGCCTTTTATCATCAAAAAAAACTGCACCTTTTTTCCACCTATAACCGGTCCCGGATCAGCCGGCTGGATACCGGAAATGATGGCCTGCACTGGCATCTAACTCATCCCTCAGGCCGGGAATTACTGATATACAGTCAGCAGGAGGGCGGGGAGTTTTTGCATGCCCCTTCCCGGCAGGCCATGGAAGCCCGGGGAGTTAAAGAAAGCATTACCGCTACCCTGGAGGTTACCCTGCTCCAGGATGGNCAGGAAATATTCTGGGAACAGGGACGCAGCGCCGGCCTGGAAATATCGGGGGAGCCTGAATCCATTATCTCTCCCTCCAAAACCCGGTAAAAGCCCTTCCCCTGTTATTATATTTCTTTTCCTTTCCCTTTCTCCTGATTCTTCTTCTTTCACTTAATATTCTTTTTTCTTTTAAATTCTCCAGTCAGTCTGCCGATAAAGAGGTTACCGGAAGGCCATTTTTAAATTTCTCCTATCCCTTACACCATATTCCTACCTGGAAAAAGGGTTTTTCCTTTTTTTGTCTAAATAAATTATCAGAAAAAGATAAAACAGCAGGAGTGATGGTCATGTTCAGAAGAATAAAATCTTCTCGCCTGAACCGNCTGCTTTTATCCCCCCTTCTGCCCCTGCTGGGGGTTCCCACAGCAGGCAGGGCCTCCCCCACCCCGGTGGGCATAATTAAGGGCGGGGATCGGGATGAAGCAGTGCGGCGGGCCCTGGAGTTAATGCCCCCGCCCCAGGTCCGGGGCCGTAAAGTTATGGTCAAGCCCAACTTCAACACTGCCGATCCCGCTCCCGGGTCCACCCATATTGATACCCTGCGGACCCTGATAGAGGAACTGCAGGAGCGGGGGGCCGACCGAATCATTATCGGCGAACGCAGCGGCCCTCCCGACAGCCAGGAGGTGCTGGAAGAAAAAGGAGTCCTGGATCTGGCCCGGGAAAAGGGCGTGGAGGTAGTTAACTTTGACCAACTGCCTCCCGAGGACCTTGTGCATTTTTCTGACCCCCGTCTCCACTGGAAAAATGGTTTCCATATCCCCCGCCTCCTGCAGGAGGTAGACCTTATAATTGCTACCCCCTGCCTGAAAACCCATCAATACGGAGGGGAATTTACCCTGGCTTTGAAACTGGCCGTGGGGATCATTCCCAACTCGGGCAATGATTATATGCGGGAACTGCACAACTCTCCGGATATGCGGCGGATGATCGCCGAAATTAACCTGGCCTACCGACCCGATCTCTTTATCCTGGACGGGGTTGAAGCCTTTACCACCGGGGGGCCCGCTTCCGGAACCCGGGTTAAGGCTGATATTACCCTGGTTGGTCCGGATCCCGTTGCCCTGGACGCAGTCGGGGTAGCCCTGTTAAAAAAACTGGGCAGCACAGAAAAAATCATGGAAACCCCCATCTTTGAGCTGGAGCAGATTGCCCGAGCCGGAGAACTGGGCCTGGGGATTACCGGCCCCCAGCAGATAGAGTTGAGGTCCGATAATGAAGCCGGCCGCAGCCTGGCCCGGGAGCTGGAAAAAATTCTGGCCCGGGGCTGATAAAAAAAGGCTACCCCTTTTTTTATATCGAAGGGATTCTCCGGAAAAATTTTTAACCCCTTCAGCAAGGAGGACAGCAACATGGAACAACCCCAGAAAAAGCTGCATCTTTTACTTCATAATATGCGGGAAGGTTATGCCTGTTTAAAAATAATTCCCGATGAGTCAGGCAATCCCGTTGATTTTATTTTCCTGGAAATCAACCCCGCCTTTGAAAAAATCTGCGGCCGGGGCCGGCAGCAGATCATCGACAAAAGAGTAACCGAAGTTTTCCCAGGCATAGAAAGAGATCTCTCTGACCTGATAAAAACCTATCAACGGGGAGCCCGCACCGGGGAACCCTCCTACTTTGAATATTTTTCCCAATCCCTGCAGGGCCATTTTGAATTCACCGTTGTTCCCGAAACCAGAGAAACTTTTTCCCTCATCATAAAAGACATCACCGACCAAATTGAAAAAGAAGAGCGAACCAAGGAGCTCAACCTGCTCCATCAATTTGCCCTGCTGCTGCGGGATAAAGAGGCTGAGCTGGAGGATATCCTGGANAAAACGGTCAGGCTNCTNCCTGATGCTNTGCAGTTTCCCGATCTGGCTTCAGCCTGCATTACCCTGGAGGGCCGGGANTTTAAAACCCCTGGATTTAAACCCGGGGACATCGCCATCTCTTCTGCCTTCTACCTGTTTGGATCCCGGAAAGGCCGGGTTGAAATCAACTACCGCAAAAAACCNCCCACTTCCGGCGATCATTTTCTGGCCCAGGAAAAAATTACCCTGGAAACCATCGCCCAGCACCTGGGACGAATTGCCGAACAGTTCCAGTCCCGGGAACTTCTCCAGGAGAATGAGGAGAAGCTGGATAAAACTCTCCATGCCATCGGGGACGGGGTTATCGTCACCGATACCGAGGGACGCATTACCCGCCTCAATCCCCCCGCCGAAAAATTAACGGGCTGGAACCAGAAGGAAGCCCGGGGCTTATTCCTGGAGGAAATTTTCCAGGTCCAGAATGCCCACACCGGCAAAGCAGCTCTCAACCCGGTATATCAGGTAATAAAGAGCGGGCAGGTAGAAAACCTGGCCCTGAATACCACCCTGATTGCCCGGGATGGAAGCAGGCGGCAGATTGCAGACAGCGCTGCTCCCATCCTGGATCACCGGGGACAGATTATCGGGGTCATCATGGTTTTTTCCGATGTTACCGAGCAGTTTAAAGCCCAGGAAGCCCTGCGCCAGAGCCAGGAACACCTGGATGCTATCCTGGATCATACTCCGGCAGTTATTTACTCCTATCAGCTGAAGCAGGGACAACCGGTTATAAACTATGTCAATCAAAACGTTAAAAATGTGCTGGGTTTTGAGCCCGAGGAATTCACCGGTCAGCCCGACCTCTGGGAAGAAAGGATCCACCCCGAAGATCAGGAGCGGGTGAAGCCCTCCTTTGCCCGGATTCTGGACCAGGAAAAACCTTTTTCAGCGGAGTACCGCTTCCTTCATAAAGGGGGCTATTACCGCTGGCTCTATGAGCAGCAGCGGCTCATAAGCAGCGGGAATAATGATTTCGAAATTGTATCGGTATGCTGGGATATTACTGATCGCAAGCGGGCTGAACAGCTGATCCAGGCCCGCCTCAATCTCCTGACCTTCTCCTATAATAATCCGCTGGATCCGGTCCTGCAGAAAACCCTGGACGAGGTCTGTGAGGTCCTGGACAGCCCCCTTGGGTTTTTCCATTTCGTGGACGAAGAGGAGCAAAAACTGACCCTCAAGGCCTGGTCTGGCCAGACTCTGTCCAACTTCTGTAAGTTGAAGGATAAGAGTGGGATGAGTTATCGGGTTGAAGAAGCCGGGGTCTGGACCGACAGTATCCGGGAACGGGGTCCGGTGGTCCACAACAACTACCACGCCCTGCCTCACCGCCAGGGACTGCCCACAGGGCACCCCGATATTCAGCGGGAACTGGTTGTGCCTATTATTCGTCAGGATCGAATCGTGGGAATTCTGGGAGTGGGGAATAAGTCCCGGGACTATACGGAGGAGGATATTCACATCACTTCCTTTTTCGCCGACCTGGCCTGGACCATTGTTGAACAGAAAAGAACCGAAGAGGAAATAAGGTATATGAGCTTTCATGATATCCTTACCGGCCTCTATAACCGGGCTTTCCTGGACGAAGAAATTAAACGTCTTGATTCCAGCCGCCAGTTCCCCATCAGCATAATTATGCTGGACCTCAACGGCCTCAAACTGGTAAATGACACCTACGGACACGAACAGGGGGATGAGATGCTCCAAAAAACTGCTGAAACCCTGCAGAAATCGTGCCGCCAGGAAGATATTATCGGCCGCTGGGGTGGGGATGAGTTTGTAATCCTGCTGCCCCGGACCCCTCAAGAGAAGGCCTTAGAAATCAGTCGCCGCATCCATGAAAACTGTCAGGGCTCTTATGTCCAGGAGGTGCCCCTGTCCATCGCCTTTGGAGTCGCGGAGAAAAGCGACGAAAAAATCAATATTGCCGATACACTGAGCGAGGCCGAGGACAACATGTACCAACAGAAATTATCAGAGAGCCGAAGCACCCGCAGTGCCATTCTCCACACCCTGCTCCAAACCCTGGCTACCAAGAGCTTCGAAACCCAGGAGCATACCCGGCGCATGCAGGAAGTTGCCCGAAAAATTGGGGAGAAATTGGAGCTGACCCAGGCTGAAATGAACCGCCTGTCGGTGCTCATTACCCTCCATGATATTGGGAAAATTAACCTGTCCGAGGAGATCCTGACCAAAAAAGGATCTTTAACCGAAAAAGAATGGGAGGAAATGAAAAGACACCCTGCCACCGGTTATCGGATTGCCCGGGCCACCGAAGAATTTTCCCACGTGGCCGAGGATATATTGGCCCACCACGAACACTATGATGGCAGGGGCTATCCCCAGGGATTGAAAGGAAAAAATATCCCCCTCCTGGCCCGGATTACTGCCATTGCGGATGCCTACGAAGTAATGGCCAACGGCCGCCCCTACAAGGAGGCTCTAACGCCACAGGAGATCCGGGAAGAATTTAAAAGGTGCGCGGGAACCCAGTTTGACCCGGAACTCGTGGAAATTTTCCTGCCCCTCCTGAAAAAAGAACTGGAGCTAAAGAAAACCGGCTCTGAATAAGGAGCAGGGAAAAGACAGATCATACAATCATTATCAAAAGCAACTGGCTGATAGGCCCCTTTCCGGGGTAATATCAGCCAGTTTTTTTTCCGGGGATTAAGTTTTGCCAAAACTCCATATTATAACCAAGGGACTAATTAAAAGCTTTTTATTTCACACCCTTCCCCTATTTTATAGTGTGGCAGGGTAAAAAAACAGCAAAGCAGGTAGCGTTTTTTTTCCTGCCTCCAATCCTGTCCAGTTCTATCAGGAATCCAAAAACAATCAACTATTCTCTCTTTCCAGATTTTTTACTTCTCCCCCCAATATTTTTATTTCCCTTTTTTCACGGCCTGTCCTAATATTTTCTCCAGTAGAAATAGCTGTTTTTTAAATGGGAAGGTGGGAACTCCTGGTTCCCACCCCTCTCTTTTTTACTTATTTTCTTCCTTTTCTAATTTGCTTTCTTTACTTATTTTTTTAGGGTTTTTTCCTCTTCCCGGGGTTCCAGTAAAAAAACTGGCTTACACATTAAAACCCGGGCAGCCCGTTTTATTGTTTTCAAAGAAATATCTCTGCCATTTTCTAATCTTGAAACAACGCTCTGACTGGTATTCATCAACCCCGCTAAATCTTTTTGGGTCAGGTTTAGCTTTTTCCTTCTCTCAATTATTTGATTCGCCAGTTGATACTCGGGCTCTATTTCCTCCCAAACCTTCCTGTACTCCGGATCTTTTTCTCGCTTTTCTTTAAAATATTCCTCTGCTTTTTTAAAACCTTTCACTCCGAATCACCCCCAAAATGAAAGATTACATTTTTCATCCTCTGATAGGCAATTTCAAAATGTCGTCTTTCAATCCTGTTTTGCTTTTTGGAAAAGGCGTGGAGAAAAAATATATTCTTTTCCCCGAACATGAATCATAAAATTCTATGCTGATTCTTGCCTCTAATTCTCAACTCCCACAACTTATTTTCCAGATACCTGACATGAGGCCTGCCCAGTAAAAAGGGTCCGTGTCGAGCTAACAGTTTAATTTCTTTTTCCGCCTGGGCCAATTCTTCCAGGGATAAGGAGTTCAGATAATCTTCTATGGGATTCTGGGTTTTTTTCCTGTAAAAGTAAATATTCCAGTGTTCACTCAAAATCTCACCTGCCCCCAATATAGCAAAATTGATATAATACACTTTAGCACAACAGGTGTTTATTGTCAACCAGTAGCGATTGGCAAAAGTTAAGGCCCCATCCCTGATATCCTTTTAACTGTCCAGGAGCCAGGGAAAATGATAAGGAAAAGTCCTTATCAACCAAGAATTCGCCAGTGTAGCCAAGGATATTCTTGACCCACCGCGAGCACTATGATGGAAAGGGCTATCCCCGGGGATTAAAAGGTGAAAAAATCCCCTCCTGGCCCGGATTATTGCCATTGCGGATGCCTACGAAGAAATGGCCAACGGCCTCCCCTACTAGGAGGCTCTAATGCCACAGGAGATCCGGGAAGAATTTAAAAGGTGCGCGGGAACCCAGTTTGACCCGGAAATCGTGGAAATTCTCCTGCCCCTCCTGAAAGAAGAACTGGAGCTAAAGAAAACTGGCTCTGAATAAGGAGCAGGGAAAAGAAAGATCATACAGTCATTGTTAAAAGCAACTGGCTGATAGGCCCCTTTCCGGGGTAATATCAGCCAGTTTTTTATCCGGGGATTAAGTTTTACCAAAACTCCATATGATAACCAGGGGACTAATTAAAAGCTTTTTATTTCACACCCTTCCCCTATTTTATAGTATGGCAGGGCAAGAAAACCAGCCCAACAGGTAGCGTTTTTTTCCTGCCTCCAATTCTGTCCAGTTCTATCAGGAATCCAAAACCTATCAACTATTCTCTCTTTCCAGTTTTTACATCTCCCCACCATTTTTCAATTTCCCGTACATAAGCCTGCGAATATATTGCATATCGCAATACAAAATGGTAAAATATAAATACCAAGAAGGAGGCGATAGGTATGTCAAAAACAAAAAGTATTTTTGCTCGTGTTGACCCGGAAACAAAAGAACAGGCAGAAAAGGTGTTAAATAAACTGGGGATACCCATGTCAAATGCGGTTAACATTTTTTTACGACAGGTTGTTTTGCAAAACGGGCTACCCTTTGAAGTTAAACTTACACAGAATAAACCTCTTGCATTTGAGGATTTAAAACCTGAAGAGTTTAACCATGAAATTGAGAAAGGTTTTAATGACTTAAGGGCAGGTAGGGTTGTATCTGCAGATAAGGTAGCTGAGCGAATCACCAAGGAATATGAGCAAGAGTTATAAGATTGTCTATACCGAAGAGTCAGAGCGAGATCTTGTAAATGTCTACAGTTACCTGGCAATGGATTTATTAGTGCCAGAAACTGAGAAAAATCAGGTCAATAGAATGATGAAGGCAATTAATGATCTAGATACACTGCCCTTTCCATATAAGCTTTACCAGGACGAACCCTGGCATAGTAAGGGTTTAAGGGTTCTTCCAGTTGATAATTATCTTGTATTTTATACAGTCATTGAAGAAGAAAATACGGTGGTAGTATTAAGAATAATGTATGCTGGACGGAATATTGATTTGCAAATGTCAAACCCAAAAACCGTTTTTGAAGAGTTAGTAGTGAAAAAAAATAAGTGAAATACATTGTCAATAAAAGGCTTATGCCTGTTTTTTAACTAACACGGCGTGTAACTACAGCAAAGATATGTTCAAATATTTTGGTGGTTCATCGAGTTTCAACTTTTTCAATACAGCTTTTTGTTCCGGACTAAGAGGATTAGTCTGCAAAACTTCACCCTTGTTGGTCCG
>SL_8KL_010_SEDDRAFT_10003464_pt1 | contig 13001 bp, 9 predicted proteins | sample SodLakKL_010_SED_4_FD_11160 | JGI IMG/M metagenome (IMG submission 11160) | reverse complement strand
ACATATATATTTGTCCTTTCTCCATATCATGGCATTCCGGCATAATATCACCATTACAGCGTAATATGAGTATTATAAATAAACCTTTTGTACTCTATGAACAGATAACTTCTCAACCCATAGATGTCTCTACAGGATGCCCTTTCTTTTTCCACTCCTCGATGCCGCCTTCATAGTCCACCACATCTTCAAATCCGAGTTTCTCTAATTTTTTAGCTGCCTTTGGACTAGCGTCACATTCGAAATTTTTGCAATAAACTATTATCTCTTTGTTGGGATCAAGTTCATCTCGTCTTCTGCCTATCTCACCTAGAGGTATATTAATAGAATCGGGGATATGTTCTCTTCTGAATTGCCCTTCTGAAAGCACATTGACCAGTATAAAATCATCTTCATCATCTAACTTTTCTTTTAATTCTTCTGTAGATATGGTCTCCATTGATCTCACCTATAAATAAAATAGAACAAAGTAGATTAAGTATTTTTCTACATCATATAGATGATAACACTTTATAAGCATAAATAAAGGAAAACTTTAATTATAACGCCGATAGATGAGATGAATTGAAATCCATCGTTGGTGTAATTGATGAGTGAATCCTCAGAAGAAAGGTCAAAGGATGAAAATTCCTCAAAAGCAGAAACTCAGGAGGTAGACGTAACTCCTATAGATGAGTGGATTGAAGAGATTGATATCAACAGCACGAAGGAAGTTGAGGTACCTGAGCTTTTAGCTGATCAAGTGATAGGACAGGATGAAGCAGTCAGTGTGGCTAAAAAGGCAGCTAAACAGCATCGGCATGTAATGTTGATAGGTCCTCCAGGAACTGGGAAATCCATGATAGCTAAGGCTATGACCGATTTCCTACCTAAACAAGAACTTGAGGACATATTATGCTTTCCAAATGAAAAGGATGAGAATGAGCCTAAAATAAGAACCGTACCATCAGGTAAGGGGGAAGAGATAGTCGAAGCGCACAAAAGAGAAGCTAGAAAGAGAGAAAAACAGAAAAATAGAGGGATGCTCATGATTCTTGCCTTGATAGTGGGGGCAGCAATAGTTATATCGATTTGGACGGGTAATTTCCTTATCATGTTTTTTGGTATTCTCGCAGCTGCTATGTTGATGATCGCGATGAGGGCTAATCCGAGAGGTTTCGGACAGGACAGCGAAAACCAAGCTCCTAAGCTTTTGAAAAGCAGTAATCCAGGTGAGAAGCCACCTTTTGTTGACGCTACAGGTGCTCAATCAGGCGCCCTTTTAGGTGACGTGAAACACGATCCCTTCCAGAGCGGTGGTCTTGAAACCCCTGCTCACCAGAGAGTTGAAGTAGGAGCTATTCATGAGGCACATAATGGAGTCTTGTTCATAGACGAGATGAACATGCTCGGTATGGACTCTCAACATAGTTTACTCACAGCTATGCAGGAAAGACAATTCTCTATAACAGGTCAAAGCGAGAGAAGCAGCGGAGCCATGGTCCAAACAGAACCGGTTCCAACGAATTTTATCCTTGTTGCAGCAGGAAATCTTGATTCAGTTTATGGACAAACAGATGAGAGAGGTATGCAGCACGGAGGGATGCATCCAGCTTTAAGATCAAGGATCAGAGGGTACGGATATGAGGTATATGTTAACGACACCATGGACGACACAAATGAAAATCGTAGGAAACTGATACGCTTCATAGCTCAGGAGATCGAGAAAGACGACAAAAAAATACCTCATTTCACTAAGGATGCTATCAAAGAGATGTTAAGAGAGGCACAGCGCAGAGCAAATAAACGAGGAGAATTGACATTGAGACTGAGAGAACTTGGAGGATTGGTCAGAGTAGCTGGAGACCTAGCAGTAGAGCGTGGCCACAAGATGACTACTGCTGATGACGTGGTTAATGCAAAATCGACGGCAAGATCGCTTGAACAACAGGTAACAGATAAATTCATCAGGAAGAGAAAAGAGTACAGCATGTATAGGACCGAAGGAGATATGGTAGGTGTAGTTAACGGACTCGCCGCCATGGGCGATGAACAGGAAGGTATGTCTGAATATTCTGGTATCGTTCTTCCTATCGCCGCCGAGGTGACCCCTGCACACTCGAGTGAAGAAGGTAGAGTTATTGCGACAGGACGCCTTGGTGACATTGCAAAGGAAGCTGTCCAGAATGTATCAGCTTTGATCAAAAAATACACGGGAGAAAACATATCTCAGTACGATGTACATATCCAATTTATAGGAACTCAACAGGGCGTAGAAGGAGATTCTGCATCCATCTCTATCGCTACTGCAGTTATCTCAGCATTGGAAAATATACCTATTGATCAAAATGTAGCCATGACTGGTTCTCTGAGTGTTAGGGGACAGGTCTTACCGGTCGGAGGGATAACTTCTAAGATCGAAGCAGCTGCCGAAGTCGGTATGGACAAAGTTTTGATTCCAAAGATGAATGAGAAGGATATAGTGATTGAAGAGAAGTACCAGGATAAGATCGAGATCATACCTGTCGAGAATCTAGGAGAAGTACTAAAACATGCATTAGTTGGTGACAAAAAAGAAAAATTACTTGACAAATTGGCTTCGCTTTTAGAGATAAAGACCATTCCCTTCCCAACAGGCGAACCTACACCTAAGACATCTAATAATTCATGAAAGAAGGTGAAAGATAATTGGGTGCTTTTGATCTTCTCTCGGATGATATAAATAAAGTACTGTCGGAACTAAATATTAAGGAAGAAACTAGACCACAAGAGGATGCTATACCACCTATCTTAAATGGTAAAAATACTTTGGTGATAGCCCCAACAGGTATAGGTAAAACCGAAGCCGCATTGCTTCCTATCCTTCATAACATATTATCTGAAGGCGATGATGGGTTTTTACTACTTTATATAACTCCATTAAAGGCATTGAACCGGGATATGATCAGGAGGGTTAAAGAGTTCTCAAATAGATTAGATTTCAGAGTAGGAGTTAGGCATGGTGATACCAGCCGTAAAGAGAGGACGAAACAGGCGGAAAATCCACCAGAGGTGTTGATAACCACCCCTGAAACCCTACAGATAATGTTCACAGGCCATAAATTGAGAAAAGGGCTAAAGAACGTTAGGCACGTAGTTGTAGATGAACTGAATGAACTGGCTGAAGATGAAAGAGGAAGTCAATTATCTCTAGCTCTAGAGCGTTTAGCCGAACTTTGTGGAAGAGACTTTCAAAGAGTTGGACTTTCAGCAACTGTTGGGTCTCCCGAGAAGGTTAAAGATTTTTTAGTCGGAGTTTACAGAGATGGAACAATCGTAGAAACCTCTGGCAAGAGAGAATTGGATATCAAGGTAGAAAAACCTATCAAAGAGGAAAATAGAGATAAAACGCTTTCCGAGATAATGAGGTGTGATATAGAAAAGGCAGCATCTTTAAGGTTATGTAGGGAACTAATAGAGGGTCATACCTCCACACTATTTTTTGTAAATACTAGAGACGCCGCAGAGTCACTTTCTTCTTCATATACCCTCTGGAAGGAAGAAGATCCTGAAAGTGAGGATTTTCCTATTGGTGTTCATCACGGATCGCTTTCTAAAGACGCAAGGATAGATATGGAGGAGCAATTCAAGAGAGGTGAATTGAAAGGCCTTATCTGTACCTCTTCTATGGAACTAGGCATAGACGTAGGTAAGACAGATCTCGTACTGCAGTACCAATCCCCTCGACAGGTCACCCGACTGATTCAGAGAGTAGGAAGATCTGGCCATAAGATCGATGAGATTTCTAAAGGCAGGATAATCTCCACCACAGAAGACGATATACTGGAGGGGGCAGTTATATCAAAGAAAGCAAAAGAAAGGGATCTAGAAAGAACAGATATCCCTGAGGAACCCTTGAGTGTATTAGCCAATCAATTGATCAGTACTGTTCATACAGAAAAAGAGATAAAATCCGATAGTTTCTTTAAATTAGCAAAAAGATCCTATCCCTTTAAATCCCTAGAAAAAGAAACATTTTATGAGTTGATAGAACAATTAGCGGAGATCAGAGTAATATGGAAGGAAGACGAAAAGATAGGAAAGAGAAGAGCTTCACTTAATTACTTTTACGATAACATATCTATGATACCTGATGAAAAAACCTATCTACTTAGAAATATTTCGAGTGATTCTATTATAGGGACTCTTGACGAGAGTTTTGTAGCTAGTAATATACAGGAAGGCGAAGTCATCACGCTTCAGGGAAAAGCCTGGCGTGTAGTGGATATGAAAGAAGAAGAAGTACTAGTAGATAAAGTGGGAAATATCGGAAAGATACCCGATTGGACAGGGGAAGATATACCCGTGCCATTTGAAGTGACCCAAGAAGTGGGAAGACTAAGAAAAAAGTCCTTGAAAGATTTAGATGATTATCCTGTAAGTGGATCTGCTAAGGAGGCTTATGAAGATTACTTAAACCGTCAGCGAGAACATGAAGTGGCAACAGACACAAAAATAGTGATCGAAGCAGAAAAAGAAACGGCAGTTGTCAATGCATGCTTTGGTACTCTAGTTAATGAAACTATTGGTCATCTATTAGCCTCTCTTTTAACTGCAAGATTGGGAGAAAGTGTAGGTCTTCAAACCGATCCTTATAGGATAATGATAAACCTACCAAGAAGGATTGACCCCTCGATTATTAAGAACATATTGTACGAAACGAAAGCAGAGAGTCTTGAAGAATTGATGAAGAAAAGCTTGAGAAGCTCAAATTTTTTTAACTGGAAATTTCTACATGTGGGAAAAAAATTCGGTGCTATTGAAAAAGATGCAGATTGGCGCAAGATAAATATGGATAAGATAATAGATACTTTTGAAGATACAGTACTTTACCGAGAAGCTATCAAAAAAACTCTGCGGGACAATATGGATATCGTCAAAACAAGAAAAATTTTGAAGGAAATAGATAAGGGAGAAATTGATGTAGTCATCTCTAAGAATGGGATATCTCCGATAGGAGAGGCAGGGTTAGAAAAACACGAGGAATTTCTAAGGCCAGACAAGGTTAGTAAAGCAGTCCTGGATTCATTGAAGGACAGACTAGAGTCCGAAAAGATAATCATGAAATGTTTAAGATGTGGAAATAGGAGAAGAAAGCGAGTGAAAGATGTAAAAAAACCTAATTGTCCCCAATGCGGATCCTCGATGGTAGCTCCTTTAAGCCCCTATGATGATGAAGATCTTATCGATAAAAAGAATGAAAAATTGACCGACGACGAAAAAAAAGAATTGAAAAAGTACTACAAATTGGCTGAATTGGCAAGGGTGCACAAAAAAAGGGCAGCTATGGCTTTATCTGCTAGGGGTGTAGGTCATCAAAAAGCAGGGAGAATACTTTCAAAAAGACATCGAGATGAAGAGAATTTTTTAAGGGATATACTAAAAGCGGAAATCCAGTATGCTCGGACGAAGCGATTTTGGGATTAACAGTTTTGTATTTTCTCACAAAAAGTTATTAATGAGTTGATATGTATGAAAAATAATCAGATTATAAATATGAATCAGAAACAAAAATACTGATGAGGATAACTTATGCAGGATAAAGAAAATACATCTGAGAATGAAAACCTAAAGGATTTGAAAAGCGTTCCTTCAATTGGAAATCTGTCTGCTCGAAGTCTCATCCAAGCAGGTTATGATTCTATATCTAAATTAAAAAAAGCAGATGTTGAGGATCTTGCTTCTATTGATAATATTGGAGAAAACCTTGCAAGTAAGATTATCAAAGAGATTGAAAAAAGTTCTTTAAGTGGTCAAGAAGCAAAAGAAAATGTAACTTTTGAATTTAGATGTCCTGTTTGTGAAAGATTTACATGGTCTGAAGGAAAAAACTGTCGAGAGTGCGAAGAACCTATCGATTTTTATTCTAGTGTAGTCCTGCCCGAGAGAGGGATAATCGAAGACCCTAAAAAGACGCTAGCTGAAGTAGAGGAAAAAATATTGAATGATGGTGGAGACGCTGAAAGTTGGTTTATTAGAGGTTCCATATTAGAAAGTATGGGTGCCTACCACAAAGCTTTAGAATCTTTTGATAAGGTTATAGAATTAGATCCACTTTTTGACTATGTTTGGAATGCTAAAGCTCAGTTGTCCTTGAAAATCGGTGAGACAGAAGAGGCAGCTAAAGCTTATAAACTCGCTTTTGACGCCCGGAAAGCACCAAAAAATATTGCTGATCAAATCGAAGATGTTAAGAAGTACACTCCTAAAAAGAAAACGGAATTAAAAAAGAAAGATGGATTGGATAAAGAGTTGGATGAGAAAATCTCTAAAGCCCGTAATCTTCTTGGTTTTTTGGATAAAGGAGAAAAAGATATTTCAGAACTTACAGCTAAATTAGATACTGTTACGGAGGAGAGAATTAGAGGAAACAAAGAAAAAGCCCTAGAAATGGTAAAAGAAGTGATTAAAGAATACCAGTCGTCAACAGATTTAAAGGACAAGTTAAAAGATCTCTCAAACCAAATACAAGAACTGGATGAGTTCTCAGAAGAACTTTCTGAAGAAGTTAGAGAGATTATAGGAATAGATGATGCAATTCCCCGAGCAGAAAAAGCAAAAGAAAAAGGAGACTTTGAGGAAGCATCAGATCTTATCTCAAGCTATCTAGAAAGCAAATCAAGCTTGAGTCATATGTCTAATAAATTAAGCGAAATGATATCCCTGAAAAATAAGGTTGAAAATCTAGATGTCGAAAAAGAATTTTTGAACAGTATAGACCAAGATTTTGAAAAGGTTAAAGAAATTTGCAAAGCTGATGATTATCAAAAAGCTGAAGACCTATTGGAAAATTTGATTGAAGAACTTAGAAAAAGAAAGGTACAGATAGAAAAAGAAAAAGAAAAGCATCTAAAGGAAATAGAAGAAATTATAGAAAATGGTGAAAGGGAAGGTCTCGATTTAGAAATAGTAAAAAAAGATCTTAAAAAAGTGAAAGAAGGTTTAGAGATCGGAGAAGAAACTAAAGACGTGATAATCGATCAGTTAGAGGAAGTTAAGCAAAGAGCAGAAAAGGTCTTCTCGATAAGATCTAATATTTCCGAAATAGAAGATGAGATAAATAAATACAGAGAAATTTTGAACCCGGATAAATATGAAGAAGGGATAGAAGAGATAGAACGCAGACTTAAAAAAAGAAATTTTGAAAAAGCGATTGATCTCTCTCAGCAATTAAAGAACGATTTAGAAAAGGAGATTAAAGGTATTGAAGAGAAAGAACAGCTCGAAAGTGAAGCGGAAGCTAAATTAGCCGACGCTAGAAAAAGATTATCTGAGTTGAGAGAAACCGAATTTGATCTTGATAACCTGAAAAAAATTTTGAAGAATTCAAATGAGCATAGAAAAAAAGGAGATTTTCAAAAAAGTATAGCTTTGACGGAGAAATTCATCGATTCAGCGGAGAAAATGATCGATTTATCTAAATTGTTTGAAAAAATCAATAATGAAATTGAAAAACTAGACGAGAAAGACCTCGTCGATAAAGAAAGGATCGATTATGAAATCGATCAGTACCTAAAACTTGTAAAAGTTGAAAAATACGAGTTAGCGGAGAAATTTTTGTCTGAAACATTAGAAGAACTAAAGGAAGCCCTAGATGAAGAAAAGATGATACCTCCATCAGAAGAAAAATTGGATGAATCAGCAACCCAAATACCGACCCAAATAAAAGAAAAAGTAAGAAATGTAAAGGAACTTAACAACCTTGTAGAAAGAGCTCAAATTGAGATAAAAGTGAATAGGGAGCCTTTAAAAGAAGCTATTATAAAGATAAAAGAGCTAGAGTACTTGGAAGCTAACGAAATACTAACTGATTGGAAAGAAAGTTTGATCGATAGATTAGACTACGAAATGGGAGATAGATTAAATAGGCTTAATGAAGAGTTAGATGAACTAGATATACCATCCATTCAACGAAGAGGAAAAGCTATATTGGAAAATGTTGAAAGAAAATGGGATCTTAAAGCCTATGAAAAAGCACTTAATACCCTAATTTATGCTTCAAGTTTTATTCAAAACCTGCAGGAAAAGAAGACAAAAAGTGATAAACAGATTTATCTGAGTTCGGAATTGATTGATGATATTCAAGAATCAGTAGATAGCACAGAAGAGATACAAGAACTTTTGAAGAAAGCAAAGGACAACAGAAAAGAAGAAGAAGTATTCCAAAAAACCCTCGAAGAGATAAAAGAGAACGTTTTAGAACATCTTGGAGATACCTTGGATGATGAAGTAAAAAAGCTTGAGGAAAGATTAGAGGCCTTATCTAGAAATAATGTGGTTGTAGCTATTAGCAACCTGATAGATATGAAGTCGAGTTTAGATGAAGAAAACGTGGAAAAAGCTTCTTGGTATATGAGAGAATATAGTAATGTCATAGAAAAGGACTGATATTAGATTGAAAGTAGATAGTGAATTAAACATCGAAATTAATGAGGGGGTATATGAGCCTTCGGACGATACGTTTCTATTGTTGAGTATGATAAAAGTAGAGAGTGATGAGAAGGTTCTAGAAATCGGTTGTGGTTCCGGGATAATATCTCTTCATTGTAGAGCTCAAGGCTGTGATGTTCTCTCAGTAGATAAAGACGAAAGAGCTCTCGAAAACACAAAATTAAATGCGAAGAAAAATGATTTAGATATATCTGTAAAAAAAAGCTATCTTTTTTCAAACATCACTGATAAGAATTGGGATATGATAATTTTTAATCCTCCATATCTTCCTAGAGATGAATTTCTTTCTAAAGATGACAGATGGGACGGCGGTGAAAGAGGGGACGAAATGATAGTAAGATTTCTTGAAAAGGCCGAATATTATTTGAAAGAAGATGGGAATTTGTTTACATGTTATTCGAGTCTCTCTCCTACAGATCTTATCAAAGAAGTTATTGAAGAAAGGTATGATATCGTTAATATCGAACAAAGATATTTCTTTTTTGAGACTTTGTACGGTCTTGAATTAAATAAAATAAAGAGATAAACTGGTTTAATTTACTCTACTCTGTGCAGCCATTCTCGGTATTTTTTGATTTTTCCTTTGACAGCTTTTAGGTATCTCTCTTGTATCTCATCTGTAATAGGACCTTTTCCATCTGATATTTCTCTATTATCAACCTCTCTTATAGGAGTTACTTCCGCCGCGGTACCGACAAAAAATGCTTCGTCAGAGATATAGATTTGATCTCTAGTGATTTTTTCAATATTCACAGGATATCCTAAATCTTCAGCTATCTGTATCACGGAGTCTCTAGTTATACCCTCTAATACGTCTGCGGTTTGGGGGGTATAAAGTTCCCCGTTTCTCACCAAGAATAGATTCTCTCCAGTGCCTTCGGCTACATAACCTGTAGGATTAAGCATTATAGATTCAACGCAGTTATTTTCTATAGCTTCCATTTTAGCCATCACTGAATTTAGATAATTACCGCTTGACTTAGCTTTGGTCGGGAAAATATTGGGATGATGTCTAGTCCAAGAAGTTGTTTGGACCTTTACACCATTCTCAAGAGCTCCCTCTCCAAGGTATTCGCCCCAGGGCCAAACTGCAATACTTATATTGACTGGATTATCCATCGGATTGACTCCCATGCTCCCATAACCACGAAAAGCTACAGGTCGTATATAGCAGGATTCGAGTTCATTTTTCGATATCAATTCATCGATTACAGAAATCAATTCCTCTTTATTGTAATCTAGCCCCATATTGATTATTTTGGCAGAATTGACAAATCTTTCCATATGTTCATCTAATCTGAAAACCGTGGGTACGCCATCGTTTTCATAAGCTCTTATGCCTTCAAAGACACCAGTACCATAATGTATTACATGGCTCAATACGTGGATCTTTGCGTCTTCCCAACGGACGAAATCACCATCCATCCAAATATAATCAACTTCTTTCATAGCGATGATTTATCTCCTTAGAGATAAAAAATCTTTCGGTATGAAGAAGCAAACTATTTTAGTAAGCAAAGATATTAATTATGATATGGATAAGAGATTCCTAGCAGGAGGAGGAGTTTTACTCATAGTGGGATTGTTTTTGACGCTCGCATTTTGGCCGATTTTTGGTGTTTCCGGTAGCGAATTAGCGGAAGATAGAGACGGTCTCCAGTATGAGTCCTATGATGAAGGTGACGAAGTTTTAGTTTACGGAGTCATAACTTCCATCGGTGAACCGCCTGATTGGCTTGATGAGGAGTTGGGCGTTTTCGTACAGATAGATGATGAAATAAATCTGATTTTGACTGATGTTGATTCTACTGATTTTGAGGAAGGGGATGAAGTTTACGGCAGACTAAGGTTGAACACTATTTTAACCTATGAGTACTGGGAGCTTGATGACGAGCTAAACTCTAAAAGGACCGTTGATTACTTATTTTATGGAATAACTGGAGCTGGCTTAGTCATCGCTATCGTCGGGGCTGTAAAGGATTAAGTTAAAATAATACAGAGTGCAATCTCCAAGTAGAATGGAAGCAAAATATAAAGAGACTATACGAAAAAACAAAGATTGGACTGAAAAATATAGACCTAGAGATTTATCTGAAGTGGTTGGAAATGGAAGAGCCATTCGAGAATTAAAAAGTTGGGCTAGCAAGTGGGTGTCCGGAAAGCCTTCTAAAAAAGCGGTGGTGCTTGCTGGAAAAGCGGGCATAGGAAAAACGTCTTCAGCTCTTGCCTTAGCCAACTATATGAATTGGGAAGTCCTGGAGATGAATGCCTCTGATCAAAGAAATCGAGAGTCGATAAAAAACTTTGTAGGTAGAAGTGCAGTTGATGACACTTTTTCAGAATCGGGAGACTTCACCCCATACAAAGAGGGAAAAAGAACCCTCCTTTTGATAGACGAAGCAGATAATATATTTGGAAAAGAAGACAAAGGTGGCATACATGAGATCTCTTCCGTCATAAGAAAAACAGAACAACCCGTGGTCCTAATAGCTAATGACTATTATGACCTGACTAGACGTTCAAAAGAATTGAAGAATTTATGCAAAAAAATAGATTTTGAGTCTATCGATAAAAAGGAAATCAAAAAACACTTGAGAAAAATATGTCAAAATGAGAATATAGAATATGAGAGAAAAGTCTTAGATAGGATCGCAGAATATTCAGAAGGAGACATGAGATCCGCAGTTAGGGATCTCGAAAGTGTATCAGCCGGGAAAGAAAGAATAAAAGTTGACGATCTAACAGTTTTGGGTGGAAGAAACCGAGAGGCTGACATATTTCCGACTCTTAAAACAATACTAAAGAGTGAAAATATATTAGAAGCTAAAAAATCCGTTCGGTATCTCGATGAGGAACCTTCTAACCTGATAACTTGGATAGATGAGAATCTTCCTCGCGAATATGAAGATGATTCAGAACTTTATGAGGGATACAGATGGTTATCTAGATCTGATGTTTATCTTGGAAGGGTGAGGAGAAGACAGGCTTATCGTCTTTGGAGCTATAGTACTTCATTGATGACCGCTGGTGTCTGTTCGGCCAAAAATCATAGACACGGCGGATGGACTAGATATTCTTTCCCTCAATGGATAAGAAAGATGAGCGGCTCTAAAGGAAAACGCTCTATGAAAAGGGTTATCAGTAAAAAGATAGCTCCAAAACTGCATACCACTACCGATAAGTTCCGATCACAAATATTTCATTATATAGTGTATCTGATGGAGGAAGAACCTGTATTCAGAGAATATGCCGTTGAAGAATGGAACCTTAATCCACAGGAGGTTGCTTATCTATTAGGAAAAAAAGAGGACTCTGAGGAAGTAAGATCATTATTCCAAGAGGATGAGGGAAAAAAAAGCGAAGAAAAGAGAGATAAACAAGAAAAACAAGAAGCTGAAGAAAGCGAAGAAGAAGGACAACGTTCTTTACTGGAGTTTTAATATATGAAAGAAGCAAAAAAAGAGATCTTGAGAAAGCACGGATATGCTTTAACAGGCGAAGAAAGCGGCGTTAAGTTATGTCACTGGGTAAGAGAAAAACTGATGTATGGGGATTCTTGTTATAAGGAAGATTTTTATGGTATAGATTGTCACAGATGTCTGCAGATGTCTCCTGCTTTAGATGCATGTAACCAGTCCTGCCTCTTCTGCTGGCGATACCAGGATCACCATGAAAAAGATTCAATCGATTTTGACGATCCAAAGGAAATCGTAGAAAGAAGTTTAAAGGCCCAAAAAGAACTTGTCAGTGGATTTGGAGGTGAAGAAAGATGTTCAAAACAGATGTGGGAGGAAGCAAGAAATCCGAACCAAGTAGCTATAAGTCTAGCCGGGGAACCGACTATGTATCCTCAATTAGGTGAACTGATAAAAGAGTATGAAAGTAGAGGAATGACTACATTCCTTGTGACTAACGGAACAAGACCAGATATACTTCAAAAGCTCGAGACGCTCCCTACCCAATTATATGTTACACTAGCGGCTCCTAATAAAAATGTATTTGAAAAATTATGTGTTCCGAAGACGAATAATTTATGGAAGAAAGTAAATCAAAGTTTGGAGATATTAAGTAGTTTGGATACCCGCACAGTAGTGAGACATACCCTTGTAGAAAGATGGAATATCGGTTGGGAATCTGAATATGCAGAACTTTTGAAAAAAGCTGACCCAGATTTCATCGAGGCGAAGGGATACGTGTTCGTGGGTGATTCGCGTAGAAGAATGTCGATAGATAATATGCCATCCCATCAAATCGTTAGAGGATTTGCCGAAAAATTGAGCAGATTAATCGGTCGAGAGGTACTTCAGGAAAAAGAGAGAAGTAGGGTCGTTTTAATAGGTGATGATATCTCAAACCAAAAATTATGATGACAGTATAGGAACTCTATCCTTTGAATAAGAATTTTAAAAAGTGCTTAAGAATTATTTTTTGTAGACGTATAATGAAAATTGGTGTTTGTTCACCAAGCCTGTACGGGATTAATTTACGTAGGAGGTGATCCATCTGCAGGTTCCCCTACAGATACCTTGTTA
>SL_8KL_010_SEDDRAFT_10003463_pt1 | contig 13002 bp, 9 predicted proteins | sample SodLakKL_010_SED_4_FD_11160 | JGI IMG/M metagenome (IMG submission 11160) | reverse complement strand
AGGGAAGGCTGTATACAAATTGGCGTTAGGTTCCCTTCCCTCGCATTTGAAGGAAGGCGACAGCCTTCCGAAGTAAAGAGGGATGTAAGTCCCTCGCTTTTTCTTATTTCCGAATTATGGCATTATCATTCTTAACATAAAAGTGAAGTGTAGAGACGTCTCTAGAGGGAGTTATAGGTAGGGCTTTGACGGATCGTTGGATAGAAGAAATAAAAAAGGAGGGATACGGCTCAACTATTGTCGGCACTAATGAAAGGTTAGATTGGCAATTTTATGAAAGATACGGGTTTGAAAGAAACAAAACTTACATATTAAGATCAAGACTGTTATCTCGACCAAAAGAAAAAATCAACGGATTCAAACAAAGATACAATACGCAATCAAACAAAGATGAAAGGTGAATAGAACTGAAAAGTGAAGTAGGAAAAACACGGATAAGAAAATATTTATCTTAGTCGATTCAGATACGCACAAAGATTTTATTAATAGCGATTAACTAAACTAGGCTAATGGTCAATGTTGAATCTAAGGACCTTATTTTTTTGATTCTAGAAGGTTATGATGAGTTTGAAGAAGAAGATGAGGTTCCTCCCTATATCACCGCGTATGAGCTGGCAAGAACTCTTGGAATGGATCGTTCCAAAATCCATGAACTGTTGGAAAAGTTGGAGGAAAATGGACTTATCAAACAGGAAAAGAAATCNATTGACGGTNATTCCGATCAAAGAAAGGTTTACTTTTTGANNGAAAAAGGTAGGAAAGAAGAGGCAGACCTCTGGGATGATATCAAAAATGAATCGATATCTATTTTGACCGAGGACGAGAAAAAAACGATCAATTTAGAGTATATAGAGAACTTTATCAGTGGGAGAAATCCTATTGTGAAAGGCCTCTTAAATATCGATGAACAGAATGAGATAGATCTCACAGAGATCGAAGATGAAACCGAAGTATTTGTAGGGAGAAAGGAAGAATTGAGAGACCTAATAGATGGACTGAAAAAAGTCAAACAAAAAGGAACACGAACTATAATGATAGAAGGTGAGGCGGGAACTGGTAAGACTTCGCTAGTCTTAAAACTAAAATCGTTCGCTAAAGAACTTGGTTTTGAATTCCTCTTTGGGAGATGTCAGAGTGAAACTTCGGATCCTTATCTGCCTTTGAAAGAAGCATTCGATGACTACATCGAAAAGCAAACTAGACAACGTTCAGGAGGAAGCATGGCCTTTTTGGGTAGTCCGCAGAGAGATTCTTTAGAAGATAAAAACTTATTTGATTCTCAGAAAAAAGAAACATTTTACGATACCACTGAATATGTTAGAAATATAGCTGAAGAGAATCCTCTGATGATCTTTTTAGATAACCTACAATGGGTCGATAAAGCCACCTTGGACATCTGGACCTACATGGATGATAAACTCGAGGATTCACCAGTACTCTTTCTTGGAACCTATCGGCCAGAAGATATATCAAAGGATCACCACCTGAACAGTATGATACATAGGTTATTGAGACAGGACAGATTGAAGACCGTCCAGCTCGATTCTTTGGCTTACGAAGATACCGCAAGGATTATTAAATGCGTTTTAGGGGTGCAAGAACTACCAAAAAAATTCATTGAGATCGTCCACGAAAAGACGGATGGAAATCCTCTATTTATAAAAGAGAGCGTTAAAGAGATGGTCGAAGAAGACATAATCGATATAGAAAATGATAAGTATCCTACTGAGGGCGATAAGATCTCCGTTTCTGATCTGGTCCATAACGTGATAGAAAGAAGGATAAATAGATTGAGCGATGAAACAGTCAGGATAGTCCAGATAGGCAGTGTTATAGGAGAAAGCATCCCATTCGATCTGCTATCAGGAACGGTTGATATGAGCGATATAGACTTGCTGGACCATATAGACATATTGACGAGAAACAACATTTGGAAAGAGAGTATGGATGAAGAAAAATTCTTTTTTTCTCACGAGTTGACAGAAGACACCGTTTATAGGTCCATCAAAGGTTTGAAGAAAAAACTTCTGCATAAAAAGATCGCTGAAAATATAAGAGATATCTACGAAGACCAATTGGATGAATGGTATTCTGAGCTTGCTAGACATCAGGTTGTAGCTGAAAACTATTCCGAAGCATTAGATTACTATATAAAAGCAGGTGAAAAAGCCGAAAATGTCTACGCTAACGAAGACGCTATCGAGTTGTATGAAAAAGCTTTAGAACTTTATGATAAAGCAAATAAAAGAGATATCGAAAAGTTGGATATAATAAGGAAGATAACAAAGGCCTATTCGCTTATAGGCGAATATGAGAAATCTCGAGAATATCTAGATGTTGGTCTAGATTCTACAATAGATGATGAAGAAAAACAAAAACTCTTCAGAAAGATAGGAGAAACATATTATGAACAAGCAGACTGGGAAAATGCTCTAGACTACATCCAGAAGGGTCTATCTACAACTGAAGCTAAAAATCAAGAGAAGTGTAAATTACTGAGTTTGAAAGGATGGATATTTACGCAAAAGGGTGATTATGACAAAGCTGAAGAGATATTCAATGAAGAAAAAGAAGTGGCTGAAAAAATAGAAAGTGAAGAACAGATAGGACAAGTTTATCATGATATCGGAACTACAAAACTCAGAAAAGGTGAAATAGATACCAGCATCAAAAAATTTGAAAAAGCGATAGAGATCAGAGAAAAAACTGATGACAAGATAGAACTACAAAAATCGTACAATAATATAGGCATAGCATATTCAGATAAGGGCGATTTTGAAAGGTCTGAAGAGTATTATAGGAAAAGTTTAGAAGTGTGCGAAAATGTTGGAGATAAAAGTGGTGTGTCAGCTTCATTGAATAATCTTGGAACGATCCAGATGAAGAAAGGAGATATGGAAAAAGCCAAAAACACTTTTGAAGAAAGCTTGGAGATATCTAAAAAATTAGGAGATAAACATGGCAAGAGCATCTCTTTGACGAATCTAGCTAGTATCCTTCTTTCCCTTGGAGAAATAGAATCTGCCGAGAAGAATCTAGAAGAAAGCATGAAAATATCAGAGGAGATCGGAGCTAAAAATCTGATAGCTACGATTTTTTCAATCAATGGTATGTTAGAAAAGAAAATGGGAGATCTGAAAAGGGCTAAAGAAGAACTCCGAGAGAGTATAAAAATTTGCGAGAATATCGGGAGAGAAATGGACCGATGTATTGCATCGCATGAAATCGGCGAGATAGATCTGCTTGAAGGAAAATACGATGAAGCAAAAAGAAGACAACTCGATGCCAAGGATATATGCGAAAAGTTGGGAGCTAAAGAGATGATGGCATCAACTAGAGACGGGCTAGCAAAAGTTTATTCTGAGCTAGGAGAGGTAAAAAAAGCTATTGAGCTGCACGAAGAGGCTATAGAGATAGCCAAAAAAGCTAACGATGTAGAATCTGAAATACAAAATCTGATCGGTCTCTCAGAGGACCTATTGCAAACAAAAGAGTTCGAAAAAGCTGAGAAATATTCCTCTAAAGCGGAAATATATCTACAAAACAGGGATAACCCGGAACTATACATCCGGAATAAGATCATCACGGCTAAAATCAAAGCGGAAACCGAAAATTACCAGGAAGCGGATAAATATTTGAAAAAAGCACTGAAAAAGAGTAGAGATGCAAAAGACAAGATATGGGAGGCGAAATCACTATACGAGTACGGCATACTTCTATCCAAGCGTAATGAAGAAAACGAGGGAAGAGAGCGATTAGAAAGGGCTATGACCATGTTCGAAAGAATGGGTATGGAAAGATGGAAAGAAAAAGCTAAAACAGAACTCGATTGAATCCCATTCACTCGTTTTCTTCCACGAATTTATTCAAAAACCTATCGATAGATTCTTGTAAAGATTCATTAGATTCAGTTACCTCTTTAGCCCTTTTTAAACATGTGATAAAATATTCCTCTGATTCGGAGTCAGAGTCGACCTGCTTTCTCAATAAAGTCTCTTTGTCAAGCATGACGATCAGGTCCGGGAGTAATCATGGTAATCATTTTTTACTAATTAAAACTTTTCCATCTATTTAAAATTAGAAGAGAGTGAAGATTCGAAAATAGATGATGTACCTCTAAAACGTTAAACTAATTACAGACCATTTCAATACGTTTTCAAAGATGTATGAACTAGAATGTAAATGCATGCTCAAAAAAGACGGAAGATTCGTCCTTGGTGATGGTCGAAAAGAACTTCTTGAATATATAGACAAAGAAGGCTCGATATCTGAAGCTGCAAAAAAAATGGATATGTCCTACAGGCATGCTTGGGGCGTAATCAGAAAGATCGAAAAAGCTACTGATGAAGAGATCGTTAAGAGTCAAAGAGGAGGTGATAGTTCTAGAGGTTCTGTTTTAACGCCTGCAGGAAAAAGACTGATCCAGGATTATCACGAGTTGAAAAAAGAACATAAGCAAAATGTCTACAGAAATCCTTCTTTGACAGTGGACGGTATCATACTCAAAAACGAAAAAATTTTACTGATAAAGAGAAAAAATCCTCCTTTCAAAGGTGGATACGCTTTACCAGGAGGTTTCGTCGAATATGGGGAGAAAGTGGAAAATGCTGTCGTTAGAGAAGTTGAAGAGGAAACCGGACTATTGACTAAAATAGACCGACTTGTAGGTGTTTATTCTTCGCCTGATAGAGACCCAAGAGGGCATATGGTATCGATAGTGTTTTCCCTCAAAGTTACTGGAGGGTCACTAGAGGGATGCAGCGATGCAGAGAGCGCAGATTACTTCGAGATTGATGATTTACCACCATTGGCTTTTGATCATGGAGATATAATAGCGGACTTTTTAGAGATGGTAAAAGATGGGTAGAAACCGGGATGAAAAGATAGCGAAAAAGAGGATCGATATCCTTATGAAGGAAGCAGAGAAAGCGGCTTTAGAAGACGAACTCAAGAGAGCAGATCGATATGTTAGGCTAGCGAGAAAGATTGGTATGAGGCATAACTTATCGCTTGACTCAAAATACAAAAGAAAGATATGCACCAAATGTTACTCTTATCTTTTCCCTTCAAAAAGCTGTAAGGTCAGGGTCAAAAGAGGTACTATTATCACGAGATGTTCAAGGTGTGGAACTATAAATAGATACAGATATAAAGATTGAATCGATTATCTCTTTGCTTACTTTTTTCTCACAAAAATATCATAGGCCATATGTACTTTAGAAGCGGAATAAGTGCGGACGACTCTCTCCTCAAGTATTTCGGCGAAATTATCTTCTTTTTCTATCCTTTTCAATAGTTCTTCGATGCTTTCTTTTTTTTCACTATCTTCCACGATCTCATAATAATGAATTGTTCCTTCTTTTTTAAGGGCACAAAGAGCGGGCTCAATGAATTCTTTTGAAGAGTGGGGAAGATTCATGATTATCCTATCTACAGATAACATTGGAGCTATCTCTCCAGCATCGCCTTGATGAGTGGTTACGAGATCTCTGATACTGTTCCTTTCGATATTCTTTTTAAGATAACGGATAGCTATAGGATTGAGATCGATACTGTATATATGATCAACATCAACGTTTTTTCCTATCAGAACCGTATAAGGTCCAGCACCTGCGAACATGTCAAGTACGGATTCATCCTCCTTGACTTTATTTACGACACGCCACCTTTCCGTCGCTAAACGGGGGGAAAAATAGACTTTTTCAACATCGAGTTCGAATTCGGCTCCGTGCTCTCGGTACAAAGTTTCAGTCTTATCTTCACCTGCGATATATTCGAGGCTTCTAGTTCTGAGTTCTCCGTGAACACCTTTGTCCTCAAGGACGGTCTCTAAATTTTTATGAGTCTTTAGAATAGCTTTTCCGATTTGGCGCTTAAAATCCTGGAGTTCCGTAGGTATTTTTATCAGTGCGATATCGCCTATCACATCGTAACTAGTTGGAACGTAGTTTTCAAGATCAGAAGGAACATCTACCAATTCTCTATAATCTCTTTCTGTTTTTTTTCTAACTTCGATATCCTTTTCGACTATTTCATATCCTAAATCATCGATTTCTGAAGATTTCACTTTATTCAAAGGTATAAAGATATGATCTCCTTCTACCTTTATTTTACCCTCTTGGAACAATAGATCTTTTTTCAAGAGCTTCTGTCTGATATTCTCTCCTTCGCTCTTTGGAACTTTTAAGCAATCCATCTGTTATCGGTTAAAAACAAGGCTTGATTAATAACCATCGGTATGTTATTCAGGAAATACAGACAGTTTTCAGCAGATCTTATTTCTTTTTTGTTGTCAAGCGATACCTTATGCCAGTACCTTCTAAAGCATCAGTAAGGTTTTTCACCATCTGCTTGTATTCTTCTGGGGTGTCGTAATCCTTTGCAAAATCGTATTCCCCTACTACTGGATCGAATCCAAGTTCCTTCATCATATCTAGAGTTTCTAAGGGGCTCTCTCCTTCACTGCTGAAGTAAAGTTCGATATATAGTCTCATAAGGCATATTAGAAAAAAGTTAGTTTATAAATTTAACGGGGGTTTGATCGATAAAAATTTTGTGCAAAAGTTTTTTTCCTACTATGCTTTTCTTGAAGTGAAAACAAAAGGAATAAAGAGGTATCCGACATGGGCGAATTGATTTTCGTGGGCCTAGGACTTTACGATGAGAAGGATATAAGCCTTAAAGGTCTAGAAGCATCGGAAGAAGCAGACTCAGTTTACTCCGAATTTTACACTAGTGATCTAGCCGGTACTAGTTTGAAAGATATCGAGGACAGATTGGACAAAAAAATAAGATCGCTCTCTAGAGAAGAGGTAGAAAAGGAAGCTATACCTATAAAGGATGCAGAAGAGAAGACAGTGGTTTTTTTGACTGGGGGAGATCCTATGGCAGCTACAACCCATATCGATCTTCGGCTGCGTGCTGAAGAAAAAGGTATAGAAACCAGTATAATACATTCTTCTTCTATATTTTCAGCCGTCCCATCCCAACTGGGCCTTCAGCACTATAAATTCGGTAGGACGGTAACACTCCCTTTCATCAGCGAAGATAAAAAATATCCTGTGAGTCCATACAATAACATCAAAGAGAACATGGAGAGAGGACTACACACCTTGGTCTTGTTGGACATAAATTCGGAAGATAAGAAGTACATGGATGTTAAAGAGGGTATCCGGGCTCTATTGGACCTTGAAGAAAGGCTCGAGGAAGGCGTTATTCAAGAAAAAACTTTGATCGCGGGTTTAGCAAGGGTAGGTTCTAAATATCCAGAAGTCAAAGCGGATTTTCCTAAAGAATTGATGTCTCATGACTTCGGAGGAGGTTTACATACCATGGTCGTATTCGGTGATCTGCATTTCATGGAAGTAGACTCTCTAGTCAACCTGGCTGACGCTCCCAAAGATATAGAAAAACAAACATGACCCAAGATAAGTTTTATATATAAGAGAGCATTCTAGCAGATATGATGAGCTGGGCAACCTATTTCGAGGAGATAATCATCATAATCGGATGATATACTCATCCGCCCAGCCCGTAGTTTTTTGTTATTTTTGGAGGATTTAGGCATGAGTGGAAAAAATGACCAATTTGAACAGATCGACAAAGACACTCCGATACCAGATAAGGAAGAAGAAATTATAGAGTTCTGGCAGGAAAACAATATCGATAAAAAGAGTAGAGAAAGGGAGAGTGAAAAGAAATTCGGTTTCACCGAAGGACCGCCTACAGCGAACGGTCTACCCCATATAGGACACGTACTGACCCGTATAGTGAAAGATACTTTTTTGAGATACAAAACCATGGACGGCTATCAGATCGTTCCTAACATAGCCGGATGGGATACTCATGGATTGCCTGTGGAAATAGAAGTCGAAAAGAAATTGGGTATCGACTCCAAAGCTGAAATAGAGGAATACGGGCTGGAAAAGTTCAATGAGATGTGTAAAGAGAGTGTCTTTGAATACGAAAAAGAATGGAGGGATATGAGTGAAAGACTCGGTTTCTGGATAGATTATGACAATGCCTACATAACCATGAAAGACGACTACATAGAGAGCGTTTGGTGGAGTTTGAAACAACACTGGAAGAACGGTCTTTTAGAAAAAGGACATATGGTCACTCCTTATTGCCCTAGATGTGAGACGCCTCTTTCGAGCCATGAAGTAGCTCAAGGATACGAACAAACAGAGGACCCTTCGATATATATGAGATTCAAAGTGAAAGACGAAGACGCTTATTTCCTAGCTTGGACAACCACTCCCTGGACTTTGATCTCGAATCTTTTGCTGGTTGTAGGAGAAGATATAGATTATGCGCTCGTCGAATATGAAGGCGAAAAATACTATCTTGCAGAAAAATTGGTCGACGATATATTTGATGATGTGAAGATGATCGATTCGATGAAAGGTAAGGAACTTCTAGGTAAAGAGTACGAACCGATATTTGATTATGTAGATTCCGAGAGTAAAAGTCATTACGTCACTTCAGCAGATTTTGTTAGTCTTGAAGAAGGTACAGGCATAGTGCACGCTGCACCCGCCTTCGGAGAGGAAGATTACGATCTCTGTAAAGAAGAAGGCGTAGCTTTGGTAAACCCAGTGAATGAAAGCGGAGAGTTCACCGAGGAAGTCCCCGATTATGAAGGTCAATTCGTTAAAGACGCTGATGAAGACATAATGAGAAGGCTAGAGGAAAAAGGAGATCTTCTTGGTCGGGGTGATATAACCCATACCTATCCCTTCTGTTGGAGGTGTGAATCCCCTCTGCTTTACTATGCTCTCGAAAGTTGGTTCATAAGGACCTCTCAAGAAAAACAAAAATTGATAGACAATAACGAGAAAGTATTTTGGAAGCCTGAACATTTGAAACACGGTAGATTTGGGAACTTTCTCGAAGAACTCAAAGATTGGTCATTGAGCAGGAACAGGTTTTGGGGCACTCCACTACCCATATGGATATGTGATAATGATCATCAGCACTGCGTCGGCAGTATAGAGGAACTCGAAGACATGTCAGAAGAACCTTTACCCGATGATTTCGAACTTCACAGGCCCTATGTAGACAGAGTGAAATTAGATTGTCCTGAATGCGATGAAGAAATGAAGCGTGTGGATTACGTAATAGACTGCTGGTACGACAGTGGAAGTGCGCCTTTCGCACAGTTCCATTATCCCTTCGAAAATGAAGATGAATTCGAAGAGGCGTTCCCGATCGATTTTATAACTGAAGCTTTAGATCAGACAAGAGGATGGTTCTACAGCCTTCTTTCCATAAGTTCTCTACTCTATGATGAACCAGCGTACAAAAGCTGCCTAACTCTAGGTCTTGTCCTAGATGAGGACGGAGAGAAGATGAGCAAAAGTAAAGGAAATGTGGTAGAGCCCAATGAGATCTTCGACGAGATAGGTTCCGATCCGACCCGCCTATGCTTTTTGGACACACCAGTGTGGAGATCATCCCGGTTCAGTGAAGAGATGGCACGGGAGAAGATAAACAAAACCATCAACACTCTTTTGAACGTGGTTTCTTTCTTCACGAACAACGCGAATATAGATGACTTTAATCCAAACCCAAATTATCAGGTCAACGACGAGATAGACGAATGGCTCCTATCTAGAGTTTCTACTCTTACCAAAGAGATAAGAGAGAGTATGGATGAGTTAGAAGCTCATAAAGCTGTGAGAGCTATAGAGGAGTTTATAGATGAACTCTCCAACTGGTATCTGAGAAGGAGCAGAAGACGCTTCTGGGAAGGTAGTGAGAAAGAAAAGGAGAGTGCGTACAACACTCTTTACGAAGTCTTAGAGACATTGACAAGGTTGATGGCACCTTTCACTCCCTTTACCGCCGAAAGAATATATCGGAAGACCGTTCTTCCCAAAGAAGACGGACCTGAATCTGTTCATCTTTTGAGCTATCCTAAGGCAGATGAAAGTAATATCGATAGAGATCTGGAAAGACTTATGGGCAAAGTCATAGATATTGCGGAACTCGGTAGGAACGCAAGACAGAAACGTGACATAAAATTGAGACAACCTTTGAGTGAAGCGGTAGTTATCGGTGAAGATGAAAGTACAGAAAAGGCTGTAAAGATGTTCGAAGGAATACTAAAAGACGAATTGAACGTGAAGGACCTCAAGCCTTGTAAAGATGAAAAGGAACTGATGGCCTATCGTGTAGATCCAAATTATTCCTCCTTAGGTCCAAAATTCAAAGGTGAAGCAGAAGAGGTGGCAGAAGCGATAGAGAACGCTGAACCGATCGATATCGTGGATGACTTGAAAACAGATGGTAGAGTAGAAATAAAAGGTTACGAATTAGAGGAAGAAGACCTTGAGGTCTACGAAGTGGTAAAAGAGGGATACGAGTTCGGTGAAGAAAAAGGATTGAAAGTTTTCGTGAAAGTGGAGTTGGATGATGAACTACGGACCGAAGGACTGGTCAGAGATATAGTTAGAAGGATACAGACCATGCGGAAGGAGCTAAAATTGGGTTACACTCAGAAGATAAATACCTACTACGAAGGAGACGAAGAACTTGTGAACGCGATCGAAGATATGGAAGAGTATATCCAGAAAGAGACCTTATCACGTGAACTCAAAGAAAATATTGAAGATGTCTGTGGAGGTCTAGAAAAACATTGGTCTATAGACGAAAAGGAGATAGATATCTTTGTTGAACCTATCGAAGGATCCGAAGACGAACCCTTAAATATTTAGGACCGATTGGTGAAAAACATGCCTAAGAAGGAAGAAAAAGAGATGGAAGTGACAAAACACAACAGTTTGATCCGCTTTGATCAGGATATCGAGTATAAAGATCTCGCGCCTATCTTTCCAGACCTATACAGATTATTCATGAAATTAGCGGATCAGTATCCCGAAGAAAGCAAAAAGGAATACACCGAGATGTTGATAAGACAGAACCTAAAAGATCTGCAGAACAATCGTAAGCCTACTGGACACAACCGAGAAGCGCGATACCGGATGATATTCCCGATAGATAGAGAGCGGGTGGAATTTTATCTATACCCAAGGATAGCTGAAGAAGAATCTGAGATAGAAGATATCACTGCTGAGATATCAAATTTTTTAGAAGAAAATGAACTAGACCACGAGATCATATGGGATGATATGGAATACCTTAAAGAAGAAAAAGATTGATATCATCGATCCTGGAAAAAGTCTTTACAAATCTTTTTTATATCCTTCGATATGGTGTAATCAAAACTGTCTGGTAAAGTTTCTTTGTATCTCTTGTAATTGAATCTTTTATCCGCTAAAACTATGAGGGCGCGGTCGGTCTTACTCCTTATAGGTCGACCAGCGGCTTGAAGTACCCTGTTCATTGCTGGGAATATACGTGTATATTTGTAGCCCTTATCCCCACCAAACTTTTCGGTGTAGTATCCTTCAAGGGCTTCCATCTCCAGAGAAGGCGGCGGGAAAGGGATACCTACTATCATAACTGAAGACAATATATTGTCTCTATAATCGATCCCTTCGGAAAGACTTCCACCTTGAACTCCTAGCAAAACTTTATCATCACTTTTTTTCAGTCGTTCTACCAAATCTTTCTTTTCTTTTTTGGAATGCTCCCTCTCCTCGATCATCAACTCTTTTTCCAAGTGTACTCTGTTCAATCTGTCGAATATACGGTTCATCACATCGTAAGATGGAAAAAAAACTGCAACGTTACCGGGTGTATTGTTCGTAACATCCGCTATAGTATTGGCATACGCCTGATACATGGTCAAGTCTCTTTCTCTATAAGCAGTAGTAAGATTATCGACACTCACTATCTTTCTGTTCTCTTCAGGGAAGGGAGAGTTGTATCTTTCTATTTCAGCGTCTTCGATACCTAAAATATCAGCGTACATCTCCCCTGGATGTAAAGTTCCACTCATCAATACAGCTCCCTGAACTTTATCAAAGACTTCACCACTGAATCGAGAAGGGTCCATCAGTTTGACATTTATCTTAAGAGGTGAACCTTCTAAAGAACGGAATATCTCACTGCCCTCTTCTCTCCAAGTCTCTAGAAATGAACTGATCCGCATTGGCGCAGTAGCGGATTGATCTTCCTCCACGATATCTCTAGCTACTATCTTCAGGTCTGCCAAAAGCTCTTCTATCGAGCCGAACTGGGAAAGGCCGCCCTTCAAAGCGGCTTCGATCTTTTGATCTAAAAAATCTTTTGATATCCTTTTTTCTTCACCTTCCACAGAATGAAGTTCTCTAGCCAGCCTACTCATGAAACTACTCTGGGAGGAAGAATATCCTTGTAATATAGATGATGCCTCTTCAAGGATATCTAGGGATAGTGTCTCTTCGAGGTTACTCCTTATCCTGTCAGGTAAATTATGGGCTTCGTCGATGATCAGAATCGTGTCCTCTAACTCTATCTCTAAGAGGTCAAATATCCTCTCTCTTATGTCAGAAAAGATATAGTTGTAGTCGCAGATTATTATATCGCTGTCTTTTCCGGCGAGCAATGCACTTTTATGGGGACAGACATCATAGGATGAACAAAGACTCACCAATTCAGAAACGTGTCTTGTCTTCGATTTCAGTCTCTCTACAACTTCCGACATCTTCTTCGTAAATAGGTTGCATCTTTCCTGTCCCTCTCCACTGCAGAACTGCTCAAAAACCGCGTAGGGAAGATTTGACGCTTCCCTGAGACACATGTTTTTCTTGGATATGACATCTATCGCTTTCACTTGATCCGGCATCTTTTTTACTGTTTCCACAGCTATGTTGTGCTGTGACTGCTTACTTGTTAGAAAGAATATTTTTTGTCCATCTTCTTTTTTTCTGATTGTTGGAGGAAGAACAGCGGCGGTCTTTCCTATGCCTGTTGGGGCGTGGGCGATCAGTGTTTCCTTCCTATCCAAAACTTTTTCAACATCTTCTAAAAATCTTTTCTGCCCTTTCCTGATATTTTTGAAGGGAAAGAGCTCGTCCTGGATAGTATGATCTCCATCACCTATAGAAGAGGATA
>SL_8KL_010_SEDDRAFT_10003459_pt1 | contig 13011 bp, 9 predicted proteins | sample SodLakKL_010_SED_4_FD_11160 | JGI IMG/M metagenome (IMG submission 11160) | reverse complement strand
GTAACCGTGGGTAAGGAACTGCATGGCCTTGGCCACACGCTCAGGAGTTTTTTCCAGGCCCTCGCGGGTAGGATCCTCCCCTACCAGGTTCAGGATCTCTTTGTAATGACCGGCGAGTTGCTCGATCTTCTTTAAATTGTACTGGTCAATCTTCTCATAGTCGTCCATCTTGTTCTCAACGACCATGCCCTGATGTATTTCCGATGCCATAACGTGTGCTGTTTTGTTGTTCAGTTCAATGGTTTTATAGGGGATAAACAACCTTCATGGCAAGGTGTTCATCATATTTTATGTTTTTGATGCAGATGCTGTTGCGATTTTTATTTTTCCTGACCGGACTGTTTGTGGGATGCATAAGACACTGGCTTCCGGTTTTATCATTGGATCTTTTGACGGTCCCACTTCTTTTGCCATCGATACGGCACCCTTATCGGGTGATGACATTGGCGTTACCCCCCGGACCGAAATACTCCACATAATTTTTTTCGGTTTCCACTACCTTGACGCAATACAGCCGGGCGCCCTCCTCGGCGACCGCTTTCTCCAGCTGCTCCCAAATGCCGATGGCAAGATTCTCGGTGGAAGCAAGCCGCCCCTCCATGAAATCGACCTCCAGGTTCATGTTTTTATGGTCCAGCTTGTCGATAACATTGGATTTAATTATGCTGCTCAAGGTTTTAAGGTTGATCACAAAGCCCGTCCCCGGGTCAACATCTCCTTCCACGGTTACGTAAAGCACGTAATTGTGCCCGTGCCATTTGGGGTTGCTGCATTTGCCAAACACCTCCAGGTTTTTACCATCATCCCACTCGGGCCTGAAAAGCCTGTGAGCCGCATTAAATGTTTCCCTTCGCGTGATTTGCATATTAAACTCTTGTCAATCAGACTTCAAAGATAATGGAAAAAACTTTGCGGTATGCAGTTTCTCGCAATATTAATGCACAGCATGCATTGGTACTACACAAGTATGGGGTTTGGGCGATCTCAAACGGTCAACGCCATTTAGGCATTGTCAATTGTCAAACTCCAAACCTCAAGCCTCATGCCTCAAGCCTCAAGCCTATTTAACCCTTTTAACTCATTTAACATAAAGATAAACGATTGAAGCAACAAAAAACGTCCGGAACAGTATGCCGGTGACAAAAATTGCGTAAACTTGCAGGCAAAATTTTGTTTATATGAACAAGGGAGCGTTGATGCACATGCTTTTTCGTCACACCTGGCTGGGGTTCAGGCGGGCGCATTATTTCGACCGCAGCATGGGATTAAAAATGCTGATGCTCATTGTGGGGTTCTTCGTTGCAGGCTATTTGTATATTTTTGGCCTCTTCCTTCCTGTCATCCTGTTGAATGTATTCCCGGACAGCAGCCCTCACGAAAGCTTTTTCTCCCTTTTATGGCTGATATATGCCGGCGATCTGTCGTTAAGGATGTTTATGCAAAAGCCGCCAAAACAACTTATCCAGGCCTACCTGAGTCTGCCGCTGTCGCGCCGGACCCTGGCCCGTTTTGTCATGCTCCGCTCATGGTTCAGCTTGTATAACTTTTACCTGTTTCTTATCCTTGCACCCTTTTATCTGCGCACCCTTGTACCCATCTCCTCTTCAGCCTTCTGGTATGCGATGCTGGGCTCATTCCTTCTGGCGGGGATCAATCACTCCCTCGTCATTTGGATCAAAACACGTCCAGTCAGGCAGGTAAGAGTCGTGATTTACCTTCTGCCTCTGTTAGCACTTGCTGTCGTTTTCGGCGTTTTGTACCCGGAAAAACTCATGGACGCATCCTGGCAGCTTGGCATATCCTTTATGTCGGGCAACGCTTTCTCTTTTATCATACCGGCTGCCATCATTGGAACGATGCAATTTATTACTTCCCGGGGATTACAGCATGCCTTTTATGAGTGGCAAGGCTCCGAAAAATCAGACATGGCAGCAGGAAGCAGCCGCCTGGATCGCTTTATCGCCAGCTTCCCTGTATATGGCATATACTGGGAGCTTGAATGGCGCCTGATGACGCGCAACAAAAGGGCATCAGCCATTTTAAAACAAATCCCGCTCACCATCATAGGCATCCCCGTTCTCTTTTATTTCATAAAGGAGGAAAACATTACCGCTTACACCTACCTTTTTGTCCTCATCGCCGGCGGACATGGTTTTAACTACCTTCAGTATGCCTATTCATGGGAAAGCCGTTTTTTCGACTGGATCTCCACACGCCAGACAGACATCCATAAGTTCATCATTGCCAAATACTATTTTCACACAGGCCTTGGTTTTCTGCAACTGATCCCTATGTTAGTATTGTTGGCGTTTACGAATCCCCCCATCATCTGGCCAATGACAGGCATGTTTTTTTATGTGACCGGGCCCATTTTTGCCTTTCTTCTTTATGGTGGCATCAAAAACAGTACCCGTATAGACCCTAATAAGCGGGCAAGCTTTAATATGGAAGGCACCAGCGGAAACCTCTTCCTCACAATCCTGGTGTCGATGCTTTCCGTCGTTGTTGTGATGATTATCTCATTTTTTCTGCCCTTTCCTTCACCGGTCAACGTTTTCATAGTGTCCGCAGCAATCGGGGTATTGTTCATGGTTTTCCACCGGCGCTGGACACAGGCCATTGCCAGCCGCATCATAAAACAGAAATATAGTCTGCTAAGCAAATACAGAGAAAAGTAATGAAAGTCATCCGCATAGAAAACTTAAAAAAGCAATATGGGGATCAGTTCACCCTTGATATCCCGTCACTGGAGATTACACCAGGGAGCCTCACCGGTATTGTGGGCAACAACGGTGCAGGTAAGACCACCTGGCTTCGCCTCATGCTCGACCTTATCGAAGCCACCGAAGGTAACATCCTGATCGAAGGCAAGCCTGTGGCGGGGAGTGAACACTGGAAAACGTTTACGGGGAGTTTCCTGGATGAGGGCTTTCTGATCGACTTCCTGACCCCAAAAGAATTTTTTTACTTTACAGGAAAAATGTACGGGATGGACAACAGGGCTGTCGATGAGCAGCTGGCCGTTTTTACACGCTTTCTTAGTAAAGAGATCACGGGAAACGACAAATACATACGAAACCTGTCTTCCGGCAACAAGCAGAAAGTGGGTGTCGTGGCGGCCATGGTTGTCAGGCCGGAGCTGCTCATCCTGGATGAGCCCTTCAACTACCTTGACCCCAGCTCCCAGATCATCATCCGCAAGCTGCTCAAAGCAGATAACGAGGCCCGCGGAACCACCATGCTGATCTCCAGCCACAACCTGAACCACCTGACAGAGATTTGCAGCCGTGTGATCTTACTGGAAAAAGGCAAGGTCGTGAAAGACCTGCACCCGCCGCAGGACGACCTGGCGGAAGTGGACAGGTATTTTTCTCTCCAGGCAGAGTAAAAAGGAAGCAGGGCGGTTATGGGTTTGAAGTTTGGAGCAAAAACAGTCACATAAGGTATTACATCAACCAACCAGGTCTGATTGAAAAGACTTCACTGATAAGAAAAAGGCTGTATTCCAGGGTATCCCCTCACTATCTTTTTTTATACTTCTCCGTGGAGGGCTTTCAGGAGCACCTCATCCACATTTTCACCGGCAGGCACCGGCGGGCGGTGGTCGAAGATGTTGCCATCGCGGCCGATGATATAGAAGGTGGGTATCCAGCGCACGTTATACAACGCCGGCACACCCCGCTCCCGACCCGGTGTGCGCATATGTACCCCTGTGATCTCATTCCTCTCCACCGACCGGCGCCAGGCCTCGGGGTCGGTATCGATAGACACATACATAAAGACCAGGTCATCTTCACCGGCCATCCGCTCTTTGAGCTCGGCGGCAGGTGGCACTTGCCGCATGCACGGCGGGCACCACGAAGCCCAGAACTTCAGATAGACAACCTTCCCTTCATAGTCCGACAACGACACTTCATTGTCGTGGATATCTGTCATAGTGAAATCCGGGGCAGGCTCGCCGGCCCATAAGGCACGGACCCTTTCCCAGCTCACTTCAAGGCTTTCCCGGTAAGCACCAACAGGAGATGCTGTCATATACTCATCATACATGTCCATCGCCAGGTCTATATCGCCGGAGTTCATCTCACGACTCACCGACACGGCCTGGATGAAATATTTTGGCCTGCCGGCAAGGTACTCTTCCGCAAGCAGATAATTGCGCTGGTGGGATGACATCTCTTCCCGGACTGTTTCATCCCAATCATCACCACGGGCACGATGATCCAGGTAGCTCATAAGAAAACTCGCATAGTCGGGGTTATTCAGCGCATCACTCCCCAGGTTCACGGCTGCTTCAAAGAAGTCATAATAGCCTTCCGGAAGTTCCGGCAGCTCATCCAGCTCATTCATTCGCTGGTGCAGGGCCGGATAGGCCATCAGCTGGTTGAAATATTCCACCTGAACCTGGGTGTCAAAATAGCTGACAAAGGCAGGGCGGAGCATGGCATCCTGCTTCCAGGCTTCCATGTAATCTGTTTTTGTTTCCATCAGGCTGTCGGCAAACTGCATATATTCGCCCGGATTTAATTCGGCCGCCTGATGGTTTATATAAGAAGAAGAAATATCCGCCATTACATCATTTTCATAGTGCATCAGGAAATTGTTTTCATTCCCGCCCAGTCCTGAGAATACCATCCTCATCTCATCGTCTTCCCTTCCCGGACGCATGGCGGGATAGTATCCGGGTTCCAGGAAAATGTTTTGCCGGCCGTATGGGGCAGAGATTGTGGCCATGAGGGGATCCGGCACATCAAACTGTTCTGAAAAACGAAAGTCGTCATCCAGATTAAAGGCAAACACTTTTCTGTCATTATTGATGAAGTCCCTGAAAAAGTTGATCTCCACGTCCCTATCGCCGATCTCACTAAACCGGCCGGTCAGCTCAACGGGCGGATGATCACGGGGAGGCCTTTCTTCAAGAGCCGCCAGGAGCACCTCATCCACATTATCGTGGCTGGGTCGCGGCGGCCGGTTATCTACAATATTTCCATCCCTTCCGATCAGGTAAAATGTAGGGACCCCTTTTAGGTTATAACTTTCGGGCACCTCATGACCGAAACCGGGTACATTCAGATGCACACCCTCTATCTCACTGTTTTCCACGGTTCGCCTCCATGCGCTTTGGTCTGTGTCGACAGAGATATAGAGAAACACGAGATCTTCCTGATCCTTCATGCGTTTTTTCAGTTGCTTTGCATGCGGGACCTGCTGCATACAAGGTCCGCACCAGCTGGCCCAGAAGTCCAGGTAAACCACTTTCCCACGAAAATCATCAAGCGAAACCTCCTGGCCATCGATGTCTGTAAGGGTAAAGCCGGGCGCGGGTTTCCCCGGAGCAAGGGCTGATATAACCTCATATTCAGCAGCAGCGATACTCACGGGCCAGCCTTCAGCCATGCCGGCGTACTCATGATACAATTCTTCAGCCACCTTAAAGTCGCCGAAGCTTAGAGCCGATACCACAACATCCGTCAACATCAGATCCCGTGTTTTGCCCGAAAACAAACTTTTGGCCGTATCAAAACGCATCCTTTCATACCCCTCTGTCTCAAGTTTCTCTTCGTCGACATATTCATTCAAATGATGATGCAAGTACCTGTTGAGAAAATTATAATAAGACCGTGTTTCTGCATGGGCATCATCAAAAAGATTGTCCTGATCAAGAAAAGCATAATAATCATCAGGCAGTGCCACGGGAACATCCGCTTCCCGAACATACGCATGCATGGCCGGATAGTCCATCAGCATGTTATACTTTTCATAACGCATATTTGACCGCATACCTGCCACAAAAGCAGAATCCAGCTCATCACGCAGCTCATGATCTTCCAGGTATTCTCTTTTCTCCTTATAGATATCCTCAGCCCAGGCACGGAACTCCCCGGGGTCTTTCTCTCCTGATTTGTTCATCAGGGTCATCTGGCCATAGGCTCTTTCGACATCCTGCTGATAGTTGAGCAGAAAAATACTTTCTGTAGCTTTTTCGCCTGTTACCATGGGCAAAACATCCGAATTGGATGCATCAAACACCAGGTTTATCTCTGCCCCGGGCGCAAGGAAAAGTGTCACGGTGCGTCGCGGAATGCGAAAATTCACATGTTTCGCCTCTCCGGGGTCGAGCTGAACCTCAAAGGCATTGTTTTCTGACAACTCTACCTCCTTGCTTACCGTGTTGTTGGTGATAAAGTCGGTATAGTAAAACACCTCCATCACGTTATCAGCAGGATTCTCTACCTGCCCCTTGATGACCACAGGGTCGGGCTGTTCTTTCTCTTCCGTTTTTTCGGGCTGTGCGCATGAAAACATCATCGCCACAAGCAAAAGCATCCAGGTTTTGTTCATGTGTTTATAATTTGATTTGACAGGTCAAGCCCTGTCATTATGGTGGATTTCTTTCAGTCATCCGGACAGCCANAGTGCTGTCCCCTGCATCTTCGTAACTTCTCACACCTGCCTCTCTCCAGTCTCTTAAGTCTCTCCAGTCACNATTACCGTGCCAAAAAAAATTTGGTGTGTTTTTTGCACTGTAAAGTAACGGATTTTTCATGAAAAGCGCATACTTTTGTTGCGATGTTATTGTCGCAGCAGCCTGTTAACCCTGTTATTTATACCCATGGAAATATTTCGCATTTTTTTGTTTACTGCTATACTGACAGGACTTTTTCAGTATTCACCGGGCCTTGGCGCACAGGACATTGATGCTGAAGCTCTTGTCACTAAGGAGTCCATCACCTGTGAAGACATAGCCTATACTTCTACAAGGTTGATCCCCGGGTATTACCGGGAAGAGAGCACCGACACCCTGCAGGCCTTGCTGTATTTCTGGGAAGGTTCGTGCGGCATTACCGAGCCCATGATGCGCTTTACCATCCTATGGCAGATCGGGACCAATACTTTTGATGAGCAGTGGCTTCCTGAAGAATTGCCTGCCATGCTTCTCGATTACAGGGAAGCCTTTGAAAGCGCAGAACAGGTGCATGACTATTTTCATTTTGGTGAATGGGAATACCACACGATCCACGAAGGATACCGTAGTTTCACCTCCGAAATGGCAGAGGACCTTAAGTCATATGAGGACCTGTCGCCGCTTGAACTGTTTTTTACAGACTTTTACAGTCATGACTTTGAGCGCGCCATTCGCCGCCTTGAAGAGGGCGAGCTGGAGGGGACCCGGCTGGATTCTTTATATGCTGATCACACAGAGGAAGTCAGGCCCACGGGATACACGCACGGCGGTTTATACTTTGGCTTCTGGAACCCCGGGAGCAGCCTTGAGGCCCTGGGTGTGCACCCCCAGGTAGGATTCTCGGTAGATGTGGTAAGGGGAAACGTCCTGTATGGCTTGCAGTTGCGTTTGGGTTTTGGCGACACATCAAGGCCCTATACGACAGAGATAGGCAATCAGCTGGTGAGCACCAATAACTTCCTTCAGGTGCAGGCAGGGTTTCAGGCAGGATTTGACCTTTTAAACAGTGCCAATCATTCACTTTTTGTTACCGGAGGGGTAGGCTACGACGGCATTGACCCTACCAGCCATGCCGACCGCGATGCAGGACGGACAGCCACCCTCCATAGCATAAATATCAATACCGGACTTACCTTGCATCGCCGTTTCGACCGCGGCAACATGTTTTCCATCATGGTAAACTATCATATCGTAAACTATAACAACCCGGGAGGCACAGATCTTTCAGGAAATGTGCTTACCTTTGGCGTCGCTTATGGGATTATCACCCGCTCCTATAGTTCTGAATCACGCTAATCGCCTAAAATGAAATGATATCCTTGCCTATCAAGGGACTGCGCCGTGAAGAAAGGAAGACATTTGCTTTGCATTTTTCCTATTCTGTCATTGAAGGGATCCTGGCAGGCCTCATCGCACTCAATGAGTTCGTTTTTGTAAAGAGCCTGATGGGCTCCAGCTACCAGATGAGCGTGCTCTTTCAGTTCTCCACCCTGGTGTTTCTTCTTCTGATCTTTTTCAGCACCTTCCTGAGAAGAATAAAAAACAAGAAAAACCTGCTGCGGCGCACGGCTATCATTACGCGCCTGCCACTGCTGCTCTTGCTTTTTTTCCCGCAGAGCGCCGAACAGCTCACCGGAGATTCCATCTACCACTATGTCTTTTTGGCCATCTTTCTTTTTTACTTTTTGGCAAACCCCATCGTATTTCCAAGCATCAACCTGTTTCTGAAAAACACCTACTCACACGAAAACTTTGGCAAATTCTACAGCTATGCCACCACCGCCAACAAGATCGTGATGATGATCACGACCTTTGTCTATGGCTGGGCACTCGATGCCAACCATTATATCTTCGTCTACGTATTCCCTGCTGCAGCAGTGCTGGGTATGCTGTCCATCTTCCTGCTGTCGCTCATCCCCTACAAACAGGAAGAGCCTCCCGAAATGACACATTCCATCTGGCAGGGAGTAAAACAGTCGGTGACAGAGATGGCCAACATCCTGATCAAAAATATCCCGTACCGTCACTTCCAGATCGCTTTCATGTTTTATGGCTTTGGCTTCATGGGGTCTTTCACAGTCATTATCCTGTTTTGGGAGTTCGGGCTGGGGCTCAATTACTCCAGTGTGGCCTTTTACCGGAATGCCTACAACCTGCTGGCCATACTCATCCTGCCGTTTTTCGGGGGCCTGATCGGGCGCATAGACCCACGGCGCTTTGCTTCCCTGTCCTTCCTGTCGATGGCAGCATACATCTTCACGCTGATCCTCACCCAGCGCTTCGATGGCTATATTGAGTTCTGGGATATCACCCTGTACCACACGCTGATCTTCTACATTCTTTTTCATGGAATATTTGCAGCCACCATGGTGCTGATGTGGAGTATCGGGTCAGCCTACTTTTGTGCGCCCTCCGAAGCCGGCATGTACCAGTCGATACACCTGGGCCTGACCGCCGTGAGGGCCATCTTTGCCCCGCTGCTGGGGGTGGTATTCTATGAGTTGTGGGGGTTCACGGTGGCCTTTTCCATATCCATCACGAGCCTGGTCATCGGCGCCGGCATCATGTGGTGGTCGTCGGTATTTTATCCGCTGAAGAAAAAGGCCGTGCTGGACTAAAACAAGACAGTCGTTGATTTGCCTTGCAGAAGGAGATTCCACAAGATTCCACGAAAAAATTCCACGCAATGACCGCAAGACAAAATCGTGCCCGGTTAATCCGGACCGACGCGCTGCAAGGCCAGGATCATCTTTTTGACCAGCCAGCGCTTCTCGCGGTTGAAGGCATGAACCATCCTGGAGCCTTCCGGGTAAGCTTCGATATTCTCAAAGCTGGACGCTTTACCCACAAAATGAACCTGGGCAGCTTTGCCTGCCTCCTGACCCTGACCGGTAGCCTCATCAAGTATGGCCTGCCTCGTATCAGCCGCATCGGCATGATCATCCGCCACGTATTTGCTGTAACAGATGATCTGCTGCCCTTTGTTCACGCCCTTCCGGATCAGCGGAAACAACTTGCTGACATCCACCTTGTCTTCATAGGCGCCATCCAGGCATAGGTCGGTGATCACCAGGCGAGAGTCCGCAAGTTCAGTGCGCTGGCTGTCACCGGCCCGGTACATGAAATCACAGATCGACTCATTATCCGAAAGGAAAGAAAAGGAAAAATAACGTCCGAGGCCACTAAGCTCAATGGCATCCTTAATTTTTTCCACAGAATCCCTGTTTTCGACCCACAGCACGGGCACGCGTTTGTTTCCAAACTTGGTTTTGATGAGGTCATCCAGGATGTCTTCGAGGGCATCTTCTGCTATCTCTGACACTTTTTGCCAGAAGCCGGAGTAGTAATCATCAGGAAGTCCCAGTGCCAGGGGGTTCATCAGCACACTTCTCAGGATAAAAAAGTCGCCGTCATCTGCCCGGGCTGCCAGGCCGTAATTTTTTTCCGGGATACCTGCATCCTTTAACATGGAGTTGATCTGTGCCTTGTAGTGGCCATAATGGATACTTGTTTTCGAGATAAAATATTCGTAGCTGGAGGTAAGCTTGGAGGTCTTTTTGGTCATGTTGTCGAAGACCTTGTTAGCCAGCAGGTTCATGTATTTTGGCTCTTCCACCACACCAGGATAGCCGATGCTGTAGCACACCACATTGGTATCAGGATAATACTGGGGAACCACTTTACATTGATCCGGCTTTTCATCAGGGATGGTGTTGAAGAATTTTTTCGCGGCTATCATGTTGTGCAGCATCATCTTGCCATGGCCGGTGATATTAAGCGGCACGATACGGGTTGCCAGGTAGCAGGCCGCGGCAGCAGCGCCGGGCCGGCTTCCCTCAAGTGTGGCCTGTCCCAGAAAAATGCGCTCCGTGCCCGGCTGGGTGTCGCCGCTCCATTTTAGATATGGCGCTTCAAAAGATATCAGGTCTTTAGCCTGGTGATTTTTAAACAACACAGTACCCGCGGGATAGGGTATGTAACCCAGCTTGTGTGGATCAATGGTGATGGAGTCGGCATGCGGAAGAGCACTAAGCGGCGCAAAAATTTCAGACAACGATTTGTTTACCGCCTCCAGCTCATCATGTTTGATAACAAAGCCTTCTTCTGTTACGTAATTGCCAGCACCATCGCGGGACGTCATGGCCTTGAAATCCCTGACAGCTTCTTCAGGGACTGCATGCCGCGAACCATCCGGGGCCACAAAAAGAGAGGCATAATACCCGCCATAGGCCGCATCTGCATGGATGTAAAAAGACTTGCGGACCTTCTCTGTCTTTTCCCGTAGTGCCAAAAGGTCGTGCATGGGGTCCAGCACGCCTTCTTCTGTCGTACCGATGATGGGTACAACGGCAAGCACAGGGGTGTCGGGATGATCCTGAAAAAACTGATCCAGCATGGCGATGTCAAGCTTGTAGTTGCGGTCTGCTTCAATGGGTTTGAGCTGGTTTATGCCCAGGCCCAGCACCTCCATACTCTTTTCCCAGCAATAATGCCTGGTTTGCGCAATGAGAAGCACGGGATAAGGCAGCTCGGCTCCTGACTGCTTCCTGACCAGGTCGTGGATGCCCTGGAGGCCCTGGTATTGAAGGCTATATTCTTTGATGGCCTTAAGCAGCGGCTGGCTGCCGGGCTTATGTTTTCCATACGCCCGCGAAAGGCTGTTCAGAAGGGAGTAGGTCAGCTCCGGCGAAAGGTTGAACAGGGCCTGGTAGTCCAGATCGCCGACACGCACCTTCTGATTCTCAAAATAAGGCACCCTGACTTCGTCCAGGAATCCGAAATTTTCCGGATCCATGTCTATGGCAAGCTTAAGTGCCAGCGGCATGTACTTCAGGTTGCGGGCCACCCATAAACCCTCGATGTTGGCCACGGTGCCTCCCGAGGTAAGATGTCCCCACGAATGATCCTCGCCACAAGAGTCTTTGGAAGCCACCGCAGAAAATGAAGGGTAGCCCACCATCCTGCAGAGGTGGCCGATAAAGTCCATCTCCCATTGCGTGCTAACGGTAGACACCTCGCCGGTTACGTTGTTGGGGTTGTACATGATGGTGGAGATGTAACCTGCGATAGCAGGATAGAGCAGGTCGCTGTTCATGTGCGCTATGTAGGATGTGTCCCAGGCCGGGATGGAATGAGCCCGGAGCTTACTGAGCATGGCCTTAAGCTCCTGCATGAAATCCGCACGCGTATTAACATAAGCATCACTCAGCTTGTGCCGTTCAGATATCAGCGGGGGATCATCCGGGTGGTAATTGTTGCGGAAGTTGAGGATATCCTCCACAATCACATCAAAAAAACGTTTGAAAGTCTCATTATTTTCTGATTTGGGACCCAGAAACAGCGATGTAATATCCATACAGGGTGAGTTTTTTCTGAAAGCGTTTTATATTATAAGGTACGACATGTGCCGGTCAGGTCACTAATGCATGGTTCAAGGTACATTGTATTGGCCAATTATACAAGCTTACCACATTATAATTTACAGACATACCTTCGTTCGGTAATTTAACGGTTTTCGTTTATCTTTGTTTAAGAATGCCAGGCAACTCAGCAAGGTTTTTTGTTTGCCGTTAACCGATAATACAGCCATGCATGTCTTTTACCACGAAGATGTAGAACATGATACGGTAGTGCTCAGCCCGGATGAGTCGCGCCACTGCATTAAAGTGCTTCGCATGAGTGAAGGCGGGGATGCAGTTATTGTGGACGGACATGGAACCTGGTGCAAGGCTCAGCTCCTGGACCCCAACCCCCGGAAATCCACCTTTAAAGTGAAAGAGCGCATCAGGGACTTTGATAAAAGGCCTTTTCATCTGCATATGGCTGTGGCACCGACAAAAAGCATCGATCGTTTTGAATGGTTCCTGGAAAAGGCAACTGAGTGTGGCATAGAAGAGATCACACCCTTGCTATGTGAAAAAAGCGAACGAAGGGTCATTAAGCCACAAAGACTGGAAAAAATCCTCATTGCTGCAATGAAACAGTCTTTGCGCGCAACTTTACCCAGGCTGAATGGTGCCATCACGATGGAATCATTTCTGCGGCAACCCTTACCAGGCAGTCGTTTCATTGCGCATTGCGCGGAAGGAGGCAAAAAGCATGTCAGAGACATATACGAAACAGGCAATGACGCGATCTTTTTGGTCGGCCCGGAAGGTGATTTCGCTGATACCGAGATCGAAGCAGCGGCAGCGCAAGGCTTTACGGCAATATCCATGGGTGCCCATCGTTTAAGAACAGAGACCGCAGCTATGGCATTGTGTGTGCAGGTGAACAGCATGAATGCATTGCTGTAGAGCAAGCACCTTCGATGCCATTATTTTGTCCTTTCGTCCTTACACGTTTACAAAAACATAAAATCTAAGAGAAAAAAAACCGAATAATGAATCACATAATGCGCAAGCTTTCTATATTGCTTTTGTTCCTCATAGCTGCATCCTTTAACCTTGATGCACAACATCACCAGATCGCCACACTGAAATACCGCGGGGGCGGCGACTGGTACTCCAACCCCACTGCCTTGCCCAACCTCGTGCGCTTTGCCA
>SL_8KL_010_SEDDRAFT_10003458_pt1 | contig 13012 bp, 13 predicted proteins | sample SodLakKL_010_SED_4_FD_11160 | JGI IMG/M metagenome (IMG submission 11160) | reverse complement strand
TATCAGCTCAACCCGGAAAGCCTCTATCACCTGGCTGTTTTCAGCATCCAGAATATTGCCAGTATGCTTCTGCCTTTTATGCTCATAGTATTTTTCGTGACTATCGTAGCAATTTATCTGCAAGTAGGTTTTTTGTGGACCTTTAAGCCACTCAAGCCCAAAATGAAAATATTTAACGTAGTTGAAGGGCTCAAGAAAAAATTCCTGGACCTGAACACCCTGGTGCGTCTGGTGAAAAACGTAGGCATCGCCTCAGCCGTTGCTACCGCTCCATACATTATCATCACATCGGAATTTGAAAACTTTCTGCCCCTTTTTTACGAAGACCCTCCTTTTATCGTGGCCTACATCCTGAATACAGCCTTCAAGATGGCTATGCTGGCCATGATCCCCCTGCTTATCATAGCCATCGCCGACGTAGCCTACACCAGGTGGGACTACGAGCAGAACCTGAAAATGACCAAGGACGAGGTCAAGGACGAAAGAAAGCAGGCCGAGGGAAATCCAGAGGTAAAAAAGGAGCAGAGAAAGAAGATGCAGTCCACCACCCAGCAGAGAATGCGCCAGGAAGTACCCAAGGCGGACGTGGTCATTACCAACCCCACCCACCTCGCAGTAGCCATAAAGTACGATCCCGTTCTGGCTCCCGCCCCCATGGTCCTGGCCAAGGGGGCCAACTTCAGGGCCGAAAAGATCAAGGAGATAGCCAGGGAAAACAACATCCCCATCAGGGAAAACAAGCCATTGGCACAAGCCTTGTATAAGAACGTCCAGGAAGGCGAAACAATACCCGAAGACATGTACAAGGCAGTGGCTTCAATACTGGCTCAACTCTACAAATTCAAAAAACAGGGATCGCCTGGAGGACAATAAAAATGCCTGCAGCAAAAACCGATTCAAATACAGGGCGTCAATAATATGGCAGTTAAATCTTCTGTTCTGGGCAATATCAACTATGCCAGGTTCACTAAGCAGGGAGACATACTACTGGCCGGCGGAGTGGTGGTCATTCTTTTTGTCATGCTGGTCCCCATGCCGCCCGTGCTCCTGGATCTGCTGCTGACTTTCAATCTGTCCTTTGCCTTTGTCATCCTGGTCACATCCATGTTCATGCGCAGCCCCCTGGAATTTTCCATATTCCCTTCGCTTCTTCTGATAGCCACCCTGTTCAGGCTGGCCCTGAACGTGGCCACCACCAGGCTTATTCTGCTGCACGGAGATCAGGGCACCCATGCCGCGGGCCGGGTCATCGAGTCCTTCGGCACCTTTGTGGTGGGAGGCAACTACTTCATCGGCATAGTGATCTTTCTCATTCTTTTCGCCCTGACCAAGATGGTCATAGCCAATGGAACAACCCGCATAGCCGAAGTGGCGGCGCGCTTTACCCTGGACTCCATGCCGGGCAAACAGATGTCCATTGAAGCCGATCTCAACTCCGGACTCATAGACGAGCAGGAAGCCAAAAGGCAGCGCGAAGCCCTGCGCAAGGAATCGGACTTCTACGGAGCCATGGACGGCTCGGGCAAGTTCGTCTCCGGCGACGTCAACGCCGGCATACTCATTACTGTCATAAACATCGTTGGCGGGCTGATAATCGGTATCGTACAGCATGGCATGAGCTGGGGCGAGGCCGCCCAGACCTATACCCTGCTGACCATCGGCGACGGCCTGGTGGCCATAATTCCATCCATCATCATTTCCACTTCAGCAGGCATAATTGTCAGCCGTGCCGCTGCCGAAGCCCAGATGGGTCAGGAATTTCTTGGACAGCTAACAAATCATCCCAGGGCCCTGCGCCTGGTCAGCGGTGTGCTGTTGCTTTTCGGACTTGTTCCGGGAATGCCCACTTTTGTATTCCTGCTCATGTCCGGGGCCCTTTTTACACTGTCCATTCTTTCAGCCAGAAACAAAACTGAGATCGAAGAACAGACAGCTGAAAAGAAAGAAGACAGCCAGGCCGCCCTGGACACCCCGGCTGAAGTCCACTCCCTGCTGCCCCTGGACACCCTGGAACTGGAAGTGGGATACGGTCTCATACCCTTGGTGGACGAAGACCAGGACGGCAACCTCCTGGCCAGGATCAGGTCCATCCGCAGACAGTTCGCCCTGGATATGGGCGTGGTCATCCCCTCCCTGCACCTGAGGGACAATCTGCAGCTAAAGCCCGGAGAATACGCAGTGCTCATAAAAGGCAACCAGGTGGCCAGATCGGAAATAATGATAGATCATTACCTGGCCATGGACCCTGGAGACGCTAAGCACCGCATCAAGGGCATAGAGACACTGGAGCCGGCCTTCAACCTGCCGGCTCTGTGGATACCCGAAAACAAGAAAGAAGAGGCGGTCATGGCCGGTTATACAGTGGTGGACCCCTCTACTGTCATCGCCACGCACATTACGGAGGTCTTCAAGCACAATCTGCATGAATTTCTGGGACGTCAGGAAACCCAGAATCTGCTGGACAATCTGGCCCAGAGGGCACCCAAGGCTGTTGAGGACCTGGTGCCCAATATCCTTACCCTGGGAACTGTACAGAAAGTGCTGCAGAACCTGGTCAAGGAAAAAGTATCCATCCGGGACCTGTTGACAATTGTAGAGACTCTGTCGGATTATGGACAGCAGACCAGAGACCCGGAACAACTGACAGAATACGTGCGCCAGAAGATGGGCCGGACCATTGTAAGGCCGTATCTCAGCGAAGATGGGACCCTGCCCATCATAACTCTGGATGAATCCATAGAGAAGTCTTTCCAGGAAGGACTACGGCAAACTGATCACGGAACATATCTGGCAATGGAACCTAACTTGGCCCAGAAAATCATCAACTCCATTAACAAGACCCTGGAAAAAACCACAGTGGCCGACGGACAGCCTGTACTGCTGACATCGCCACTTATCAGGCCGCACCTGGCCCAGTTGCTTTTGCGATTCGTGCCCAATCTGCCGGTGATTGCCCAGACTGAAATACCGACCAATATCCGGCTGGAATCAGTAAACACTGTGAGCATGAAGAATGCAGGTTAAAACCTTTCGTGGACAATCATACTCATCTCTCTTGCAGCAGGTGAAAAGCGAGCTTGGCCCGGACGCGGTGATACTCAGCAGCGACTGCATATCTTCCAACGGCAAAAAAACCTTCGAGTTGACAGCCGCTCTGGAGCTTGCCGCAGAAGATGAGCAAAACCCCAATACAAAGCAGGAAGAAACTGGAAGCAAGGAAAATCTTGTTCCGGACACGGAGCCGGGGCTACAGGGTGAGCAGTGGCGTCAAGAATGGGCTGACTTTAAAAAAAGCATCTTCCAGATGATCAAGCCCCAACTGCAGGGACCCAGGATCAGCTCCAGGCAGAAACAGGCCCTGGAATTCCTGGAAAAGCAGGGTGTTTATCCGGAGATCATCATGGATCTCTGGTCCGGGCTGGGAAAGAACTCCCACCTGCCCACCCTGGATGTTCTTTCCAGTTCCGTGCCTGTATCTTCATGGAAAAAACAGATGAACAAAGGCAAAATCCACTGTCTCATGGGGCCCAGCGGTGTGGGCAAGACCACCACTGTTCTCAGACTGGCCCTGGAAAGCAGGAACCTTAAGCCCGGCATGAAGATCTGTCTGGTGAACAATGACACCCAGCATGCCGGAGGAAGGCTGTTTTTGAAACATTATGCCGACCTGTCGGGCTTTTCCTTTATGGAAGTCAAATCAGCCCAGGACTTGAAAAACCTCAAGCAGGCTCAGGAAAAATTTGATATGATATTTATGGATACTCCGGGACTTGGTCCGCAGGATAATGTACAGGACAGCTTATGGATAAAACACATGAAAAACATTCAGCGACACTTGGTGTTAAGTCCCGTTTACGCCCCGGAACAGCTGGATACCTATCTGCATAAATATTCAAGGGATTTCCTGAACAGTATTATCTGGACCAAGATTGATGAAGCCTGCAGCTACGGAACCCTGGTCAATGCCTCCTGGAAAAGCGCCGTGCCCACGTCATATCTGGGCTTCGGCAAGGGGCTCAGGCACTGCTCCACCAGCGCTTCCAGGGATAATTTCTGGAAACTGGTTTTCCAGAAAAAACTGCCCCAGACAAATCAGCAGGACAATACCGTTTTTTAAACTCTCACCAACTACTAAATATCAGGATCAAAATATGCCAAAAGAGACCAAGCTGCCCATAGTACTCTCGCTAACCTCGGGCAAGGGCGGAGTGGGCAAGACGAACATCTCCGTAAATCTGGCCTACTGCCTGCATAAACTGGGTAAAAAGACGCTTCTGCTGGATGCGGACCTGGGCCTGGCCAATGTGGATGTCATCCTGGGCCTTAATCCCAGGTACAATCTGTTTCACCTTTTCCATGAAAACATGGAACTGCAAAAAATAATCTTGCCTACAGACTACGGCTTTGACATACTACCCTCTGCTTCGGGTGTTACTGAAATGCTCTCTCTTAGTACAGGCCAGAAGCTTGAACTTCTGGAAGTAATGGATACACTGGAGGACGAACTTGATTTCATGATCGTGGATACAGGAGCTGGGATCAATGAAAATGCTGTCTATTTCAACCTGGCTGTGCAGGAGAGAATTATCGTCCTGACTCCGGAGCCGACTTCGCTGACAGATGCATACGCCCTGATTAAGGTCCTCAAGATACAGCACGGCATTGAGCGTTTCCGGGTGGTGGTCAATATGGCCAAGAGCCAGGAAGAGGCCAAAGAGGTTTTCAGAAAGCTCTACAATGCCTGTGACCATTTTTTGAGCGGAATATCCCTGGACCTGTCAGGTATAGTTCCCATGGACCAAAACGTCAGAAAAGGGGTTGCCAGTCAACAGCCCTTTTGCCATTATGCTCCAAGTTCCAAGGCGTCCAAGGCATTGATGCACACAGCCGAAAGCATGATCAAATGGAAACCCGCTGAAAATCTTGATGGCAATATCAAATTCTTTTGGAAAAAACTCCTCTTCCAGGAATAACCCCTGGGAAATACTGGAGCAGAACGGGGTTTCCTTTGACCAGTTGTCCGCTGCTGACAAAAATGAAATAGTCAGGGCTTACGGCCAGAAAATACGCATCACAGCCGCCCGCTTGAAGCACAAACTCCCGGCGCACGTGGAGGTTAACGATCTCATTAGCGCAGGCTCCCTGGGGCTTATGGAGGCCCTGGGCAATTATGATCCATCCCAGGGGATCAAACTCGAGACCTTTGCTGATAACCGCATCAAAGGCGCAATGCTTGACGAACTGCGCAAAATGGACTGGTTCTCCAGGGGACTTCGCAAAAAAGTGAAAAAGCTCGAGCAGTCCATGCGGGAATTTGAGCAGAATACGGGACACAGCCCCAGCCACAGAGAGCTGAAAGAAATTACCGGCTACTCTCGAGAAGAAGTTGAGGAAGGTCTGCTGGCACTGCAGAATCAGATCTGCCTGAGCCTGGAAGCCATTCAGGAAAACTTTTTCACGGCAGGAACCCAGGACAGCGACGAACCGCAGCTAAGCGTGGTTTTTCAGGACCTGGTGGACAAGGTTGCCGCCATCATTGAAAAGTTGTCAAATAAAGAACAGCTGGTTTTATCCCTGTACTACACCGAGGAGTTAACCATGAAGGAGGTAGCCCAGGTGCTCGAGGTTACCGAAGGCAGAGTATCTCAGCTGCACACCCAGGCCATAAAAAAAATAAAGGACAACTTTGCTCTGGAGCACGACGTGTTTTAAGGTGTTTTACAGAAAGTCATTTTGTTTTACTGTTTTTCCACCTTAACCAGCTAAAACTTGCCAACTGTCACTTTTAACTGTATCGCCGGGGTCAGGCATGCAGTCACATGATAAAAAGATTTTACGGGAACCTGGCCAATAATTTGAGGAGGTATTGATGTCCACCAACAAAAACATCCGGATTTTAGTCGTTGACGACTTTTCAACCATGCGCAGGATAATTAAGAATATCTTACGTCAACTGGGCTACAACAACATTGTTGAAGCCGACGACGGCACAACTGCCTGGGAAATCCTGAACAAAGACAAAATAGATTTCATAGTCAGCGACTGGAACATGCCCAAAATGACCGGAATCGAGCTTCTGCGTAAAGTAAGATCCAGCGAGGAATTTTCCGATCTGCCCTTTCTCATGGTCACCGCTGAGGCCCAGCAGGAAAATATCATAGAGGCTGTACAGGCCAAGGTATCCAATTATATCGTCAAGCCCTTTACTGCGGATACCATGAGTCAGAAAATTGAAAAAATTTTCGAAAAATAAACATGGTAACCCGATCAGGACGTTGAAAAACTATGGCCGATCAGGACAGAGATCAGTCCCCTGACCAGGAGCTTTCCCTGGACCAGGATGAACTTGACACCGACAGAGGCCGGGAAAAGGTCGAGCTGGACCTGGACGACGCCCCTTTTCTTGAAGAAGAAGAGGAGGAGTTGGAGCCTGGGGAAGATAAAGCAGATGACCAGGAAAAGGGTGATGAAAAGCGTGATGATGAGCGCAAAGCCCCGGTGCCTTGGTGGAAGCAGCAAAAGATACTGGCAGCCGGGGCAGCTGCCTTCTTAATCCTTTTGCTTGCTGCCGGATATTTTCTGGTATCCCCCGAAGACGAACCTCCACCGCCTGAACCGACCGCCCCGGAAGTAGCTGAAGATTCGGTTGAGGAGCCCAGGGAAAAAGATCTCTCGGATATAATTGTTCAAATGGAACCATTTATGGTGGAGTTTGAAGCTGACAACAGAATTCGATTTCTCAAGACCAGATTATCCCTGTCTGTTCTCGGGGAGGACATGGCCCGCGAAGTTGAGGATAAAAAGCTGGTGCTGCGCGATTCAATATATTATTTCCTGCGCAACAAGGATGGTTCCTTTTTGCAGGACAGAGCAAACACCGATGAGATCACCAGGGACCTCATGTCGGTGCTTGAGCAGTACCTGGGTCGGGACCAGTTGAACAACATAGTAATAGAGGACTACTCGGTGATGTAACATGATAAGCCCTTTAAGCCTGCCGGTGGTAATGGCTCAATCCCACATAGCCCAGCACTTCCAGGTGGCAGCCCATAACTCTCCTGCCAGGCACCAGGCAGTGCTGAGCGACATAGCCGTGAGAAAATTCGCCCATGAAAAAGGGCAGGTGCCGGCTACGGACTCCATTTCCCAGCTTGCCCCGCAAAAGGAGCACCAGGGCAGTAAACACCTGGGTCCTGAAAAGACATTACCCAGACGAAAGAAATCCGGGGAGCAGGAAAAAGCTGACCCTTTCTCGAAAAACATTGTGGACATCAAGGTTTAGCCCGACAATTTCATCAGGCCATGGAAAATAAGTGATAAATGAGCTCATTTCACTGGATATTGCTGGTGGTCAGTGCTGTAGAAATTCTCCTGCTGGCGCTGGTTTTTATATTTTTTTTCCGTCTGCGGCGCTCCGAAAATATTCTGACCCATCTGCAGGACAACCAGGAAAAATTCATTGAGCGTCTGAATTTTAATGCCCAGCTTGAAAATGAACTGGTTTCTACGTTTGAAAAGCGCCAGAAGGAACTTAAAGATCTGGAACATAAGCTGGACCTGCGCATAAAGGAACTGAACAAGCTTATACGCCAGGCCGAAAAATTCACCAAGTCCCCCCAATTCATGAAACAGGTTATTGTAACCGGGTACCAGAACGGCCGCTCAGTAGAAGAACTGGCCAAGGCCACCGGCATGTCCGTGGATGAAGTAGAACTTATAGTCGAAGGCCATCGCGGCGGTTAATTATTATATGATGCGCATCGCTGGTCCAGGATACAGACAAAACCACCAGAACACCCCCGGGGAGAACCCAAGGGTCAAAAGATTCAGGCGTACATACAGCCAGGGAGACGTCTTAGAGGGTATAGTCATGGAGTACGACTCTTCTCAACTGGCCTGGGTCCTGGTGGACGATCTGCGCATTCTGGCCTGGACCAGGAACAACCACTTCCGGGGGCGCCTGCTTCACCTTCAGGTGGAAAGCCTGCACCCTGAAATAGTGCTCAAGGAAGTTGAGTACGGCCCGAAGGGAAAAAAAAGAATTAACATAATGGTATAATCTGTGCCTTGCAGTAACAATTTCCCCTCCAGGCCCCCACTGTCCCCGGACTCACCCTGGCTTGCCCCTCTGGCTGGATATTCAGACCTGCCCTTCAGACTTTTGTGCCGAAACCTGGGCTGCAGGGCAGCCTGCACTGAAATGATCAGCGCCAAGGGCCTGTTCTACTCCACCGCCAACACCATGCGTCTCTTGCAGACCAATGAGCAGGACCTTCCCCTGGTGGTTCAGCTTTACGGAAGCGCCCCCGAAATCATGGCCCGGGCCGTGGATACGCTGTGCAGTATGGGCTTTGAGTATTTCGACCTCAACTGCGGGTGCTCGGTCAAAAAAGTGGTCAAGACAGGAGCCGGAGCGGCCCTGCTCAAAAACACCGATCTTTTGCTGCAAATGGTTTCGGCCATGACTGAAAGGGCCGGGCCGGGCAAAGTTGGGGTCAAGATGCGTCTGGGGTGGAACATTGACGAGCAGGTTTATCTGGACCTGGCAGCCCCGCTGGCAGACGCAGGGGCCGGGTGGATCACCCTGCATCCCAGGACCGCGGTGCAGCAGTTTACAGGCAAAGCAGCCTGGCAGGCCCTGAAACAACTCAAGGAAATCTCCCTGATTCCGGTGGTGGCCAGCGGAGACCTCTTTACCGCTGATGATGCCCTGGAATGCGTGCGCCAGACTGGAGTAAATACAGTAATGTTTGCCAGAGGAGCTCTCATGGACCCTGCAGTAGGCATGCGTTACCAGAACCTGCTGCAGGGCCTGGAGGACCTGCCCCGCAACCAGGAGTTTACTTTGCATCTGTGCATGGAAACAGTAAGTTATTACCGCAGATACGCCTCCTCCCGGGCTTTACTCAAACTTAGAACCCTGCTGCCCAGAATAATCCGGGGACTGCCCGGGGCGAAGGATTTGCGTAAAAAGATAATCTTATGTAGACAGTGGGCCGAGTTGGAGTCAGTACTGGCATCTGCCAGAGAACACTTGGAGAGAGAATGAACATAAAGGTCCTGCTGGCGGAAAGCGCCGGTTTCTGCATGGGGGTAAGCCTGGCCCTGGGCAAGCTGGACCAGGCCCTGGAAAACCAGATCAATCAGCGCATATTTACTTATGGCCCCATCATCCATAACCCCCAGGTCCTTGAATATTACCGCAGTAAAGGAGTCAAGATAATCGACAGCTGGGATGAGCCTCAGCCTGGTGATATGGTCCTCATCAGGGCCCACGGGGTTCCTTTGCAGGTTGAGGAAAAGCTCAGGGAAAGAAATATTGACATACTCGATGCCACCTGCCCCAAGGTAAAAAAGGCTCAGCTTCTGATCCGCAAGAACAGCATCCTTTCGGATTATCTGCTGATTTATGGAGAACTTGATCACCCTGAAGTAAAAGGTCTTCTAAGTTATGCCCAGTGCAAGGCTTTTCTTTTTGAAAATATACATGAATTCAAACAACTTGATCTAATACCCAGAGCTCGATACTGCCTGGTCTCCCAGACCACTCAGGATCGCCAGGAATTTCTCAGCATTGCCCGGGAGCTGAAAAACGGCCTGGATAACGAAATAATAACCCTGGACACCATCTGCGATGCCACCAAAGACCGGCAAAGTGAAACCATAAAGATCGCCCAACAGGTAGAGTGCATGTTTGTGGTGGGCGGCAGAAACAGCGGCAATACCAGACGACTGTACCAGGTGGCCCTTAAATACTGCCCCATGTGCCTGCACATTGAAACAAAAGATGAAATAGACCCGGAGATGGTTGCCGGCTACAGCAAAGTGGGACTCACAGCTGGTGCATCCACCCCCAACAACACCATAAAATCCATTTACCAGTACTTAAATCAGATAACAAACAGGTAATCATCTGCTGTTTGAACCGGAGCCTTGAATGACCAACACGGACATACTCCTTGAAGCTGGAACCAATGAACTTGAAATTGTTGAATTTTTTCTGAACGAGGACCTGGGAGAAGAAAGCTATCAGGGATTTTACGGAGTAAATGTAGCCAAGGTCCTGAGAATAATCAACAAGCCGGAAATAACTGAAATGCCCAGCGCCCCCCACCAATGCGTCCTGGGAGCCTTCAACCAGCGTTCCCGGATAATCCCTCTGGTGGATCTGGGACTCTGGCTGGACAAACAGGCTGTAGAGTCCGAGTCCTCAAAAGTAATTATCACCGAATTCAACAGGGTAGTCACAGGATTTCTGGCTTCCGGGGTAACCAGAATTCACCGGCTCAGCTGGGACGAAGTGGAACCGCCGGATGCTTATGTGGACAGCTTCAGTGCCGGCAGCATAACCGGGGTGGTCAAAATTGAGGACAGGATAGTCTTTATCCTGGATCTGGAAAAGATACTGGCTGAACTGAGCCCGGGCATGGGCATGAGCCTGGACCAGGAACTGCAATCAGACAGTGAAAGCGGGTACACCGCCCTTGTTGCCGATGACTCCACCCTGATCCGGAATATGATCTCGGATCTGCTGGAAAAGGCCGGGTTCAAGGTCATTAAATTCAAAAACGGCCAGGAAGCTTGGAACGAACTGGAAAAAATCAAAGACACCTGTTCAAATAAAGATAAGCCTCTTGATTCCCTTGTTCACATTGTGGTCTCGGACATAGAAATGCCGGCCATGGACGGCCTGACCCTGACCAAAAAGATCAAGAACGACTCCTTGCTGGGCAATCTGCCTGTGATTCTGTTTTCTTCGCTTATAAGCGAAAGGTTGCGCCACAAGGGTGTCTCTGTTGGAGCCGACGACCAGGTATCCAAGCCGGAAGTATCGCTTTTGACCCAGAAAGCCATGAAACTCATCCTGGACAGGGAACAAAGTTAGAGCACGGCATCCAGAAGCATGTTATCCCTGTGAATGGCTTCCGGATAGAGACACTGTCCCAGCACCCCCTCTATTTCCCCGGATTTTTTGCCCATAATCTGGCGCAGATCTGAAGCCTTGTAGTTGGTAAGACCCACTGCAGGGCGTCTGCAGCTGTCCTGCTCCACAATTTTCACCAGGGCTCCCTTGCCGAAACTGCCCCGGATTTCCACTATTCCCGCCGGCAGAAGACTTTTGCCCTTTTCAAAAACAGCAAAAGCCGCTCCTCTGTCCACCACGATTTCCCCTGCGGGCTCCTGGTTGTAGGCAAACCAGAACTTACGGCTGGAAATACTCTTGTCCCGGGGCAGAATCCAGGTCCCAAGATCCTCGCCGTCAAAGACTTTTTCCAGGGAGAATCTGTCCCTGCCGGAGAGAATAAGGGTGGGCACCCCCAGCTGGGCAGCCTTGCGTGCGGACAGGAGCTTACTGTACATTCCTCCGCTGCCCTGCTGGGTCTTTCCCTGACACATCTTTTCCAGGGGCTCGGAATCGATGTCCTCAATGCAGGATATTTTTTGCGCATCCGGGTTTTCTCTGGGATTTTCACGGTATACGCCGTCTGATGAGGTCAGGTTTATAAACATGTCCGCCTCCACCAGGTTCAGGATCATCACCCCCAGGGCATCGTTGTCCCCGAAGCGCAGTTCCTGCACCGCCACGGTATCATTTTCGTTTATTATTGGTATGGCCCGCCACTCCAGGAGCTGAAGCATGGTGTTGCGGGCATTGATGAAGCGTTCCCTGTTTTTGAGATCGTTTCTGGTAAGCAGGATCTGGGCGGTAATCTTTCCATAACGCCCGAAAATCTCGTCATAGGCATGCATAAGCCTGCTCTGACCCACGGCTGATGTAGCCTGCTTGAATACCAGGTCGTTTTTGCTCTTGCAGGAGGAAAGCACCTTGCAGCCGGCGGCCACTGCCCCGGAAGAGACCAGAATAATATCCATGCCCCGGTCGTGCAAAAGACAGATCTGGTCCACCAGCCTGCTTACCACCCGCAGGTCCAGGCCCTCCTGGCCCGTAAGCACGGCACTGCCTATCTTGATCACCACACGGCCGGCTTCAGCCAGGATTTTGTCGGTTTCTTCACGATAATTTTTCATGGCCAAGCATGTATATCATTTTGCATTTGCGGACAACCGGTAAAACCTCTCCCATATATCCTGAACCAGGGCTTCAACTCCTGTTCCTTCCAGGGCCGATACCAAGTGTACCCGGGATGAAGAAGCGGCAACAGCCCTGCCGAGCTTATCCAGTTCATCCCCGCTTAACAGGTCTGTTTTGTTCAGGACCAGGATCTGCTCTCTCGAGGCCAGTTCCGGTGAATATTTTTCCAGTTCATGGTCCAGCATCTCGAAACCCTGCCAGGGGCTGTCCAGGTCGATATCCTCAACACTTAAAATATGCACCAGAAACCTGGTCCGCTCCACGTGCTTCAAAAACCTGTCCCCCAGACCCCTGCCCTGATGGGCACCGGATATGAGCCCCGGAATATCCGCTACCACCATCTGGGTATCGCGCTGGTCGCGCAGCACTCCGAGATTGGGGTTGATTGTGGTGAAAGGGTAGGAGCCTATCTTGGGCCTGGCAGCCGATATCCTGGAAATAAGAGTTGATTTGCCTGCATTGGGCAGCCCCAGAAGCCCTGCATCAGCCAGGACCTTCAAGCTTAGTTTCAGGCGCAGCAAAGCCCCTTCCTCTCCAGGCTGAGCAAACCTTGGAGCGCGCATGGTGGAAGACTTGAAATGTGTGTTGCCTTTGCCCCCCCTGCCCCCTTGGGCCAGAAGAACCCTCTGGCCGGGATGCACCAGATCTGCAAGCAAAGATTCACCGTCCTCCTGTATGGAATAAACCTGGGTGCCCACAGGCAGATAAATCACCAGGTCCTCACCGGACCTGCCGAACCTCTGCCTGCCCATGCCGGGACGACCGTTCTGAGCTGCAAACATGCGCTTGCGCTTGAAATCATAAAGGGTAAGCAACCCCGGGTCAGCCTCCACGTAAAGGCTCCCGCCGGCACCCCCGTCCCCTCCATCGGGACCGCCCCTGGGAATAAACCTCTCCCTGCGAAAGGATACGCACCCG
>SL_8KL_010_SEDDRAFT_10003457_pt1 | contig 13016 bp, 15 predicted proteins | sample SodLakKL_010_SED_4_FD_11160 | JGI IMG/M metagenome (IMG submission 11160) | reverse complement strand
TCATCCAACCGCAGATAGTGAGTTTTAGTTAAAGGTATGACCAACGAATACTCGGCATACGGTGAGATATTTGATAACAGCGTAGCTTCGCCTTCTTTCATCATCTCACCTTCCAACACTTTACTATCCCTTGCACCGATGGTCTCGATATTCTCCGGGCAGAAGGGACAAAAACCTTTCTCTATTTTATCCATATCAACGCCTTCTTCCAAGGGTAGTGGCTTTTCAAGTATTCTAGATGTTCTGCCTGTCAATGGGTCGTGCCTGATCTCGACGGAAGTATCTATAAGTTCATCTTTGGATGGGTCGTAATACTGGCTGGTTTCAACTTCTTTATTGAATTCAATCATGATAGATGGGTAAGATGAACAAATGTTTAATATCTTTAACGGATGGGAAACTTGATGAATGAAAAAGTGAAAATAGGGATCGCGCTACTGATCTTTGGAGCTTTGGCGATCTCAGTAGTTTTCGCTTTACAAGCTTTAGATATAGAAGATGAAGAACAAGATGGTATTGAAGAAGATCAAGAACAAGTCACCAATGTGGATTTGATCACTAGAGCAGGCGGATTCTGCGGTGCTATCTTTTTGATAGCCGGGATAGTCTTGGTTTTTATCTATTCTTATTATTCTGATAACTCTTGATCAGAAATCCCCAAATCCAAAGGTCACTAGACTCATCTCTTCTGGATCATATTTCCCACCTGTTTTATAACCTAAAACCATACCATCCCATGGTGAGTTCACAGGTTCAGAATCTAGGTATCCAACGATCTCACCTTCTTCGATGATGTCCTCTAGTTCTACGTCAGGTTCGAATACTCCCTGACCATCGGGGTTAAAGCGATCGTACTCCCTGATAAATTGAACTTCTTGACAAGGTTCATTCCCATCAATAAAATCTTTCAAAGCAGATCTCACTAAACCTAGTTCATCCCTCAACCAGTTAGCGCCGCCTGCTTCGATTATCATAGATGGGATACCTATCTTTGACAGTTCTATGAACAATTGTCCTTCAGCACCTAAACTTTGTACTGCGTACTTCAAACCCACTTTTTTACATAGTTCTTCGTTGAAATCGTACTCAAATTTTGTCAACATATACGGAACACATTTACTCTCATCTCCATAGGTGTGAAGGTCTATAACAGCATCGAACTCTTTAGCCTTCTGAAAGATATCATGTGCGATAATTTCGGAATGTGTACCATCTTTATCACCAGGAAAGATCCGGTTCAGGTCCTTGTAGTCCACTGGATTCTTTCGCTGACGTGCCTCGATGGCCTCTAGATTTACTTCTGGTAGGACTTCTACTTGTTCTATACCTCTACCCTCAAGCCAACCTTTGATCTCCCTTGCAACTAATATAGACCCTATCTCATTCCCATGAACTCCAGATATTATGAGTATATTCTTCATAACCATGTATACATTTTTCGTTATATTTCATGGTTATCCCAACAAAAATTCGATTTTTTGAAAGATTAATTATAAATATATAATGTACATTATATGGTATGGTATATACTCTATAGGGAGAGTGAGAAAAATGACAGAAGAAAATAAATTCGAAAAGTTAAGAAAGTTCAATGGATTTATGGCCGTGTTACACTTTATACAGGGTGTTTTGATGTTATACCTGAGTACGGACTTTGCCATCTCAGTGACAAGTACATATATGGCCGGACCTCCAGGAACTGATAATATGGTAACTAGTACTCTTTTTGACCTACAACTTGGACCTGCTGTAGCTGCATTCCTTTTCATGTCTGCTTTTGCACATTTCGTAGTATCCACTATCGGATTCGATTGGTACAAAAAGAATTTGAAGAATCATATAAACAGAGCAAGATGGATAGAGTACTCATTCAGCAGTTCCCTTATGATAGTCCTGATAGCTATGCTCGTAGGAATAACTGACATCGAATTCTTAACAGTGATATTTATCGTCAACGCTTCCATGATCCTTTTTGGTTGGTTGATGGAATCATACAATCAGATAACAGAAAAAGTTATTTGGACTCCATTCATCTTTGGATGTATAGCAGGTATAGCTCCTTGGATAGCAATCGCTATACGCTTGCTGACAGCCGTTTCTGAATCACCGGTAGAAGTACCAAGCTTTGTGATCTGGATCTTCGTTTCGATCGCGATATTCTTCAACATATTCGCCCTTAATCAAATCTTACAGTACAAGAAAGTGGGTCCGTGGAGTGATTACCTATATGGAGAAAGGATGTACATCATACTGAGTTTAGTAGCAAAATCAGCTCTTGCTTGGCAGGTTTTCTCCGGAACATTAGCAGGATAGTTCAAAGAGAAAACTGATTTAAGACAGTAATGTATCACGTTACTTAGTGAAGACTTTGCTGAGATGTACCAAATGTCATAAAAGTAAACCTGAAACCGATATGGAACAGAGATGCCAGTGCGGTGAACCTTTGGAGTTCGAAAACCAAACAGGTGATATTCATAAAAATGATTCCGTATGGAATCGGTACAGGGCGTTTTACGAATTTGAAGTATCTGACCACTATTCGTTAGGAGAAGGCGATACCCCCTTGACACGATTGAACAAACTATCCTCTCGACTCGGTATCGAGCTTTTCGCAAAGAATGAAACGACCAATCCAACCTGGAGTTTTAAAGATAGGGGGACATTTCTAGGGATCCAACAAGCTGTTAAAAACGGTTGCTCAAAGATAGGCACTGTTTCAACAGGAAATATGGCGGTGAGTGTTGCTGCCTACGGTGCTAGATTCGGTCTAGAAACAAATATATTGGTATCAAAAGATATCGATGATATCAAACTTTTCCAGATCGGATTTTATGGTCCAAAGATATATCGTGTAGATGGAGATTATGGTGAGCTATATTTTAGAAGTTTAGATGTAGGTAAAACTAAAGAGATCTACTTTATCAATTCAGATAATCCCTATAGAGTTGAAGGCTATAAAACCATAGGGTTCGAGATCGTAGATGAGATGATACCCGATCATATATTGATACCTACGAGTTCAGGTGGATTATTTAGGGGGATCGTGAAAAGTTTTATGGAATTAAAAGAAGCGGGTATAATTCAACGGATTCCAGATTTCACTGCAGTCCAAGCTGAAGGTTGTTCACCTATATACGATGCTTGCAAGGAAGATAGGGATGAAATATCTCATGTTAAAGAAAAGAAAACTTTAGCAAAAGCCATAGCTAATCCATACCCTCCTAGCGGGAACGAGGTCTTAAGACTTTTGAACAAGAGGGATGGTAGATGTATAACTGTGACCGATGAAGAGATAATTAGCTCTCAAAAACAACTAGCCTCTGAAGGGATATTTGCCCAACCCGCAGGTTGTGTTGGAATAGCTGCAGCAAAAAAGATGAAGGATCATGAAAAAATCAAAGAAGGAGATAAAGTGGTGATCATAATAACAGGTTCAGGTCTCAAAGTTTACGGTAGCAAGTTAGATTGTTCTCAAATCAGGGAATTGGGTATAGAGGACTTAGAAACTATATAAAACATGATCAAATATCCTTCTCCATAACAATAGCATCATCACCGTTTTCGTAATAATCTCGAATGAACCCCTTCACATGAAAACCTAACCTATTATAGAATCTGAATGCATTGATATTATGTGTTCTAAGTGTCAGCTTTACGGTATCTGTATTCATGTTGTCTATTACCTTTTCCATCAACTTACGCCCGATACCTTTTCTTCTTTGGTCGGGGGCAACGGCTACAGATATTATCAATCCCTGGCCTTCTCTTATATCGGCCATAATATAACCGATCACATCGTCTTTAAACTCTGCAACAAAAAAGTTTTCATTTTTTAAAAAATAATAAAAGATCTCATCCTTATATGGATGTTCAAAACTTTCTTTCTCGATCTTTATGATTTTTGAAATATCGTCCTTCTCACATTTTCTAATATTTACTTCTTTCACAAATACCTATACATCGAAAAGCATTAAGTATGTTTTGAAACTTTAAAGTTTAGATAATAGATGAAAGAGGATCACGATATAACATACGATTGGACTATTGAAGAGATGGCAAGGTATCCATTCCTTGAGGATTCTAAAAAGTACATAAAATATGAAGGGCCAGGTCTGGAAGAACTAGTTGGAGATAGAGTTTGGGATATGGTCAGGATAAGAGGAAAGGAGAGGGTACTACAGGCCATCGAATCCGGTGAGATCAAAGAGGTTCCAATGCAGGAGGAACTCGATATGGAGATGGAACTCTATTCATATCCGATAGGTAGGATCCTAGTATCTTGTATCGATGATAATTATCTAACTAACCGATATGCATTGGGTGAATCTGAAAAATTTTTGAAAAACTTGGAAAAGGAGTCGATAGATTATATTTTAAAGGTCGGAACTGAATTGGGTATCGATGGAAAAAAGTCAAAAGACAATATCATTATATTTCAAAGATTATCTTGAGAATACAGCACAATTAAAATCCATCAAGTGGAAACTCGTTAATCAAGATTTGAGGGATGGCTTTATCTATCTAGATAGGGATACGTTCCTTAGAATATTAAAGGAAAATCTATTCCAGCGTATAGCCAATGAACTTCCTAGACCTGTAACTGACGACCTGGTCGATCTTTTTTCATCTCAAATTGAAGAGATTTCAACCCTTTTAGAACAAAAAAGAGAAGACTTCGCAGAGGTTGACTTCGGGGTGGTCGATTCTGATAAATTTCCTCCCTGCATAAAGAAAATGATGAGTATGCAGGAGGAAGGTATGAACCTGTCTCCCATGAAGAGAGGTTCGCTTTGACTGCTTTTTTACATAAAGTAGGTCTTTCTCAGGAAGAGATACTATCCTTCTTCAGCGGGTCACCTGATTTTAGAAAAGACCTAGCTCTTTATCAGATCGAGCATATAACCGGTGAAACTTCCGGAACTGAGTACACAAATCCAGGATGTGACCTCATGAAGACAAATGGAATATGCTACAACCCTGATAATCTATGCAAGGCCGATTGGATGAAACATCCATTATCATACTACTCTGTAAAAAAGAAAAAAGATAAAGAAGAAAGCGATGAAGAGTGATCGTCAGAATTCTTTCCAGGTTTTTATACCCCTTATTACTGCAGTCAAGTTTCCTGCTATCGCAAACCAAATCATCAATACATCAAAAACTCCAAGTTCTAGATTAAAAATAGTAAAACTGGTACTAAAATATATTTTCATACCGCATAAACTATCGGTATCAATATTATCAGTATGAGGCGATCAGCTCTACCAGCTACTCCACCATAATTTCTACCCACTCCCACAGCATGAGCCTGAGTCCCCATATAGCTTGTCATAAGTACCCCTATGATAGCTAACAAACCTATATCGAGTCTGCAAAGGGGGCTGAATGCTATCCCAGTGAGGATGAAGATATCTGCATATCTATCGATGACATGATCTAAAAAATCACCTTTTAGTGAAGCTTTTCCTGTTAATTTTGCAACTCTACCGTCCATGGCATCAAAGAAGGAGTTGCATATAACGAATATCGAAGCTAGTAGAATAGAATACATGGTACCTAAATAAAAAGAAACTCCTGCCAGGATGGCGAATATCAACGAAGTCCATGATAATATGTTGGGATCTATCCCGCTCATCTTTTCAGCTATCGGTTTGATGACAGTGTCAGCCTGTTCCCGATAACTGTTCAATACCATGGTAACGGATAGAGAGCTTTTGTATTAATATATTATCGTATATCTAAGTTATTTTATCGCCAATACAGTGTGAGAACCATCAACATACTGCCATCCCTCTTTTTTTAAAGTATCTTCGACATAAAAATCTACTTCATAATATACATAATAATCTTTGAAATAGAGATATAGTTCTGGCTCACAGTCAAAAGTACAGTTAAAATATATGGGATATTCCTCATTGAATTTGCTTGAACGATTATATCTACCTTCTGGTTTCGATAGTTCATATCTATTTGTATTACTATCGTAAGAAAAATCTATAGATATAGGTCCTGTACCATCTATCTTTAAAAGCATAACTTGAGTCGTATTTTTATGGGTGATGGATGCATCACCAGTTAAATGCTGTTCATGTAAAACCAGATCAATCTCCACCTCATCTCTTTCAAATATGGTGGGAACAAACAGTTCATAGGATGTATCTTCAGATATGTTTTCCAATGAAAGTTCGTATTTGAATGTACGTTCAAGTTCCGGTATATTTGATCTCGAAGCATACGAACCTGTAAAAGAGATTAATAATATTCCAATCACTAATATCGATAAGATCTTTTTCTTTTTTGACCTCTCTTTGACTTTATTGAAGACGTAGTGTATATTTGTACCGAAGATGATTAATAATCTTCTTCTGATTTAGATATGATGGCATGTCTTTAAAAATTAAGAGAGTCCTGTTGATCTTTACCATCGCATTATTGCTATCGAGTGTTTTAACTACCAGTTTTGGAAGCGTGATAGTCGCTGAATCGGATAGTGAAGAGCAAGAGCCTAGAAACCTCAGTCGCCGTGTAGATTTCGGGACCTTCCAATACGGTGAGAATGAACTAGGTCTACATATCTACAGTAATAATCCCCCTAGGTGGATATTCTACGGGGATGGTGAGATCTTAGAAACCGTGGAAACATCCTATGTAAGTTTTAATTGGAGTGAGTATGGAGATTTTGATAAGAGAGAGTTCAGAGTAGAGATAGAAGAATATTCAGATGTAACAAAGATCGATTGGTCTTATAATAGCCTAGTAGGTGAGATACCTCCAGAACTAGGAAAACTTTCAAATCTTGAAAGGTTGTGCCTGCGAGATAACGAATTGTCCGGAGAGATACCTCCAGAACTTGGTGAGCTAGATGATCTCGAATATTTAGAGCTGCGAGAAAATCACCTTTCAGGGGAGATCCCACCTGAACTCGGTGATCTTTCTAATATAGAACGTTTTTATCTCTAAGCTATAATAATTTATCTGGGAGGATACCTTCAGAACTTGGTGATCTTTCGACCGTGAAAAGTTTTTATCTGCATTATAACGACCTAAAAGGGGAGTTACCTCCAGAACTCGGTGATCTTTCAAATCTTGAATATATAGACCTCCGCTCAAATAGATTGTCCGGAGAGATACCTCCAGAACTCGGTGATCTTTCAAAACTCCAATGGTTCAAAATGTGCTCCAACCGATTAACAGGCGAGATCCCCTCTGAATTCGGCGATCTGATCAGTCTTGAATGGTTCCATTTGAGTGATAATGAGATATCCGGGGATATACCTGCGGAAATTGGTGGCCTATCAAGATTAGAAGAGATATTTCTTAATGACAATCAACTTTCTGGGAAGATACCTGAAGAGTTAGGCGACCTTAAAAATCTTGAATATCTGGATCTAGGTTCTAATGATCTAGTTGGAGTGATACCGTCAGAGCTGGGGCAACTCACAAATCTTGAGCGATTGGATCTAAATTCGAACCAACTTGATGGGATGATCCCGTGGGAGCTATCCCACATAACCTCTCTTAATAGCATTAAACTGCAGAACAACAATTTAGAAGGATACGAGATAGGTACTTTTTCTACACAAACAGAACTTGCAAATCTCTATGATATCTTTGATGAACTGAACCTATCTGATAACGATCTGTCATCTAGAGATATAGATAACATACTATTAGATTTGTTGGATAGTCTAAAACTAGAAGATAGAGTTGAGGCAGAAGTTTATCTAACAGGGAATTCCATTCCTTCATCTGAAGGGAGAGAAGCTCAAAAAACCCTAGAAGAAGAAGGATGGAGGGTCGAGGTAGATGAAAGGGATGAGGACCACGATGATGAAGAAGATCGGCCTACACCTATATTTTGGTTATTTATCGGGTTGATTGGAGTTACTATCATAGTTGCAATCTTAATAATAAAATTTCTGAATTTAAAGTCGTTCCACAGATGAATAAAATTTCAATATATATAATCTAACAAATATTTAGTGAATGAATGCTTTTCTAGCTGAGAAATTATATTGGTTCTCTTAACATCTATAACAATTATTATATAAATACATTCAACTAATTATTATATATCATGGTCAAATTTCTGTTAAAAATTCACTTGACCAATCGATCTGGCCTGCTTTATACGATTCAACATCATCACTTAATATCTCTATGATGGCATCCATTACCTCCTTAGGTCCATGTCAGTAGTATCGACCTCATATACCTCTTTACTGTACTCTAGAGATTCGATCAGTATTACATCCATTATCTCGGCTCTTATATTTTCCTTCTTTTTTTACTTTCCTTCCAGTCCTTGGAACTCATCCTTTCATATAGGACATCAGGTGAACACCTTAGAACTATGATAGGACTTAACTCAAGGTGGTGAGAAAGATGACCTTCTACTATATCATATCCATCTGATTTAGAGAATTCTTTCTTCAGGCTTTCTATATCGACTTCGTGGGTATTTCTATCTTGATCTATTTCTCCTCTCAGTCCCTTCGTATCTATGAAATCATTTAGGTCTAAAACTTCATAACCTTCTTTTCTTAAAAACTCCCCTACCGTAGTTTTACCTACACCGGGAGTACCTGTTAGAGCGGCGGTCATATTCCACACTATGTTAAACTGATATAATATTATGTTCATTCACTTTCAACTACCCCCCTCCCCTTAGATTAAATATATAAATAATGGAAAAAATAAAGGTAGGCAGATGATCAAAGAGACCCTAGAACGAAAAGAGATAAAGAATGTATATTCAGTCAAGGATCTTAATATCTACGTGAGATCCCTTTTAAGGATGGATGAGAATCTTCAAAGTGTCTGGGTACGGGGTGAGATCTCAGGATTCACTCACTATAACGATAGACATATGTATTTTGATCTGAAAGATGAAGATAGCGTCATCAATTGTGCAATGTTCAGAGCTAAGAATAAAAATCTAGATTTCAAACCTGATGATGGTATGGAAGTACTTTGTAGAGGTGATGTGAGTTTATATCTCCCATCAGGGAAGTACCAGCTAATAATCAATGAGATGCTCCCAGAAGGTAAAGGTAAATTGTTCCTGGCCTATGAAAAATTAAAGAAGAAGCTTTCGGAGGAGGGGCTTTTTGATAATAAGCATAAAAAAACGATGCCTTTTTATCCAGAAAAGATAGGCATTGTTACCTCAGAAGAAGCTGATGCTTTTAGGGATATAATCTCAGTTGCTAGAAGAAGATTCCCAAATATAGATATTGTTTTATCACCCACACCTGTTCAGGGTAAAAGAGCATCAACAAAGATTGTAGAAGCTATAAGAAAACTAGACAATACAGACGTTGATGTGATAATCGTCACTCGTGGAGGTGGATCCTTAGAAGATCTATGGAATTTCAATGAGGAAGTAGTAGCTAGAGCTATATTCGATGCTGAGACCCCTATTATTTCAGCTGTAGGCCATGAAACGGATTTTATGATATCAGACCTGGTAGCTGATCTTCGTGCTCCTACACCTTCTGCAGCCGCTGAAAAAGTTGTCCCTCAGAAAAGTGAAATACAATTAAAGCTACAACAACTTAAGGAAAGAACGAGTAAGGCTTTGCTAAAAACCGTTGAGAATAACGAAAAAAGATTAGAAAACATCAAATCAAGACCGGTATTTAGAAGACCTATTTTGCTTTTAGAAGATCCTATCCAGAAAGTTGATGAACATAAGATGAAGATACAAAAGAATATAATAACCTATATAAAAAGAAAAAAACAGTTACTGAAGAGTCAGCGAGAAAGACTGAGAGCTCTTGGACCAGGACCTACACTATGTAGAGGATATTCTGTGGTCCTTACAGAAGATAGTGAACTGATCAATAGTGTGGAAGAGGTAGATATCGAAGATATACTCGAGATCGTTATGAAGGATGGAAGGATTAAAGCAAAAACTAAGGAGGTGAAAAGATCGAAGAGAAAGATATAGATGAATTACAATTTGAGGAAGCACTCCAGAAACTGGAACAGATAAATGATAAACTTGAAAGGAATCAGGTTTCATTAGAAGATGCTCTCAAATTGTATGAAAAGGGAATGAAATTGATAGAACATTGCGAAGATCGCCTAGATAAAGCCCGAGGTGAGATAAGCAAACTAGCTGACGGTGAAAACAAAATTCTCGATGATTTAAGTAACGATTGATGTATATTTGCACATGTAAACAAAAATTTTATCTATAGTAAGAACACATATCATTCTTGTTACATGAATCACAGAGTAGAAACAGTAAAAGATGTTGATCGTATAAAGGTCTCTTTAGAGGAGACCCGTGAAAAGATATTAGCTTTACTGAGGGTTAACGATATGTCTATTTCACAAATTGCAGAGGTACTCAATAAAGATCAATCCACCATAAGCAGACATATAAAGAAACTGGAAAGGGCTGGCTTCGTCGAGATCGTTGGAGAAAAAAAAGAACATCATATCCCTGAAAGAATATATGGGAGAACTGCGGATACTTTCCTTATACATCCTGAACCACATGATATAAAAAATTTAGCAGCATTATTGATCGATTGGAATTTAGGCTATAACAAGGATACTCTAGAAAAGTTAGAATTATTGGGATACTGTGAAGATTTCGACGAGAGAACTTTGACCAATTTGATAGATTTTTTAGACACCATAAATGAGCACCTGTCTCTTAGGGCAGATGGTACGGATGAAAGCGTATTCGATATGAATATACAGGAATTGATCAAACTCAAATTGTTATTATATCTTATTGAGATCAAGAAAAACCCAGACCTTAGTGATTTTTTCGAACAGGTATTCTCAGATTTTGACTCTATAATTAAATATAGTGAATGATGTTTCATCAGAAATTTTATAAACCTTATTAACTTATTATTTTTAAGATGAAAGAAGACGTTCAATTGATACACGATTCTGAAAGGATAAGGATATTACTCGAAGAAACTCGAAAAAATATATTGAATCTGCTCAAGATTGAAGATATGTCCATTTCACAATTAGCTGAAGGTTTAGGTAAAGATCGATCTACAATCTATAGACACGTTAAGAAACTTGAAGAATATGGTTATGTTGAATTAAAAGGTGAACGGATAGTCAACAATGTCCCAGGAATGATATACGGTAGAACTGCAAAGATATTTTTACCCTGTCCTAGGTCTATGGAGCCCAGTGACCCCATACTAGAAAGTCTAAATTGGGAAGAGGAGAATGCAGTTCAGATACTGGGATGTCTTAAAACATTAGGATATGATTTTGAAATATCAGATAAGATGATAGATGACATATGCAATTTTTTTTCTGATATCGACGAGAAAATGGTCGAGATAATGAAAGAGGAGGGGTTGGTAGATATGGGATTTTTAGAAACCTTAAAGCTTAAGATTTTGATAATACTCATAGAATTTTGTAATAATGAAGAAGTCCATGATGAAGTTAAAAAACTGATTTCTGATTTTGAACCTCCAGCGTGATAATCCAGAAACACCAAAGATTTATTTAGAATGTTGTAATCGTTAAAGATGAAAATGAAAAAAGACGTTAAAGTAATCAGGGATCCTAAAGCTATAAAAGTGGCCGTTGAAGATACCAGGAGTAACATACTTTCTATATTGAGAATAAATGACATGTCGATTTCACAATTGGCTAAATCTTTAGATAAAGACCAGTCGACAATATATAGGCATATCAAAAAACTTGAAGAGTACGATTATATCGAACCTACGGGAGAAAAGAAAACTCATCATATACCTGAAAAGATATATGGTAGGACTTCAGGTGTTTTCCTATTGTGTCCTAGCAATATAGACACTGGACAGCCGTCCGAGATGATGATCGAATGGGAACGGAACAAAGCTGAGAGGATAATTGAACTACTAAGTATAATGGGATTTGACTCTGATGACGGCAGTGAACTAATCGAAGATATCTCAGATATCTTCATAGATCTCAAAGAACGCGTTATAAAACCTATAGAAGAATCAGAGGAGGATATAGGTAAGATAAGTTTTGCTACTTTATTGAGATTAGAACTGTTGATGTTTTTACTAGAACTGAGAAACGATCAAGAACTGAGAGAAAAAGTGAATACGGCCCTTGATAAATTTACCGTGTGAGAACGAAGGAAAAAGTAATATATCGGAGCCTTTTCTACCTAAAAATAGATTAAAACACCATGGCCGTGGTGGTGTAGCTATTCGAGTGGAACTACATTCGGACTACAATGGCAGCATGTGGGACTGTGGATCCCCTGGCTCGGGTTCAAATCCCGACCACGGCCCATCTTTTATAGGGATTTGTTTCACGACATGAAAATTATCATATTTTTGATGTGTCGATGTTCCAGATAATATAAAGTGGTTCACTATCCATCCCTTTTACCAGTGAAAATCTTCCTTCCAGGATGATTTCATCCCCTTCTTTAGTAACTGCTTTCAAGCCTATATTTTTTTCATTGATTTTACCTTCGAATAATAGATTTATTATTTGATCGAATTTTTCTTCATCCTCATCTAAAAGTAATTCTCTACAATCAGTATCTAATATCTCGAAGTCGTGGTAGCCTAATAATTGACAAAAATTTTCATTAACGTCTATAAATTCTCCCTCTTCGTTTATCAAATTAACAGCATCATAAGATCTATCAAATAATCCTCGGAAGGCCTCCTGACTTTCTATCAAATTTTTATATCTTTTTCGTTCTTCAGTGATATCGATAAGCGAAATAACACTCTTCTTGATCTCCGGAATGACACCTATCTGGATTATCATATCTCTAGTTTCACCAAACCTATTTATGAAATTTACATTTAGGTTGTTAAAATGATTTCCAGTATCTGCTTTTAATTTCTCACGATGTTTCGAGATCATATCTGAATCTGATGGGTCAAAAAACTCATCCAAAGCCATACTATTTTCAAGCCTCTCCTTTGAATATCCTGTTAGTTGCTCAAATTCCCCGTTCACTAGGTAGAATGTGTTATCTTCCTCCATCATAGCCATGGCAGTTCCCGTATTTT
>SL_8KL_010_SEDDRAFT_10003455_pt1 | contig 13016 bp, 15 predicted proteins | sample SodLakKL_010_SED_4_FD_11160 | JGI IMG/M metagenome (IMG submission 11160) | reverse complement strand
AATTCTTACGGTTTGATTCATGGCTTGAATAAAGCAGCTTATCACGGACAATTCAAGAAATTGAATGATTTTGGAAAACTCTTATTGGACATAAACGATGCTGTGAGTCCTAGAATATCTCTGATGGATGGTATCTGGGCAATGGAAGGTGACGGACCTGCGACGGGGGAGCCTATAAAAACAGAATGTGTGATCGCTTCAAAAAACCCAGTGATATGTGATCATGCAGCCTGTAAAGTTGCAGGTATCCCAGTTAACAAAGTACCTACTTTATACGAAGCAGATTACGATGAAGAAGAAATAGAGTACATCAAAAGACAACCTAATTCATTTGAGACAGAATATGACTATCCATCTGGTGGATCCACGCCTTGGTGGGTACCAGATTATATATCAGATTTCTTTTCGAATCTTTATTTGGATCGCCCCACTTTGAACAAAGATAGGTGCATCCAATGCTGGGAATGTAAGGAGATATGTCCATCGGATGCAATAAAAGAGAGAAGCTACGGGCCAAAAATAAGCTGGCTAAAATGTATAAGGTGTTACTGTTGTTCTGAGGTTTGTCCTGAAGAAGCCCTACTTATAAAGTAGAGGAGGTTGTGGAATTCATCATTTTCTACACTGAAGTAAAAAAATAGCTAAAAAACCATTTTGGTACTACACAAACGCTTTAGAAAAGCCCAGTAATGAGATGAAAGGAGAAATTCTTTATATCCTTTTTAGAATCTAGAACCAAAACTATGGATAAAATAAAGGTAATCAAAGAGACCCTTCCGTTGCTATTTCTGCTGGTTCTAGGTGGAGCTCTAGCAGGCTCAGTATTAGCTAGCATGGAGAGAGTCTTGGAGATGATCCCCGGCCTGATTATTATCGTGCCGGCCGTAATCGATATGAGAGGAAATATCTCTACCACTTTAGGATCCAGGTTGGGTTCAGCTTTCCATCTCGGTCTTCTTCATCAAGGTTTAACCTCGGACGTTGGCAAAGAAAATATAAAAGGTTCTCTTGCGCTCAGTATTTTCACTTCTGCACTATTTCCTGTATTTTTATGGATACTCAGCTTTTTCATGCCTTTTGAAGTTACTTACACGATATTAGGAACGATTTTTTTGATTTCCATTTTCACTGGAGTTACCGCCGCTTTGATTTTAATATTTTTAACTTTTTCCATCGTAGCATTTTCCATGAAACTTAACATCGATCCTGATAACATAAGCGGACCTATATTGACCACTGCTGGAGATGTCTTTACCCTTCTCATAATGTTCGGATACGCTAATCTCTTTGGATGGGTGATACTTTGACCTATCATTGGAAAAATATTTTCAAAGAAAGCGCTGGGTTGTTAGCTCTGATGGGATTCATCGGAGTGGTAGGTGGTTCCGTTTTAGGCACGATAGAAGAAACTCTTTTGATCTATCCTGTACTTCTATTTCTAGTGCCTATCTTGAACGGGGTAGGAGGGAATCTAGGCGCGATCCTAGGCGCTCGAGTCAGTTCTGCCTTCCACACAGGTAGAATAGAACCGAACTTTATTGATAAGGAGTTGAGAGAAAATATATGGCTCATGGTGGGTATGGGTTTTTTCGTTTTCTTTGCATTCGGTCTTGGAATGGCTATAACAAATTTTTTCTTAGATTTTGGAGTGACTTCTTTACAGATTTTTACGGTTATCATAGGCGCAGGATTTATTACAATCTTATCGATTACTCTAATAACAACCGTGGTATCTTTATGGTCTTATCACAAGGGGTTGGATCCAGATAATATAGTTATACCCGTAGAAACTACTCTCTGTGACTTCATCGGCATAATAAGTTTGGCTTTGATGGTTTGGTTGGTGATAATGTGAAGGGAAAATCTAAAAAGAAAGAATTGGAAGAGGATCATGCCGAGCTTGATTACGAGGATACCTCTGTAAGAGAATTATTGACATTGATGAAAGACGATTCTGAGCTGATCGCTGATCTAGCTTATGCCGCGATGGTTTTCGAAAATGAAGAGCTTGCAGAAGAAGTGCATAAGTTAGAATCAGAGATGGACAAGATGATGTATCAGATAAGACTTAAATCTATGCTTGGAGCTAGAACGAGGGAGGATGCCGAGCAGTTGAGTGGTCTTTTACAAGTCGCTTCTGCCGCGGAACAGATCTCAGATGCGGCTGAGGATATGGTGGAGCTTCTTGACGCGGATATCGATCTCAAACCTCTGCTCCCACATCTTTTGAAAAAGGCCGATGAAAAAGTGTTCACTCTCAAGGTTGAGAAAGGTTCTGATCTTGCTGACAAAAAAATTGGAGATCTTCAGCTTGAATCCGTCACTGGAGTCAGAGTTATAGCGATAAGAGACGATCTCAGATGGATACATGGTCCTAATGGAGAAACTGAGTTGAAAGGAGATGATTTGCTTATAGTTAGAGCTCATGAGGAGGGATACCAAAAACTGTGGCCAGTTGCCCATAAAGAGGAAAGTTGGAAGGAGTTGATAGGATGAAAGAAGTAGAAGAAAAACTCCTTGAAATGAAGGATACCTCCGAGTTGATGCTCGATTTGGCATATTCATCTCTCCTGTACCACAACAAAGATATCGCAGAGGAGGTCTTTAATCTTGAACAAAAGGTCGATGATCTTCAGGATTCAATATATACAAAGATACTAGAGAATGAGAAGGATGTAGACCCAGATATGAATTTTATCTTATTCAAGATGGCCGATTCGATAGAAAGATTTGCCGATGCCGCTTTAGACATTGCCGACGTAGTTTTGAGAGATATAGAACTCCATCCCGTTATAAGACAAAGTCTAGAAGAATCTGATGAAAACATGGTGAGAAAACAAATACGAAAAGGAGCTTTTCTAGATGGAAAAACGCTCGAAGAGTCACAAATGACAACTGAAATCGGCATGAAAGTGATCGCGATACGGAGAGGAAACAACTGGGCCTATGGTCCCGATAAAAACATAAAATTGAAAGCCGGAGACATAATATTTGCTAGGGGGCCTAGAGATAGTGAGAATCTCTTAGATGAATGGATGGGATCTACCGGATAGAGAATTTTTAGAATCAGAAACTAAACGACACCGCTTTCAAGGTCTTTTATAACTTTCTCTTTATCATCAGCCTTCACTAGACCTGAAGCCAGCAGGACTCCTTCTGTACCCAATTCTAAAGCTGCCTTCACGTCTTCTCCATTTTTGACTCCGGCTCCACATAGGACTTTTACATCCTGATTTACCTCCTTCACTTTTCTAACGGCTTCTTCTACAACTTCGGGTTTCGCTGAAGAAACCGAAACGTCTCCACCTATCAATTCTGGAGGCTCATATGCCACAAATTCTGGGTCTAAAGCTGCGGCAGAACCAGCCACATCTGGATTGTTGGCACAGACGATAGTTTCGATTTCTTTTTCTTTGCATCGGTTTACAATATATTCGATATCAGAAAGTTTCAATCTCTTTTCAGAATGATTTATCAAAGTCCCTTCAATACCGGCATCTACCATTGTCTCCAGTAACGTATGTCCAGTATTACTTCCGGGTTTCACAGCATCTACGTGTTGGGAAAGAACAGGGAGTTCTGTCTTTTCATTGACCATCCTCAAGTCTGCCGCTTGAGGGGCTACAGCCCAATTTTCATCGCAGTTTTCTTCTATGGTAGAGGTGATTTTTACAGCCTTATCCCCTACTGATGGCCCGTACGTTTTATAATTGACTATTATTATCGGTGTTTTTAACATGATATCATCTAAGGAATTGGGAGTGAATAGTTAAAGATTATGGATTTTTCTTGCTTATGACAAACAAAATCCTTAAATTGGCCTATCCTGATTCCCATTTATGAAAGCAGTAATCCTAGCTGCGGGGGAAGGCACTAGATTACGTCCATTCACGGCCACAGAACCGAAAGTTATGATTCCTGTGGCAAACAAACCTATCCTCGAATACGTTGTTGATTCTATAGTAAAAAACGGGATCAGAGACATAATAATGGTCGTAGGTTACAAGCGACAAAAGATAATGTCTTATTTTGGAGATGGAGATGATTTTGACGCGAATATCGACTATGTTGTCCAAAAAAATCAACCTCCAACCGGCGGTACTGCTCATGCGCTCTATCAAACTAAGAACAAGATAGACGATGAATTCATTTTGTTTCCAGGAGATAACGTGATATCAAAAGATACAGTCTCCGATCTTTTAGAGAATATGGAAGAATACACGCTCCTCATAACTAGAAGTGAAACCCCTTCCAAATACGGCGTAGTTACTTTGAAGAGAGGAGGGGAAAACGTAGATACACTTGTGGAAAAACCAGAGAAAAGTCCAAGCCATCTGATATCTACAGGTATCTATTCCTTTCAACCTGATATATTCGATCACATAGAAGAAGTGATGGGAGAAGGCAATTATGATATACCATCTGCGATAGATAAAATAATGGAGAGGAACGAGATCAAGGCGATAAAAACGCAGGGCGACTGGATAGATGCAGTTTACCCATGGGACCTTCTACATGTGAACAGAGCAGCTCTGAAGGGGATAAACAAAAAATATAACGGATTGATCGGGGAGAACGTTATGATCAAAGGTGACGTGAAGATAGGGAGAGGTACTCGAATAAGAGGAGGAACTTTTGTAGAGGGGCCTACGACAATAGGAGAGGGATGTGATATCGGTCCCAATGTATGTATCACATCTAGTTCTAGTATAGGAGATAATACAAAGATAGGACCTTTCACTACCGTTGAAAATAGTTTAGTGATGGATGGAGTAGCTATCGGTGCCAATTCATCTTTGGTCAACTCAGTTATCGGCGACGGTGTAAAGATAAAGAACAATTTTTCCACCTACTCCGAGGATAAGAAAATAGAAACTGAGGGAATGCTGCATCATGTCGAAGATATCGGAGCTATGATAGCTGAAGATACTAAAATCGGCTCAGGCGTTACTATAGAGGCTGGAGTGATAGTGGGCAAAGGATGCGAAATAAGGTCAGGAAGAACGATTAGAGAGCAAATTGAATCCAAATCTAAGGTGTTGTGAGGTATTCTTATGTGCGGCATAGTAGGTTACATTGGTCCAAAAAATACAGGCGAAGTCCTGATCAATGGATTAAAAAAGTTAGATTATAGAGGTTATGACTCCGCTGGAGTCGCTGTAGCAAGAAAAGATCAAATCTATCTGCAGAAGAAAAAGGGCAGGATAGAAGATATCTCCGAAAAAGATATACCTGATGGTATGGCCGGCCTTGGACACACTAGATGGGCCACACATGGCCGTCCATCCGATGATAATGCTCATCCCTTCCTTGACTGCGGTGAAAAAATAGCTATCGTTCATAACGGCATAATAGATAATTTCAACTCGATAAAGGACGAGTTAATAGAGAAAGGTCACGAATTTACATCCGAAACCGACAGTGAAGTCGTAGTTCATCTTTTAGAGGAATATTATGAAGGTGATTTTTTAAAAGCTTTCAAAAAAATTGTGAAAAGAATAACTGGTTCTTATGCGATCCTAGCTCTTCGGGTGAACTCTAATGAACTTCTTGTAACTAGAAACCAGAGTCCTATGGTCATCGGTGTAGGTGAACAAGAAAATCTTGTAGCATCAGATGCTCCCGCTCTACTGGAACACACTAAAAATGTAAAATACCTTCAGGACGGAGATACCGCTAGGATAACAGATAAAGATATAGAGATATGGAACGAAAATGACGAACCGATAGAAAGAAAAACAAAAAAGATCGAATGGGACGCTGAGGATGCTGAAAAAGGCGGCTACGAGCATTTCATGCTCAAAGAAATATTTGAACAACCTAAGGCCATACATGAATCTATACTGGGAAGACTCACAGATTTCGATGAATTGGATTTTTCCAAATATAATTTAAATGAAGTCCAGTTCATAGCCTGCGGTACCTCGGCCCACGCCGGCTTTGTTGGAAAATATATCTTTGAAAAGATCGCTAAAATACCTTGCACTCTTGAATTTTCTTCCGAATACCGACACTCTTCTCCTTCAGATAGCTATCCCTTGACTATATTATTGAGTCAAAGTGGTGAGACGTTAGATACTATAGCTGCGGCGAGAGAAGCAAACAGGAGAGGAAACGAGACTTTAGCCATAACGAACGTTTTAGACAGTTCTATCACGAGAGAAGTTGATGATGTGATGTACACCCAAGCAGGACCCGAGATAGGTGTGGCAGCCACAAAAACATTCACCACCCAGGTCGTGATGCTTTATCTCCTGGCTATAGAGATGGGCCTTGAGCGAAATGTACTGAGCAAAGATCAAGGGGATAAGCATCGGGACGAGCTGAGAAGACTTCCTAGAAAGGTAGAAAGTATACTCAACGATAAGGATAAGATCAGAAAAATGACTAAAAGTCTAGCAAAAGCTGACGACATCTTTTTTGTCGGTAGAAACATAAATTATCCCGTGGCGCTCGAAGGTGCTTTAAAGCTCAAGGAGATCGCCTACATTCATGCTGCTGGATATCCCGCTGGAGAACTGAAACACGGGCCTTTTGCTCTTTTGACGGAGGATACACCGGTGATAGCTATTGCCGTAAAAGATAAGACCTTTGAAAAGATGCTGGGAAATATAGGAGAGATCGCCGCCAGGGACAGTCCCGTACTGGTGGTGGGAGATAAAGATAAAGAATTGGAGAAACTAGCTGATGACGCTTATTTCATACCTGATGTTCCTCCATTATTTTCACCTTTAGTGGTAAATGTGGTTCTTCAACTCATATCATATTACACCGCATATAGATTGGATAGAGACATCGATAAACCGAGAAATCTTGCCAAAAGCGTGACTGTAGAATGAATGATAAAATAACAGAGTTTTACGAAGATAAAAAATCGATCGTATGGTTGTTGATTATAGTAGTTCCTTTGCTTATACTAGTTGGGGGTTCAGTGGTTGCTCGAAACATATTTTGGGATTCTTTTCTCTGGAGATACTTCTGGGGTCCGGTGGTCGCGGACGCAGAAGGAGAACCAGTGAACGGGATTTCGGCGGGTTACAACATCGTAAATACGATCACATACGGGATCATATTGATAGTTTCATTCGCTGGGGTTTTTGAACTCATTAGATATTCAGATATCAAGATAGACAAAAAATTCATCCACTCGCCCTTTCCATGGATGATTCTTTTATCGTGGGTAATACTAGGTGGTTCACTTAGAAGTCTTGAAGACGCTGGACTCTTCACTCCTCCTTTAAACAAATTGATGATAACACCTATGATATTTTTTATTCTTGGATTTTTTGTTATATTTCTGATGCTGATCGGGTCTTATCTTTCAAAAATTGAATGGAAGGCAGGTAAGTCCAAATACATGAGATTGTTGATTCTTGCTCCTTTACCATTTATTTACTTATCACTTTCGACCTATCTAAAACCCTTTTTTTCTTCTTTCCTAGGTATACTACTCGTTTTTCTATTCCTTTCCTTTCTGATAGGTTTAAAATATTTCGACTTCGACGAGAAATATCTTTTTTTCACCTATGGAACTACCTTGCTTTCTGTGTCTCTTTCATACAATATCTACTTCATCCTCTTCAAAGAAGGTACTAATCCGATGGAAGCGGTGATAATACCTACAATGGGAGTTGTTCTCACCCTGCTCTTTTTAGGATTCTTTTGGATATCCGATAGAGTATCATTCAATGGCTCTAAAGGCGAATCTTTTAAAATATTCATCCGACCTCTGAACGTTCTTATATGTTTAGCGCATCTTTTCGATGCCTCCGCAACTTATAGAGGCATAACCGTTTACGGTTATGTCGAAAAACATGTACTTCCTGGATTTTTGATCGAATATACATTCCCATCGGTGATATTCGTTTTAAAGGTCATTTTAGTTTTAGGTGTGATCTATGTTTTAGATATTTCACTTAAAGAAGACCTTTCTGAAGACTATAGATTAAGGTCCTCCTTGAAGCTTGTTATAATAGTCCTTGGAGCTTCTCCTGCAGTAAGGAATACTCTCAGATTGGCGATGGGAGTGTGAAAAAAAAGATGAGCCCGTGAGGGCTCGGGGCTAGCAGGTCGAGTGCATCCATCCCATTACTTTTTAAGATACTCTTCTCTGACCGCTTTGGCCTTTGCCATCTTCTGCTCTTGTTCGGCCATCTTTTCAACTTTTTCGGCTACCAGGTCTACTCTATAATAAAGCATGTCTCTGACGGCAGTTCTGATAGCTTCAGATCTGGAGGGAAAGTCGTCCATCTCCACTAGAAAATCGATCCGATCAAGGAAACTTTTCGGGAGTCTAACGTTTATTCTTTCATTATCAGACACTTTTTTCCTCCATTTTTGTGTACATTAGACATCTTTTAGATGTCTTTTAGGTGTACAATCACATATGAAACTTCATATTTAATAATTTCGTTTGTAATCCATTAGTTACTCTCAATGAAGAAAAATTTTTTATGCTATCTATTTGATTAAGTAACGTGAATAAAGTTTATACGATAGGTTATGAGGGAAAGGGATTCGACGAATTCCTCGAACTCATAGAAAAATATGGTATTAAACAGATCGCTGACGTGAGATCCTATCCTACATCGAAGAGAAGTGAGTTCGACAAAGAAAATTTGAAAGAAGAGCTATTCAAGGCCGGTATCAAATATCGACATTTAGGCCGATTGGGAGGTTTAAGGGACAAGGATTATCAAGAGATCATGGAAGAGGATGATTGGCATAGTGAATATGAAAAATTGAAGGGATTAGCGGAAGAAAAGAATACCGTGATACTGTGTTTAGAGAATAACCCAATGAAATGTCACCGCAGATTTATAGCGGAAGAACTTGAAAAAGACGGATGGGAAGTAGTTCATATAGGAGAAGGAGGATCCTGGAAGGGGAAGAAATTAGACGACTTTTGATAGGAAGGGTATCATCTCTTGACAATACTTATTAATAACCTTATTCTAATTTGAATACAATGGTAAAGCGATCAGGAAACTACAGGAATGAAATAGATTTTATCAGAGACCAGATTAGCAAATATTTTCCTATTTATAAAACGGAAATAGAATTCGACGTAGTTTCAGTTTATATCAAGGCTCCCAGAGAAGAGATTTTAGAAGAAAAATTCGATGATCTTAGAAAAGAATTTGTCCCTCAAAATTACATCCCCCATCTGGTAGAGAAACATGGAGAACATATGATAAAAGTGAAGAAACAAGAAGAAAAAAAATTTAAAGGTGTAAAAGTCAACATCGCAATGCTTTTCATAACTCTGGGAACTACTCTTATAGCAGGTGCTTGGTGGTGGTCGAATTATGACCCTGCGGGTCAGGGGATGTTATCGCTTCATAATTTGATGAATGGAGCCATATATTTCACCTTACCTCTTCTCTTGATTTTAGGGACCCACGAGATGGGGCATTATTTCATGGCTAGATATCATAATATTAAGGCCTCCTTACCTTTCTTCCTTCCGATGGCACCACCTTTGGGTACTATCGGGGCGTTCATCAGTATCAGAGAGCCGATACCAGATAAAAAATCTCTTCTCGACGTAGGTATAGCTGGACCGATAGCCGGTTTTATCGTGGCGATACCAGTTACATTGATAGGGCTTTACCTCGGTGACGTGATGACACCAACGGTTACGCCTCCTGTTGAAGGCATAAGACAGATATGGAATTTTCCTGTGATCATCAGAGGTATGACTAGATTGATACCCTGGACTGGCGGTGAGATCATTCATCCCACGCTCTTCGCTGGGTGGGTAGGATTTTTAGTAACTGGGTTGAACTTATTACCTGCGTCTCAACTCGACGGAGGTCATGTAGTTCGCTCATTATTTGGAGAAAACGCTAAGTATGTAAGTTACGGGGCTTTTGCCTTCCTCATTATTGTAGGTATATGGCAGTATATAGGTTGGATAGTGTTTGCGTTTCTAATTCTTTTCTTGGGCGGAGTGAAGCACCCTCCTCCACTCAATGATATCTCTAAACTCGACAAAAAAAGAGTGGTAGTCGGTGGAGTCGCGATCCTGATACTCTTCATCAGTTTTCATCCAATACCTGTTGAACAGGAAAACTTCAGCTATAGTTTTGGAATAGAATTAGAAGAAGATCCAGAGCAAGAATTGATTTTGGGTGAATCTTTCAATTATACCCTCGCCGTCGAAAATCAAGCGTACAATGTTGATGTCAATGGAGGGATAGAGTACGAAGTAAATTATTCTCTCTCGACCGAGTATTGGTCCACTCAGTTATGGATCGAAGAAGAAAACAATTGGAGTAAGATTCAAGAAGTTCCTACCAACTTGATACTCGATAAAAGAGAAGAACAAAGATATAAACTAGAAATTCAGCCTACAAATCAAAGTGATGCCTCTATAGAGAACCAGATCACATTTTCCGTGAAAATGGAGGAGCCTGTTAGAAAAAGAAAAGAAAAATCGATGGTGGCGGAAATCGGTGAGGGTTTTGAAGTCTATCTCGACAGATCTTTCTCTCTGATTGAGGAAAATGAAACGAATTTTGAATTTTCCATAAATAACAAAGGACAGGACGATACTTTCAATATCTCGCTGAAAGAAATTAGATATGATGATTGGACTATTGATTTTAAGAGTGAAGAGATCGAGGATTTTGATCATGAAGAAATAGAATTAGGCTACGCAAAAAGAGTGAATGTAACAGCAATATTGAGATTAAAAGAGGAACATTCCTTCGAATCAGAAGATAATCTTACCGTGATTTCGACAACAATATCCATCCGCTCTGAAAATACTGGAGAAGAAAAAATACTCGAGTTGGTAGGAATAAAAGTTCACGAACAGTAGATCAGGCCTTTTTAAACACTGTGAAATGCCTATCGAGAGAACGATGAACTCTGACCTTGTAAGTTTCCATCAGCTCTAGATGTTCTTCTCCTAAGGCGATAAAATTTTTTCCAGGAAAGATCGCCGAAAGGTATCCATCTTTTTTCAGTCTTTTTTGAGCGGTCCTGAATAATCTTTCATAGATGGATGAGATCTCTTCCTTGGATGTGGAAGAGGCCCTCCCATACGGAGGGTCAGTTACGATAAGATCTATTTCCTCTGGAATGGTTTCAGAAACATCTCCGACTTTAAGAGAAGCTTCAACTTCGAATTCTCTAAGATTTTTTCTACACCCCTCTATCATCTCAGGATCCTTATCTCCGCCAGATACATCAAGACCTACGAGATAGGCCTCGATCAGGACCCCTCCAGTACCACAGAAAGGATCATGTAATTTTGCTTTCTTCCCGGGCCGGGATAGATTGATCAGAGCCCGGGTATACCTTGGTTTTAATGATATTGGGGAGGAAAAAGGCCTATTCTTAACTTCCCTAGATTTAAAATCCTTATTTTCTATTCCGTAGAGCTTTCTACCGATATAATTTTTTTCAGATATAATAACAAATATCTCGTGGTCAGGAGAGTCTAAGTCGATTGGACTTTCAGAAGAGATCATATCTCCAACTTCTTCTCTGATTGCCCGGGTATCAGCATGACGATCACCTATTTTCTTTGTTCTAACTGCAGCACTTCCAAAAGGTAAATCTATATCGTCTTTAAGCTGGAAAAAATTTTCATCTGAAGACCTACCAATCCTTTGATATATCCCATGAGTTAACCCCAATCTCTTAGCTAAAGAGCGAGCTGGACAATCTGTATCTAGAGAGAGTACGCCTGGATCGGACCGATCAATTTTATAATCATAAGATAGGCCCTCTACCGCAGCTAATATCTCCGCCTTAGCAAGATGGTAGTCTGGGCCTACTAGTTCGAAAAATAGATCGACCATTTTACAGTTCCGCTTCTATGATTTCTTTCAACTCTTTATCGTTAACTTTCTCAACGAACGAGACTTCGCCATTGATTATTATAGTAGGCACATGGGTTATTTCATATTCTGCCACCATCTCCGGTACATCTCTAGGTCTATGATAGGTTACCTCGACATCGTCCATGTCCTCTGTAACCCTTTCTACTGCTTTCTTCGCTGGTGGACAATCAGGACAGGTTTCGGAGTAAATGAAATCAATCGAAACTATTGGTTCTTTCTCTTCTGACATGTTTTCAAGGTCTTATAGTAAAGGAGTATTTTTAATCTTTTGTTTTTGAAGTAAAAAAATAAATACCAGCCTACAATAGTCGGTAAACAATAAGTTCAATCAAGTGGTAATTTGAGCGAAGAAAAAAGTTTCGTCAAAACCGTAACAGAAGAGAATTATGAAGAATTCTTAGAAACCAACGAACAAGTAATCCTTGACCTTTGGGCAACCTGGTGTGTACCATGTGTATACATGGACCCGATTGTGGAAAGCCTAGCAGAAAGATTCGAAGGAAAAGTGAATTTTGGTAAAGTTAACGTGGAAGAAAACAAAAAGATACCCTCAAAATTTGAAATACAGTCTCTTCCAAGTATTCTTTTCATCAAGAACGGCGAGATAAAAGAAAAGGTGACAGGAAAACTCAACGAAGAAGAATTTAAGGAAAAGCTGGAAAGCAATTTTGATCTGGATTGATTCAAAGACTTTCGATTTCTTGAATAGCTTCAATAACTTCCTCGTACCACTTATCGACTGATTTTCTCGCTTCTTCTTTAATTTTATCTAAAGGGCGTTTAGAATATAAAAAGTAATACCCTCCATTTCTGATATTGTGTTTTTCTTTGTAAATCAATCCGCACTCTGATAATTTTTCTAGAGACCTATAAGCCGTGCTTTGATCTTTGTTTAATCGTTCAGCTATCTCCGAAGATCTAAGTTCTTCATCTCCAGAGAGGATAGAAAGTATTTCTTTATCCAATCTAGAAAGACCATATATGCATTCAATCACATTTTCAGGGTCTACATCTTCCAAGCCCGAATCTGCTATCATATCTCAGTTGGGTTATTAGATAGACCCTACTTAACCATTTTGAAGCGTAAGATTAAAATTCAAGTAGAGTTTACTCATTCATAAGCCGCAGTAACTCAGTCTGGGAGAGTGCCACGCTGAAGAC